>Ga0160429_1000194_pt1 | contig 75200 bp, 107 predicted proteins | sample SolpanmetagenomR_FD_108199 | JGI IMG/M metagenome (GOLD analysis project Ga0160429, IMG submission 108199) | Solar panel surface microbial communities from Lawrence Berkeley National Laboratory, California, USA - R | ecosystem: Engineered > Built environment > Solar panel > Unclassified ... | reverse complement strand
TCTTCCTTTCTTTCTTTCTTTCTTTTTTTCTTTCTTCCTTTCTTTCTTCCTTTCTTCCTTTCTTTCTTTCTTTCTTCCTTTCTTTCTTTCTTTCTTTCTTCTCATCCTGAGACGATGCTGACTGGAATCTCATCAACTCTTTTACACCAATGTCAATTTTCGTTTCCAGCTTGATTGATTTGGTGTCCCTGCTGTGTGTCTTTTGCAAACTCAACTACCGATCTGCCAATAATGGTTTAAGTACGGGTGGCAAATGTTTCACACCCGTACTACTTGCCACATCTCCTCCTTACGTTTGGAATATGACACGCATTCAGGATGTTCGTGAAGGTTTCTTCACTTGTGGAGATATTCCTCCTCGTGCCTATGCTGCCTCATCTTGCCAGTCTACTAAGCACGCCGCTATAGCTTCGCGTTCCTCCCGATGCCAGCTTCTCGCGCAAACATATTTGGCTCATGACCTCAATTGCCTCACGACCTACATTACGAATCTCAAGAGTTGTGACTCTTACAATGATGTTCGTAGTATATAGATCACTGAAGGGTAATTGTTCGATTCCGACTAGACATCTTCAGTGAGAAAGCAATCAATAATACATACGAAAGTACCACACCTGGGGAAACAGACGCTCATGAAGTCTGTAGTCAAGCTACTTATTTTCAAAGGAATTGTGCGGCTTACATCCTAGGTGAAGTCGGAGTTGACGAATTTGAGAACGACGGTATGATCTGTATATAAACCCAGACAAGAAGATCCAAGACGAAGATGCTGACCTATTCCCTGACGATATGGACTTGTTCGGCGACCCTCTAAGCCTAATGAGGAGCTGCCCAGTGATGGTGGTACCTGGTTCTACCAACAGAGGGCACCCAGAAAGCAGGCATACATCTCGAGACCTCAGGAATGTAGCGAATATCTAGCACTCTCCAAGCCACACTACACCACACCACTACTTTCTCCTTTCGTCCCCTCACCAAGCTTCTTACACATCTCCACCGCCTCAAAAAAATCATCAAAAGCATGCAAACTCAGTCCACTCTCAGCAATCAATCTCTGCCCCTCCGCCTCATTCGTGCCTCTCAGCCTAACAACCACCGGCGTTTTCATCTCCAGCTCCTTGAAAGCAAGTATAATACCCTCAGCGACCATATCACATCTCGTCAGGCCGCCGAAAATATTGACGAAAATAACCTTGACGCACGGGTCTTTTAGGATGACCTCGAAGGACTTCTTAATCGTCTCGCTCGTTGCTTTGCCGCCTGTGTCGAGGAAGTTGGTTGGGTAGGCGCCGTGGTCGTGTAGGACGTCGAGGGCGTTCATGGCGAGGCCAGCGCCGTTGATCAGGGTTGCGACGAAGGCGTCGGGGTTGGAGAGCTTGATGTAGACGATGCCGTCCTTTTCGACTGAGAGCTCGTCGGGGTCGGCGCTGGCTATGTCTCGTTGGGAATGGATATCGGCCTGTCTGTTACTGCTCTTGAAGGCGGAATCGTCGAAGCTGATTTTAGCGTAGGATACTTCGAGCATGCCTGTTTCTGAACTAGGTGTAATGTAGGTTTGGAGCGACTCTGCCTCCTTTTCTTTGAAAATGGTGATCAAGGCCTCGATGAGCTCAACGCCGGCATCTGTGACTTCCCTTGTGTATAGCATGCCGGGCGGTGGTAGACACTGAATGATGTGGCGCAGAGTATGTCTAGGAGGACCAGAAGAATACCTATAACGAATTGAATTTAAATTTTCGAACATTTGCGGAAGAACGGTGGTACGAGAGAAAATAATCGCGGGTCGCCGTCTTGATCGATCTACTGTTATGGCAATCAGGTGAGCATTCTGGTGGTCAGCCGAGATCTTGTCTGTTATTGAGACGCTGTACTCTTTGAGTAATTGTTTGGCTTGTTTGTCTTCGAAGTGCAGGTAGCGCTTCTGTTGATATTGTTGTTGCGAGTGTAGCAGTGATCGACTTCGTGTCCAGAGTGTATCATCTTCTAGACTTCGTGGCCGACTAGTCATGCTATGATAAGCTCGTGTCCGAGTACCGACTTTGGTGGAAGAGCGTTGCTGTGGAAGAAGGCTGGTCAATACTTGCATGTGGAAACGCAAACTCGACTCACCAGTTCACTAGCTTTGTGGCCTACTTGCGCCATGAGCCTTGGCATGACAGTAGCAAATTCCGTCGGATGTCGTACAACTTGGATTCCAGAGCTGATTAATTGTCGTGCTTTTTTTGCCGCTGAAGGGTCAACAAACGACCTGAAAGCACCAGCGTGGCCCATGATCCGCCCAGGCACTGCCTGCTGTCCCGCTACAAGTGCTGCTATCGGTCTAGAAGCTGGTCAGCTTCCCTATCGCCACGTTGGTGGTCGAAGTACAAACTTAGGATTACTGCTTTTTCGTCTGTAGTCTTGGACCCAGCGAGCCGCGTCACTTTCGGCATTTCCCCCAACTTCACCTGCTAGAACAATAGCTTCGGTGTCATCATCGTTTTTGAAGAACTCGAGTGCTTCAACCATGTTCGTGCCAGCTATAATGTCACCACCCATTCCTATGCACAGGCTTTGTCCCAATCCTGCTCGTGTAAGGGCACCAACAGTCTCGTAAGATAGGGTGCCGCTCTTTGCAATGATGCCGATATGTCCTGGCATGTAGCAGGGGATTGGTTGAAAGCCTATTCGACAATGATGAAGAGGTGAGATCATACCAGGGGCATTTGCACCAACCAATCGGGACTTGGACTGTGTGCTTAGGATTTCAGAGATCTGGTGGTAACATGGGCTTATTAAGTGGCGGCATATGTGGCTAGGTTGATCTTGCAGTACATACCCTCAACATGTCATGCACTGTCAAGCACTATCAGCCTCGATGTATCGTCGCAATTGTTGCCGTCAGCCACCAGTATAGATTCTAGACTTACGAGGCAGAAACTCTGCAATTGCAACTATGAGCGGTATCTCAGCCTCTATAGCATCCTCAATCGCTTTCGCTGCATGTTGTGCTCCAACAAATACCGCCGTGGCATCCGGCTTCAGTTCTTCGGCTGCCTCTCGCAACGTTGGATACAATGGAAGTCCAAGATGTTCGCCAGATTTTCCAGGCGTGGTGCCTCCCACAATGTTAGTGCCATATTTCAGTGATTCAACTGCATTTGTCGTAGAGACTTTTCCTGTGAAGCCTTGATATATAACACGAGTTGAAGAGGTAAGTCGTAGGTTTGGAATTGTGGCACGATAGCCTTGTTGACTAGTGGAAAGACATCTCGCACGATTTCTTGTTGTGGGAAGCTGCTTCCTCACATGCACAGGCCTTGGGCATGGAAATCGTAATGGTGACATGGCTCATCCTTTTTCACACTAGTCTTTCCAAACGACGAACGTCCAAGGACAAGGCCTTCGATTCAATCAAGGGATATCTTTCTCACGACTCTATGCACGCTGAAGACATCGCCGAAGTTCGGAGGATGATTGAATGGTCGGCCGGAGTTCAGGCCGTAACCGTCTCTTGGCTGTGGAGAAAACGCGGGGTACAGTAGGGACTTCTGAGTCTGAGCGAGGCCTTGTTGTATACAAGTATTAAGTACAGTCTTCTGAATCTACTTTCCCAGCTCTAGCCCATCCCCTTTACCATATATAAAGAAACCCCTTCAGGACCCTACTTCCTCTTATACGACAAAGCTGTTAATCAGCTCCAGTAGCAAGATCACCGACAACAATATGCCTCGCTCACCTACAAAAGGTAGTCCAAGTTGTACCTAGTCGTGATCGCTCATGCTGACAACCTTCTAGATCTCCCCTCCGCCCTGAACAACCTATCTCTCAACACCAAGCTCCCAAACTCCTCCACTCCCACCTCAAAGACGAAACAAAAACAACCAATAGCCGAATCCTGGGACGCAGAATCCGACCCCGAGTCCAACTCCTCCTCAGACAACGACCAACTCTCCGCTCTTCCCTCCACAACCAAATCCAAGTCTCAGGCGACGATATCAGACTACCCCTCCGCACCTCCACCAACTCCAGCTCAAGCACAATCGAAACATTTCTCTCGGCCGGCACCCATGGAGGATTTTACACAGTTTGAAGCACCACACGCAGCATTAGCGTCAGCATCGACACGTGCACCACCACGACAGAGAGATCCGAATGTACGACCGGAGACGACGATGTCATCAGCCTCGAGGTTGATTGCAGGGGCGTTGGGCGTGAGAGCACCGAAGGGGACGGAGGAGCAGAGGCAGTATGACAAGGCTGTGAGGGAGAAAGAGCAGAAGAGAAGGGATAGGGAGAAGGAGGATAAGAAAAAGGAAGAGGAAGAGAGGATCAGGGCGAGGGCGGCTGTGTGGGATGATTAGTGGTGGCTTGAATGGAGTTGAGCTTAAGGTGGACGATATTAAAACGAACTAATGGGAGAAAATGTCGCAAGTACATGTCAATGCAATATTACGGCAGCCAGAAAGGATGTCATAGCAGAGCTGGTTGTGAATGGTCGGTCATAAGTGTGTCATATTGCTACTCAGTGAGTATGCTACTTGCGCTGCTTCAGTAGATCTGCGCTGAAGTGCCGTTCGAGTATCCTACTCAAAAAACTTTGGTTTGGCTCCTGCTACGAGAAGAATCTCGCGAAGTGAAAAGCTGCTTGATGCTGTAAAAAGGTTGACGCGAAAATGCTCCTCCTCCGCCTTTCCGCCTCGTCTTGTCTGCAAATCTGCTGTGTGCTCTTTACTATTCGTCCTGTCCTTATAAGTGTATCCGTCGCAATGATTTCCGTCCTCTTCTCGAGGTGTATCCTGCTGTAGTCTTCGTTCGCGCTCAGCATCCACCAATCTGCTCCTGATGGACCTCCAGCGTGTCGCCATCGGCCATGTCAAGCTACGATATCCGCTCGCATCAGCCTGATGAATCTTTAAAACACATTCCAATCGCTCTTGACTTACCGTGTCGGGACTGTCCGCATCTTGAACTCGTTGACCATCGAAGAGAAAGCGAACCGAAGAGCGACTCTTTCCGCTGCGCTCGCAGAAGGCGTCCATGAGCTTCTTCAGCTGAGTACTGCGCTTGATCTTGAAGAAGACCTCGGACGCATTGTCGGTAACTTTGATATTGAGATGTTCGGTAGCTTGGGGCGCGTCGTCCTGGGGTGGTGGTGTGCCCGCGTCTGACATTTTGCTGATGATGTGCTAACTGGCAAGAGGTAGAAGTGTCAGCAGACTGTCGCAATCTTTGAACAACATCCTTTCTACTGACTTTGGGTTATTTGGAGATTATGCGCCGATGCAGATTTAATCCTTGTTGAACTTGTTAGTTGGCAAGCTGGCACACGAATATCACGGCAGAGGCAAGCAGGTGGGTGTGTGATTGCACGCGATGTAAGTGAGCTCGAAGTGAAGGATGGCGAAGATGCTGGATCCTATTTGTTGACCATTTCTGGCACTGAGGCAGGGATCGCCAGGGTAGTCACATCCTACATTGGGAATGACGTTTTCAGAGTGCGGAAAAGGAAAGTGCGATAGGATGTTCAAGCGGCAAACATACACAGTAGATCGGATCAGTCTTTGCTGTAATTGTTCGCCATGGTAGTACGTAGTCTTCTTCAGCGTCAGAGCATGTAATGGATTCTAAAGATGTTATAGGACCTGGAAGAAGCACTGAAGGAAGACCCGCCATGCTATCCTAGAGCTTGTGCTATTCAAAGTACGTCTTTCCTAGAATAGAGAATTATAGTATCTAGTGCTAATTAATCAATCTAAGCCTGCCTTCAGAAGAACAACTACCAAGACTCGAAGTGCCAGAAACAAATAGATGCCTTATACGAGTGCTGTAGCGTTTTCTACAAGCGAAATGGCGATGATGCAAAAACCGTGTGCTGTCCGAAGCCCGACCTTCTTAGGTTTGTGATCCGGTCGTCGATTGAGTGTGGATGCTAACCAGCAGCGTAGATTGAAGATACAGCAGAGGAAAGAAGGCAAGTGAAGCAAAGGTAGCCTCTCCTCCCCAAATGAGCAGAAGATCCAATTCGGCGTGGGACTGTACAACAAGAGCTGCACAAAATCCAGTCCGGGAGCAGATCTTGTTGGTGATGCACTTCTGATGGCGAAAAGGTTTTATTATAGACATAGATATATCACGTCTGGTCCTCGATCTTGACTCTCAAATCATGACGATCGAGCAAAGGAGTGAGAAGCTGGCGTATTGGGTCTAAGACTGCAGGAGCACGCTGAAGAGGCCTTATAGACCTATGCAAATATTGAATGTTTCGCATCGAGACTCTAATAAGCGGTCTAGGTTATATAGACATTGTTGTAGAAGAAAGAAAGAAATAGAAAAAGTCGCTGACGAAAGTTGTTAATATTCAAGTTCGCGGAACAATCTCCGGACTTTACATGTAAACGCCAGACGCGCTTCACAAAAGTTGAGTTGAAAACACATGTGGTCTCGTCCAACAGAAGCTGATACGGAGCGTAGCGATGGCGCCACTCACACGAGCTACCGCGTCACCTGCAGCATCTCGTCTGCCTGTTGCAGCAAGATCAATACAGCAATTGCAGAGAAAGACGCCTACATCACAAAACCAGCGACCAGAGGAGTCGTGGGAGATGTTGCAAGGTCCGAGGACCAATGGTGTCTATGCTCAGACTCAAGAGGACAATAACGGTCAAGATGGTGGGTCTTACTGTCGACGAGCAGTTTAGCATCAGTTTGAACTAATTCATTTATGACAGCCATGGATATCGATGACCTGCCAGTGTCAATGCAGAGAGCTAATGATGCACTGACTCCTTTACGAGCACTTGCTGAACGTGTCGGCAGAGAAGTGGAGCTATTTGCAGAAAAACTGGACACCTGGAAACCAAGGAATGATGAAGACGCGGACGTCAAAGTCAAAGCTGTCGGGCGTCTGGTGTTAGAGTACATAAGCATTGCCGAAGCAACAGTGACAAGATTGACGGCAGTCCACGGAGATGAACAGCAGTCTGCTTTCAAACACATATGGAACGACAGTGGAAAACCATCTAAACTTGATGGAGACCAAGAGGAAGATCTGAATTTGGGATCGGGAACAACACTGGATGATCTTGAAGAATGGCAGGCGGAATTACACACATGGCAACTTCTACATCAGCTGCTCGAGTGCCGACATCCGACACAAGACGTGCCATCTGCAGAAGAGCATGCGAGAACACTGGCGACCAGTAACAGCAACGATCGGTTTTCCGGAGACGGCGATGTATGGGTTGAGTTTCTTTCGAAGAATAGAAGTGCACGTGACAAACTCACGATCTTGACATGGCTGGAGTCTATTGCGCCTTTGGACGAAATAAGTGGTGGTGACCTGGAGACGATCGAGGAGCAACTGGAAAGTAAAACCGCGAAAGGAAAGAGCCTGTTCGCTTCAGGCTGGTCAGACACAAAAGAACGGCTCAAGAGCGAGAAAAGACTCCGCCTATGGGACACGCCTATCGACTCTATACACGTCCTGCCCGAAATCAAGAACACGGAAGGAAGTGATGTAATAATTACCCAGCTGGATATTGACGCAAAGACTCGACAGCAAAGAGAAGTCGAACCCGCAGATCGTGAGCTCGAGGAGATGTTTTTCGAAATCTGCTGGACCATGCTACGCCGCGGAAAGTCAATGACTGAGCTACGTGAATGGTGTACAGACCGCAATGAATTTGCAAGAGCCTTCAGTATGGGCGCTTGTGCTAGTTCCGATACACATCCACATGTCAGACTATGTTGGAGAAGAGCATGTCGTCAATTGGCAAGGATGGGAGGAAAATATGCTGCTTCCGCAGAACGTGGAGTGTATGCCATTCTAGGTGGTGATAGGACTGTTGCAGAGAAGGTCTGTCATAACTGGGATGACTTCCTATATGCGAATATGAACTCCCTTCTACTCGGGCAGTATGAGACATACGTGTTGCAGCATTACGCTTCAGGTATCCCTCAGACGAAACAGCAGGCCATTCTTGATTCTATCAGCAATTCTGCAGAACAGGACGCTGCAACTACATGCCGTGCTGTCATGTCGTCGATGGCCAAACATCAAGCATCAAAGCTTACAACGTCGCAGCCCTTCAAGATCATACAGAGCAACATCATTACTGATCAGATCAAGGATCTTCTGATTGATCAAGGCATTGTCCTGGCTCAGCATGCTCCACAATTGGACGTTGCTAGCTTTGCCGAGCTCATTGATAGAAAAGTTGCCGATCTTGAGGACGAGGAGGTAGAGATTGATGCCATATACGACAGTACTAACTCGCTTCGAGTGCTCACACATCTTTTCATCATCTACCAAGATCTTGGCATGAGCTTTGACGACGATCAAGAACTCCTGACCGCAGCTGAGAACGTTGTATGCGCATACATTGGCTGGCTTAGACTCTCTGGGAAAATTGCACTCATTCCTCTCTATGCTTCGAGACTCTCTGAAGAGCGCAAGAATACCGCCATGGCTAAGGTGATCTCAAATATAGTAAATGACAAAGAAAGGGCGGAGGCTATTCACTTAATGGAGAACAGCAACATAGATGTCCTGCAGGTTTTGGTCAAGCAGTATGAATCTGCCTTAACCTACAGCCGTATCGGCGAAGACAATGATGATAAGGTCTTCACCAGCTACGAGTTGCTTCGACCATACAAGCCGGAGAGTGAGAGCAACATGTGGCCGGGTAAGCGTATTCTCACATACCCATATGCAGACACGAGTCTCAAAGATGGTGAAAGACTCCTCATTCATAGTATGGCGTGGTTCGTGCTGCTTGAAAACAACTGGGATCTAGCTTTTAATGCACTAGGACATGTTGCTCGGTGTTTCTTGGGTAAGTGTATTCTCTGCTTGCGCTAGATTGACATTGTTCACTGACCATTGTTATAGCCGCTGGACGTGTTCAGGCTGCACTTGGTCTTTACGAACAACTTCCATTTCTCAGCATATCTCAGACTCTATCTCCGAGCGTCCTTGGGAAGCAAGTCAACATCATGGACGAAGATGCTGCAGCACCAGACACGGCAAGTGATACAGTTCACAACCTAAGAAAATCTAGCCGGCGCCGAATGTCCATCAAAGCAGAGCGCACACCACAAACCGAACCAGATTGGAAAATCAAGCAGAACGCACTCAGAAGATCTGCTCGCTTGTATTACGAACTCGGGCAACTTGTGGACGTATTGGAACTTCTTTGGAAGTGGAGAGACAGCGAGGACGACTATGTCAGGTAGGTTTGGTTAAAGTTGTACATTTGAAGTGCATGCTGACCAAGTGATAGCGCTCGTCAATACAACGCCAAGGTTTCGGAATCCAAAGCGGAGGCCCAAGAAACGCTAAACGACCTCAACGCCGCCATAGTGTCCTTGCTGCAGCCTGGTTTCCTGATGCACTACCAATCATCAGAGACCACGGAAGATGATCAGATGAAGAGGATCAGACACGCCTATTTGCCGGAGATAGTCCTTGCATACGTAGCTTCTCTCCATGCAGCAGGCCATCTCTTGACTCGCGAGAACTTGCTGAAATGTCTGGACGTGGCCACAGAGATAGCCGCAAATGAGGATCTTGTACAGTGCTTCAAAGAGACAGGCCGAATGAAGGAGCTTGTTCAATCTTTTGCTTTGACTAGTAAAGCTATGCTCGAACTTGGTCAATCCAATGCTTCGAGGAAGAATAAGAACAGGTCTGGCGCCAGGTCATTGGGTATATGGGAAGTCCATGTTTGATTGAAGGAAGAAGGAGGGCTCAACAATCTCGGGTTACTCTCGTCGTATAAGCAGTAGCAGCAGAGCAGTAGCAGTAGAGCAGCAACACACGAACGGCATGAATAGGATCGACGTCGATGGGCTTATCGTCGTCTAAGCAGCAGTGAAGCACATTCTCAGACTCGAATCAAGGTGGACGATGGAGTTTTTGTCGTTGTCGAAGCAGCGGTGAAGGTATTCTCGATCGAAACGTGATCGATCATCAGGGTTTCTCCGAGCGTGCAGAAGGCAACGATTCTAAGGAGAATTATGGTAGCTGGCCAAGTCGAGTCAAGCGACAGCCACATCTTCGAACCCCACATTGAACAGCTGAATAGGAGGTCTCAACCTCACCAAACTTTATACTTTGACGAATGAGACATATACGGCACCAACTTGGCAAGACTGCAGTCCCAAGCAGCTACCTCAAAGCGAGATCAGATCCGCATAGCTACATGCGAAATAGCACAACACAGAACTACAGCATGATAGAAGACGGCTCTTAATCAGGCCAATGGTGATTCACACTGCTAATGCACGACACAACCAGAACATCCCACCTTATCTCTCCTAGTTCTCACGTGTCTTTCCGTTATAGCGCACCAACCCGCATTGCCGAGACCTGTCCCAACGTCCTCGATAGAGTATCTCCATGCGCCAACTTGTCTCTCTTTTCGCTGGACTGCGTAATCGCGCTATCGTGCTCGTATTTCTCTTGACCACCATCCATGGATCTGTTTCAGACCTCTCCTATCCACGAATGCCCCCTCGCTCTTCCATGACAATTCCCATGCTGGCCCCTCCATCCCCTCATCAACTAATCAGCATTCTCGATACGTGATCCTATCCTCCGCATGTCTGACTTGTCTCCCAACCTCCTTTGCTTCTATTGGTCCAACATCCAACAGCCTGACTCCCGCATGCCATAGCGAAGAAGCCCCTCTCGTCACACCGCTGCTGCGTCTCACTATCGTTGCTATCGGGCCTGGATCCTGGATACACTACTGCGTTGGCTATCACGAGCCTTTGAGCTTATTTTATATAGTTCTGCGGTCTGCCCCGTATGTCTGGAGAATCACCATCACCCTCACCACCACCTTTACCATCATCTCCATCTAAAGCAGAATACTTCCCACTCACTGTCATTAATACTACAAATAAACGTTCACACACAACACACACAACACATACAGACGCAATTGCTAGTAGCAGTAAACTACCACTTCGTGCTCCACTCAGATCAAACAATAGTGGAAGCAGGAACTCAAGCAGACACAGTCAGCAAGGACAATCTCCATCTTTATCTATTCAGACTCAACACCTTCTCGCCGATCAGAACGATACAGTCAATTCTCTCGAAATGGGTCGCGAGTACTATATCGAGGACGATGCCAGCAAGCCACTCAAGGGTGATGTCTCGCCGATCTCATACTCTTCTATAGAAGATGAGGCAGGATCTGAGATGTCCATCAGCGAAATTGCAAAGAAGCCGAATGAGTCATTATATATCAAGAAGTGTGCTTTGGTGAATCAGGAGATTGACCGTATGGGAATGGTATGTGCAAGATAGCGAATGACACTTACTTTCGCAGCCGCTAACAGTATGACATAGGGCAAATACCAATGGCACATTTGGGCACTATGCGGTCTTGGTATGTGCATTGTCTTATCACCAGGCCCCGTACTTTATGCATAAAATGCTAATACGTTCCTGAATAGGATATCTACTCGATCTACTCATTGCACAAGGCTTCGGCCTCATCTTAGGACCGATAGAGCAGGAGTTTGGGTTCAGCAGTAAGTCAACGCAGCTTTATCTGTCCAAGCCAACTCAGGCTTGGCATGCGTTCAACCGACTGATAGTGGTTATCAGGCAACCAATCTGGAGCAATCTCTGTTAGCTTTTCTATTGGAATGACTGTTGGTATGTGCTGTGCTCTCTTCCTCAATCCTTATCAGCGACTGACAACGCATCAGGTGCTTTATTCTGGGGTATTCTGGTCGACATTGTGGTAAGCACTCATCATCCACCTCGAGTTGCTTAAGCAGCAACTGATCACGTGACCGTCTAGGGGCGCGCATGGGCGTACAACTGCACTGTATTGATCTCTGCCATCTTCGGCACGCTCTTGGGCACTTCGAACAGCTACGAGACGTTTCTTGTCCTGACAGCATGTGTTGGCTTCGGTGTTGGTGGTAACATTCCCATCGATACTACGTTAGTTCTGCCAACTTCTCTTCATTACGCTTCACGTATACTGACAGCAGCACCAGCATCACACTAGAGTTCATTCCCCAGAAGAACCGTCGCCTACTACCTCTTCTATCCATTTTCCAACCCATTGGAGTTGTCATGTGCACAGGTCTCGCATACAAACTCATTCCCCAATACAGCTGCTCACCCAACTTCTCCGAGCTAGTGCCTCTACAGTCTTGTAATGCTGTACCTTTCGGCGAGGCCTGCTGCGGCAGAGATCAGTTCGGTAACGCTAACAACATGGGCTGGAGATACCTGCTCTACTGCGTTGGTGGTATCACCATCGTAGCCTGGCTCCTCCGCACTGTTGTTTTCCGCTTCCGTGAGAGTCCCAAGTTCTTGCTCTACAAGGGAAGAGACGATGCTGCCGTCGAGGTTCTTCAACAGATTTCCAAGTTCAACGGACGTGACTGCACGGTTACTCTTGAGGATTTCGAGAAGTTGACAATGGAATACGAGCGAATTCACGGTACAACTGCTGTTCTCGGCGGTTCAAACCAGGAGAAGGCCACTTTCAAGCAAAAGGCGAAGTTGGAGCTGTCAAGATACAAGTTGCTCTTCTCCTCATGGCCTGTGGCTTGGCTTACCATTCTGGTTTGGTGCACGTATGCTGCTGACTACTTTGGATTCACTGTTGCTGGTATGTCAGGATTGGTTCGCAGGTATTGAACTTCGCTAATCATTCTCACTATAGGTACATACTTGCCTACCGTCATCGCAAAGAAGAACGCCGACATTCACCTGTCTCTAGAAGATACCTACGCTAGCTATCCTCTCATCTACCTTCCTGGCGTTGCTGGTGTCGCACTTGGTGTTATGTGCTACGATCTTCCTCGCGCTGGTCGCAAGATAACAATGGTCTTCTCCAGTTTCGCCATGGGTGCCAGTCTTTTCGCCTTTGCCTCCATCAACACTCAAGCTGGTAACATTGGTGTTAACGCTATGGAGTACTTCTTTCAGAGCATGTTCAACGCAGTTCTCTATGGTTTCACACCCGAAGCCTTCGACGCACCCATCCGCGGAACAGCTTGTGGTCTCAGCAGTTTCTGGGGTCGTGTTGCTGGTATGGTTGCTCCTCTTATTGCGCAGAGATTCTTGCCGTCCAGCCCGCATGCACCTGTCAGCGCTTACGATAATGTGCTTTACTTGGCTGGTGCGGTGACGATGTGCTGTGTCGTGTTCACGGCACTCTTGCCCTCTAAGATGGTTGGCTCCCACAGCAACTGAAGACGATGACGAGGATAACACATTGCGAGCATATTGATACGCATAATGACAGCGACTCTTGATGATTATGAAGAGGGATGATTCGAAAAGGATAAATGACATCATGAAGACTGGAGCAGGGATGGATTGAGAAGTGAATAAGGTAGATTTCAGGTCGGTAGTTTTCGAGGGTTCTTTCTAATGTAATTCTTAATTGATTAAGCGGCGACCTGTTTTGGGACGGAGGCAGGGCCGGTCGGGGTGCACAAGGGACTCAGGATCGGCGACAGACTCGATAGTCGCATGGTATATAGACGAACATTCAATGAAACATACGTTACAATATATCAGATACGCCTTGAGTGAGCCGGGATGGTGCGTCAGCAATATAACCTGATCTGAGTCCTGAAATCCTGAAACCATCCATCATGAGCCAAGACTTTTGGTTGCCATGTCAGCCACACCCCCGCCATCTCTTTGAAAACAGCTCAACTCTGATTTTGTCGCCTGGCTGGCCTTGTATCCTACACTCTCACTCATATCCGTCAGCTTCATTACGGCTTCATCAAGGTGTTCATCCAAACTCGCCAGGAGAAAGAGTTCCAAGAGGATCACAACCTACCACTGACCTGAAGCACGAGCTGCACAACCATCGGGAGCACGTTCACTAACATCTCGCCGACCTGCGCTGTCCCTCTCGTCATGCTGTCATCACGTCTCCCCCTCCTTCCACCATTTCTCATCTCCCTCCTACTCCTCGCAACGCAGCCATCAACGGCATCCTTCTTCCCACCAGAAACCCGTCGACCGCTACTACCAACATCTCCCTCGTCCACATCCGCCGCCTCTCCCGCAACAACCCATCAGGACAGCCTCTTCAACGACTTAATAGATCTCGCCAATAATACCCTACCTGCCCTCTTCCTTGCACCCCGTGGAGATGTCCCATGCGCAGGCACACCCTGTGGCTACTACGGCCAAGTCTGCTGCGGTGCAGGTCAAGCCTGCTACACCAACGCACTCACACAAGCGGCCTGTTCGTACGCTGTCGGCGCGACCAACGTCGCCACAGGATATTGGTCCTACTATACGTCCACCAACACCCAAACCATCACACAAGTCTACAGTACCTGGATCCCCGTAGCAACACCAGTACAAACCACCACACTGTATGTCCCCTTAGTAGCACAAACAACAACAACGCAAGTAGCCGTGGTCTGCGCAACAAGTCTAGGTGAAACAGGTTGTGGTGGAATATGTTGCAGTAACGGTCAGTACTGCGTCCCTGGAGGATGGTGCACCACTTCCAACCTTTTCGTCGCTGTTACAACTACGACCACTGCTACTGCAGGCACCGCAGGCGTACCGTTACGTGTGACGAGTTCAACATTGAAGACGGTGACTACGTCGATTAACCCGACGACAACAGAAGGGTTTCTGCCTGCTATCGCAACAGGAAATGTCACGTTGACGCAAATGTCTGCTTCCTCTGGACTGAGTGGTGGTGCAATTGCGGGTATTGTTATCGGTGTCATCGCCGCCATCATTCTACTAATGCTCCTCTGTCTCTTCCTCTGTTTCAGAGCAGTCTGGGACACGATCTTCGGCGGCGGCGGACGAGATCGCCGTCAAGGGAGCAGAAGAAAGGTCACGACGGAAGAATGGGGCGGTGGCTACCGCCAGCATCGATCCCGCACTGATGCTCGGAGTGACTATCAAGGATATGGTGGATATGGTGGTGGTGGTGGTGGTGGAGGCAATCGACCGCAAAGGCCTCAAAGGTCAAGAAAGGATAATAGTGGAGGAGGAATAGGCGTCGCAGGTCTTGTGGCGGCATTGGCTGGATTGGGAGCGGGACTGAGCTTTGGAAGGAAGAAGAATGAGGAAAGGAGTTCGGGAAGGAGGAGGCAGGAGAAGAGTGAGACTGATTATACGGATGATTCGAGTTATTTGACGAGGAGTGTGGAGGAGGAGAGAGTTTTTAGGAATGGTCGTGGTGAGTAGTGATGTGTATTGTCTTATTTGAGATGGAATGATAAGCTAACTACTTTTCAGAAGTCACGAGAGAGGAGTTTGTTAGGGACTCGAGGCGAACGCGGAGGTGATATGATTGATGATTGCCATGTGCGGCGACGGATATCGAGATTTTGCTTGGAGCTGTTACGACTATTTGCTGCTGCATTTTCTTGGCGCTTGGAGGCTGAATCTGCTTGTGCTTATTACTGTTAGCAGTCGACATTGGGACTGCATTGCTAAGAGACCACTGGCTAGGAGAATTGGGCAGCAGCATGCTCGTATGTGTATATAGATACCCCCTTATATAGCTCTTGTTGATATATGTCTGATGAACAACTTCCAAACATCATCACACTCCGGCCAAGCAGAACAAAGGTCTCCAGCACTCTTCGCAACTGTTTCCTATTTGAGCTGTAATTTCGATCAGATATGGACATGGCATATTGAGTCCACTTCACCAACTAGACCATGGCAGCATGCCGATGAAGAATGGAATTCTGTACGTCAAGATACTGTAGGTCGAAAGGAAGCGAGGAAGCTTTGGCTTGGCAGAACGAGTCAGTTGTGGAGATCCCATCTCTCAATGCGACTTTGACGACAACCATTATTGGACTCTCAAGCGATAGCCAACTCCAGCCATTGCTCCCTTCCTCACCGAGCACCGCTTCTCTTCCCATTCTGTCCATTCGAGGACGTCGTCCAACACTACACACCTCTCCGCTTTGACCTATACGCCGACTCTGCCGGCTCCAGCATCAAACCTTCCTACCAAGCAATCCCTAGCAAATCAAACACCATGTCCGCCCTCCGTCCCCTCGCTCGCGCCATGCCCATCCGCCCCCTCCGAACTCCCATCCGCACGCCTCTCCTCCGCCGCTCAATGGCATCCACGCCCGACAGCAGCCACGTCTCCGAGCACAAGGTAGATGCGGCACACGGAGCCACTTCGCAAGATGTACACGGTGCACACCACGATCATTATGACCCACCGGTATGTTATGAAACACACTCATATCTCCATTTTGAGAATCGTGGTAAAACGCAAGCAGCCAAGATGAAGCAATGGAGGGGCTCGAATCTGAATTGCTAACACGATTCTTCCCTTTTCTAGACTGGTTGGCTATGGGGCGTGCCTCCGGATCAAAAACACGAGAATGAAGGATGGGAGGGGATTTGGTTCTATGGATTCTGTGGTAGCATGATTTTGGGGACGATTGCGTATGCGTGGAAGCCTGATACGAGGTATGTTTTGTCTTTTTACATTCGAAGTTCTGTAGCGCCGTTGTGCAGTGGGCCTCGACGAAAGTGATCTGGCGAGAGTCTACGCCAATTGCATCTGTTGAACGCCGCATCGCGCAAGGACATAAAAGCTTGCTAATACCTGTTTCGCGTGTAGTATCGAGACATGGGCATTGGAGGAGGCAAAGCGCAGACTCCAAGCAGAGGGCACACTACCAGAAGATGCATAAGGAGGATAAGTCGATTGTTCGGAGACATAAATGTACATCTGGGTCGAATGGATGATCTGGACGAGACGAGGACGCACAATGATAATTCCTTCAAGCTTCGCAGAGAAACAATGTGACCGCTTGTTCTATGCACCCATGATGCAATGCCAGGTTCTTCCTGTTGTCTCAAGAGCAGCCCATATACTGCTACAAAGTGTTTTGCCTCTCTTCCGGGGCGAGCCATTTCGTGTCGAATATGCCAATTTTATGCTCTGCCTGAGCTAGGGTTGGTCTCAGAGTGCAGGGCCTGTGAAAGCGGAAAAACAACCATCTATGACTATGGACAAAACACTCCTCTTGCTCGTCAAAGACACCATCGTGACTGTAAGTCACATCTCACTCGTTCGGGCATATGTTGACACTTCCTCCCATGCCTTTGACTCAAATATCCACAAGAGAAATAAAGAGAATTTCAGCGCAATTGCTATTGTAATAATCGTGGACTGCCAGAGGTGAAATACGCACGATGCCGTGTTAGGGTCTCAACTTGACATGGAAGCTTACCTTATTAATACTAGCCAGGCTACGTCGTCTATCTTCACGCAGATATTGATTCTTTGTCAAAAATCCCACATAGAGGTCTAATTGTAGTGCCTTACATGAATTTATACCCTTCTCCATGTCATATTCGACTTGCGAGCGACTGTTGCGTTGTGTTCCGTACGACTGGCTTCTGTGTTTTCGATCCATCGTCTATCGACTTACTTGTTCTACGATTGTACAGTGGCCAATCTGTGGTAACCTGTGCTCCTTCTATAGCTTTCAACGGGCTCTCGTGTGGAAGTTAGATACCCTCTTGCAATCCATCTCTCCGAATCAACTGCCTTCGTTCGCATGTAGAGATCGTTTCTGTAATGGAGTGGAGGCGTGCTTAAACACCCACAATGTTTTCTCGCTATACATCTTCTTGATCGGTCTTCTGGCTGCCAAGTTTTGGCGCATGGTATGCTCGAGGAATCTTTCCGTCGTTGTGACGAAAGCATCTTCTGCCTCGTCTGCCTGCTTTTGGCGGAAACGTTGGAAGCGTGGAGATTGGGCAATATGTCTCTAGCCCAGCACGTCCGCGCTTTCAGCCGTGCTTTGAAGTTCTCAAACAAACAGCTTGCTACTGTTTTGGCACTTCCGAGGTGAAGGTGTATTCCAGGCAATCTTATGCCAGTCTCTTCACCTAAACCACCAATTCACAGATCCGACGATTCCATGACCAACACCCTTGATGCCATGCCACCACCCTTTCGGAATAAATATGCCATCACCCGCATCCAACACCGCCTCATACCCCACCACCCTATCCTTCGCTTTTTCATCATCGTTTATCGCCAAACCATCCCAAACAACAGCATCTAACGCCGCCCGTCCCTTTCCCGCCATCATCTCCTCACTCAGCCTCACTCCGCCTCCTGATCCTGCTGTTGCCTGCGCAAACAATTCCCGCCCTACCGCCGGCTCAAACACGCGTACAACCTTCCGTCCAGCCAATTGCACAAACAGATTCGGATTCGGGTCGCGATGCAGCGGCGTATGTGTTGGTGCCATGCCCAGCCAGATGCTGGAGTCGTAGATGTCGCCTTTTCCGGCGCTGGTGACGTAGATTGGTGCTGGGAGGGAGGAGATGATTAGGTCTGTGGGGAGGGTGGGTAGCGGGCATTGAGCTAGGTAGATGCGCAGGTTCTGGTTTTGGGCAGGATTTTTCGATGATTGGAGGGTGCTGATGTGGTCGAGGAAGAACGAGAGTGGGGCTTCTGTGCGTGTGAATGTCGTGGTGCCGTCTGGGTTTGTGGTGGTGAGTTCAAGGGGAACGGTGGTGTGGGAAAATGGGGCGAGGTGGTTGGCGTTAAGCTGGACTGGTACAGGGGATTTGTTGTTGCCGCTGATTTCAGGAAGAGGCGGATTATTGACGAACCAGCTGCTTATGGCTGGCAACGACTTTATGAATGTGCGTTTGGGCAGCAAATATGGCTGACTAGGTCCGAAAGCATGGTGCTTGAAAGTCTCGAGCGTGGCGTCTGGAAGTGCTGCAAGGTGTGCGAGATGCATCCCGCGAGTCTGTCCGTTGCCGCATTGTCTTGGTAGTGACCTGTATACTCTGGACGATGATGCAACGCGCTGACTGGGGAGCATAGTGTTTTGAAATGAGTTGCCACTGCCGTAGAGAAAATCAACAGCTCTCTCACTTTCCGCAATTCTCTGATCCAGGATGATACATCTCACTTTCACTTTCACTCACACATCAAGCATCACGTCTAAGGAAATATTGCAATATTGGTTACTTCTTGAAGAGGTGTTGTAGTCCATCGGACCTGATCCCGGTCTTGCCAAGCCTCGTCCTTCGAGCTTTAGGCTTAAACCAACCTGAAACAACATCTATCCATATCCCTCGACGTTATCTGTCTCTCAACCATCAACCTCCCATCACCCCTTCCGCCCTAGTAAGAATGTCAGACCTAGTCTCCGTGAGTATATCATGAAGATACTTTCACTAGTCTTACATTGCTCATCTGCTAATCTGCGACGTACGTTTCATCTGATCTTAGGGCCCCGAGTTATACGTCTTCAGCAGTATAGCATGGCTACTCGTACAAGCTGGAGCATGTATCGCCTATCCGCACTACACGCTAGAAGCTGTGATGCAGAATCCCGGTGAAATATCAGGTATGTACGACAAAAAAGCATAATCCACAATACACACCTCGTCCTATCTATCTGCCACCTCCTTTTCAAAGTTCCAAGCTAATCAACGACCACCCTTACTTACATTATCCAGACCTCCAAGCAAACTTCCTCCGCGCCTTCTCCATCATCCCCCTCACCCTGACCGCCCTCCTCCTCGGCCTCAACTTTGGCGCCCTAGTCCCCGAACCCAAAACCTCTACCTCAACACCAAACTTCACGACTTTCCTCTCTCAATCAGCGCCCTACATGCTCCTGTTCTACTTCTCCAACGGCGCGTTTCTGTCGTACACGCAGTACATGTTCAAGAGTAATTGGGAGTTGTTGGGCTGCACGCTGGCGTTTGGTGGGTTGGCGACTTGTGGGATTTTGGGCATGTTGTTTGCGGGGGAAAGTAGGGCGGGGAAGGGGTCAGGGTGGTTGTTTGCGACAAGCCAGGAGAGGGCGGCGAGGAAGCAGAGGAGGAGGGAGAAGAGGGAGAAGCTTATGAAGAAGATGTAGTTGATGTCTGCCATGAGACGGGCAGGATATGGGAAGCATGAACGGCAAGGTCTCAATGATAAGTGGCAACGAAGGGAAGATTAGAGTAGTCCTTCTCAGCAACGAATGCTAAAGATACGATGGTCAAATCAACGGCACAGAATATATCAAAAATGACCTCAAAATCTGAGCCAGATGAATTATCACAGAGAAGCAAGTTCCATGGAATTATATACATTACAATTGTGTCGCCTCGACTATACTCTTACAATTACGACCTCTCGCTCCACTTCACTCCAACAACATCGTGCAGAAGCTAACGCGTCAGACACTTGTCGCCATATACACCACCACTCACTAGCTTCCTCTCTAAATCCCAGGCGCACCATGCGGTTTAGCCCCAGCACTACTAGCCTCGCCCTCCTTCTCCATGCCCTCACACCCCGTAACCTGTCCTAGCAATTGTTCAGGCTTGCCCATACCATGCTGAGCGTTATCCTGATCTCTCTTCTCGCCCGCAGCTTTCATCTCATCGATGCCGGCTTGTTTCTGTTGGGCACCGGATTTGGACCACGCGGCGGAGCCCATTGTGTTGCCGATTGTTTCCTGTGGGGCCGGATTAGTGGCGTAGTGGGACAGGAGGCAGCGGGGATGGTGGTGGATGGGAGGAGAGAATAAGTGAGGAGGGGGAGCGGACGTACTACTGCGGCGCCTTTGGCGAAGGCAGCATGCCCCGCAATCAAACCTGGTTCTTGTTGGGCGGACATGGTGGGTAGTATGTTGTATTGTTTGAAGTAGAGTGAGGTGGGTGGTTTGTATGTAGTTGTATTGTATATGAGGCGAATAACCATATATTCAAGACAAAACACTGACGTCAATCTCAAGTCACGTGCAAGTCCATCCCCATCTACTCTATCCTAGCATACTGTTTCCACACCCCATCACTCCTAAACGCATCCATACACTTCTCCTCCAACGTCAGCGTAACCTCCCAATCGCCATTCCTCAATGGTGGCAAAATAACCGCAATGCCATTCATATAGCCTCCACTAGGGAATCTAAATCTCTCACATTTTCCAAATAACTTCTCTCCAAAGTCCAAGTCCGCATATGCAAATCTCGCCCACGAAGTCACAAACAACCCCGTCGTCTTGATGAATTCGAGCATATCAAGAAACACCTGCCCGTAATCAGGCACCTCCTCAAGCACGGCGATCAATGTCTTGACATATGTATCATCCACGCTCTTCACGCCTGTACGAATAGCAAATGCCGCAGCACCTAGACCGTTCTCCGGTGCGATCAACATCTCCACACTTTCTCCAACCTTGAACCCAATCGCATTGTTGCCCATGTAGTCTGCCGGCTGCGGCGGCTTGAGCTGCGAGCGCCCATCAACCGGCATTCCAAACGTCGTGGATTCGTTTCTACTGATTTCTCCTGCTGCTACACGCGCGGCCATGGTCGTGCGCCAAAGCAGTGCGCATACTGCGTCGTGAGTGGAAATGTACGGCTCGGTGGAGGTCGCGGGCTTCTGGGTGGTGGCTAGCGTCTTGAGCTCTTTCAAAGCAGAGGCAGGCAACAGGAACGTTTCGCTTGCGAGCTTACGGTGGTCGGGCGACGCCCAGGAGGGCATGCCGCGTGCAGGCTCGGGGAGAATGGTATAGGCAGAGAGCTTGTCGATGTCTGCGTCCGGTGCGCCTTCGGACAGCGTGGTGCGGTTGAATTGATCGGGCCTGAAGCCGAGTCTCGTCTTGTCGTCCGTCGTCGTCTTAAACAATCCCCCAAATTTCTGCTCTGCCGCACGACGGCACTGGTTTGCGAACATCTCGGTGACGTGGAACTGACCAACGCCATCACAGATGCTGTGATAGATGCATACGACCAGCAGGAGACCACCTTGGATGAAATTAGCCTGCACGCTGAAGAGCTCCAGTGGCTGCATCGCAGGATGGGCGAAGGCAGGCGTTGGGCAGAGGTCCTCAGGCTGGAGGCGCTCTTGGCTGAAGTTGCTCGCACGTAAAGTGTCGAGGTTGTACCTGTCTGAGAGGTCTTTTATGCGCAGATGCGCCTCGCCTTTGTCATGGTACCGCATGCCGCCTTGTGTGTCGCCTGGCCGCGAATGAGCCGGCTGCGTGCAAGTGCCTGCGAGGTCGGGGAAGGTATTGATGCTGGCTTGTATGCCTGCGCGCAGGACGGCGGTGATTCCATCGCGGTTGCTGGACGAGGGAAGTGGGAAGACGAGGATCCGCGGCGACCAGTTATAGACTGCTATTTGATCTAGAGGGGAGAGTTTCGTGTGGAATTCGGGTCCGGTGAAAGTGTAGTGCTCTGTCTGGTTGGTCATGATGTATGGAAAGATGTACGGAGAGATATACGGAAAGATGACAAGCAGAATGATGGTCACTCAGAAGCAGACGGTCACACAGATGAATAGTGAGGACATTTTACTCGTTTTACTGTGCAATGGTGGTCAAAGGCGAGGCTGTACGCTAGCGCAAGGCTGAATCACGCTTTAGAACAAGTCTTCTCAACCTCTTCATGCATCTCTTCCTCATACTTCCAAAGCACGACATAGTTACGGTGGTGTAGCACGGCTCATGCTAGTAAGTCTCTTAGCATTTGACAAGCTCCGTACAGTAAGAGGCATCGCGTCGTCAAGCTCTTTTGCCCCGTTGGGGTTCAATAGTGAATCTCGCAAAAAGCTGTCAGCAGGCAAGTGATATATTGTTGAGAGCACGTTGTGAGGGGGTTTTGAGAGGGGATTTTGTTTGGGTTGAGGTGAGGTGAGATGAGATGAGGTGATGCGGTTATGTTCTTTTGTAACTTCGCACACACCGACCGATCACGTGACGTTGTCAAGGATTAAGCATTTGATGGATTGTCTTATTGTCCACAATCGCTTCTCTTCAGTGTTCCCAATCACCCTCCCAATTCAAGCAAAAATACCCAAAACATCCGTAGAGTTCTTATAATCCACGCCACACTTCTCTCCATACCCACTGAACATCTCGGCCCTCTCTGCCAACAACCCCTCAAACCCACTCCGCGAGCAGCTATACCCAGGCCCATCTACACATCCCGGCAATAGCTGCGGACTACGGTTCACAAGCACTCTGTAGTACTCTCCCGTCGTGCTCTCCTCGTCCTGAAAGCCATAGCTATCACACTCCATCTTCTCAATTGCCACGTTCGTCAGGAATGGCAAGATATGGCTGCTTCGCCACAGACGTGCTGGATTCATCATATTTGACGGCATAGTGGCATTGACGTTGTTAGCGCCCGAAAAATCGCTGTTGTTGAATAAACCTAGTGCGACAAGCACAGTGGGAGGAAGTTCGCGGTGCGTAAAGCTGACGTAGAGATCTTGTGTTGCGTTGCCAGTGGCGTTGGAGAAGAGGAGTTGGGATGTCGCGTTTACCCATGGCCAGCCCAAAACGCCGCTGATGGGGTTGCCGTAGCCGGTGTTGTGGTGGTACATGATGTCGTTCATGTACTCGAAGCCTAGCCACTCGTCGGGCGTGAAGAGTGATAGTGAACAGAATGGTGAACTGCCACGGATGACGGTTTCGTAGCCGCAAAGCTCTTGCATGCCGACGATGTCGTCTTCGGTCCAGTTGAAGTTGGGGATTTCAGCGCGGAAACGCGAGAGGATGGGCTTGGTGTAGATGTCGAGGAAGACCTGGTAGAGTGGTTGGTCTGTGAGCAAATATTACGATGTTGGTGTGTGCTTACCTGCGACTGCTTGCTTCCTCGACTAGAGCTATACGCTGGACACCCTTGATACGGTGTTAAGCTGTCCGCTGCCTCCTCGTCTGCCTCACTAACTTCCACAAGCATAGTTTCATTGGCATTCATCACCAACCCATCAATGAAACTCTTTGCGCTCTTCACCGTCCTCTCCGCAGTAGACGTCCACACCTTCGCAGGTTGTCTAAACCCGAGATACCTATTCTCGACATCAAAGCCGAGCTGGAACGCCTCCAGCTGCCCAACTTTCGTCAACATTTCCTGCTCACTTTCTGAAATGGGCGATTTCCATGTTGACAGAAATGACAGGCTGGGAGATGAGGACCAGCTGACATTTTGGTAGCGTTGACTGGTGTTTAACTTTTGGAGAAAGGGCTCGATGTATTCTTCGTAGTCGAAGTCGTTTGCGTAGATCGCTGCGTGGCGGACCAGATAGGCAGCGCGAGTGACGTTGCAACCTTGAGGTGGTGCTGGGTCAAGTGGTGGGTCGGAGGGCTCGAAGTATGGTGCACTTTGGAATCGTTAGTGAGGATATGTGAGAGCAGTTAGTTGGCTTATCACGCACATTCCAGCTAGATGTTGTAGAGGGTCAAATGAATATGCTGAAGAGACTGCAACAAGTACGGGCAATGCCTGCAGTATCATTGAGGTAGACGGCATGACGATAGTATGATCAGATCACGACTTCACGAGAATGCAGAATAGGTTATTATTGTTACAACGAGACGAAACGGTATGGATTGATCTTATACATGATGAGGATGGCGTCCATGACAACGTTGCTAGCCACATAGTCACTGCTACCGATGATTTACTAAACCTGCTTGACGACGAGACGCTAACCAAGTGCAAGCTTCATTCAAGAAGCGTTGTGCCAAGGTTCGTTTTTATGACGAGCGCCAAGTTGGAAGTCTGGACTCACAATACCAATACCAACTTCATTAGTCGCGATATCGAGGGAAGATAATTGCAGATGTCGATGGTATATTCCGTGAGATGTGAACGTTGCCATTCGAGATTGACATGTTGTCTAAGATACCACTCCGAATCAAAGAAGTACGGCAATTGACTACTACTGCCTACTCAGCTCAACACCAAAGATCTTCTCCACCATCTCATCTCCAAACTTATTCGCTCCATCACCAGGACTCTCCTTGATCACTCTAATCCTGTTCCCTTTATCAATATCCAACCAATCCCCAATATCCCCTCTCTCCGCACCACGCTTCTTCTTCGCTCCGCCTCTTCTATCCACAATAAATGCTCCCCTACTCCACTGTCCACTTGCTTCGACCCGGATGTCCTGCTCTTCCGACACAGTCCAGTCCTCAGCGGAGGTGAGCGCGTACTGAATCGCAAGCGGATCGTGCAGCGAGATTGTCCTATCGATAGAACGCTTGAACACTGGTGCAACAAAAGCCGAGACCCAAGTTGCTAGAGGCGAGTGTTGTTGTTGAAGAGGCTGGACTGCTTTGAGATAGGACTCCTCGTGGAGAACATGGCGCATCGTGATGTCTAGTGGTACAAGGCTGAGCTTAAGCATTTTCGACAGCTTCTCGGGGTATGGTTGTAGGAATGGTGGCGAGGGTAGATGATCTGTATGCATAGCCATATGGGCCGGGCTTGGTGGCATGGTTGAGGAAGGGTCTGGAGATGTCAAGGCGAAGAGACGGGCTGCTGCGAAGGCATCGGAGTGGATGTTGAATTCTGCAAGAGGCGTCATCTGTCATGGTGTATTGTTAGCATATGTTTGCTTTTCTCCTACGTGTACCGAGAATACTCACGTTTCCTGGCACGTCAACCGCGCCGCCCATTACAACCACCTCTTTCACCCTCAAGAACGTTTCTGCGTCATCTCCTGCTGCTAAAGCCAGATTAGTCATTGGTCCTATTGCCACAATCGTGACAGTGTCTGCATCATGCTCCTTCAGCGTCTTGAGAATTTGCTTGTAAGCCGGTGTTCTAGAAGGCGTGAATGATGAATGCTCGTCTTCGGCCTTTTTCAGCTCGTTGGCGTTCGTAACTTCGGAAGCTGACATTGTATCTTCTGTGTTTTGAAACAATGTTTTCCAAGTTTCAGATGGCGAGAGTTCAGGATGCTATATTATCAGTCATTTGGATGAGTGTATGATAGGATGGCGATCTGCTTACCGTAGAATGCACTTCCCCAAGGCCATCTTTGCCATCTATACCCGTATCAGTTAGGTGTCAAGTCATTGAATCCACTGATCACGTACGAAAGAAGTCAGCCATCATCAGTTGATCGGTAAGAGGTCCTTCAGCACCAACAGCGACGATAGGTTTGGCATTCGTCTTCAACATATCAAAGCCTTCTGGCCGACCTTGCTCCTTCCGCCATTGTTGCTCTTTGTTGATGATATGGAACAGTGCGACCACATTGCGGAGGCAACTAACAACTCTGTCAGTTTACACTAGAAGTGTTCGATACCCAAGATTTGAATGGTAAGGTATACAAGGAACAAACTTCAACAAAGCCGGCAGCTAGAGAGACATGGTCACATACTTTTGCACATCCACATTCCCGTAAGTGACGGATATCAACAGCACTTCCACCTCTTCCGGACTTGCCGCAAGCGCGAGTAGCATGGCAAGGACATCATCAACACCCTAACGAAAATACATTAACGCGCTGACTCTTCAGAGGAATATGGAAAACAAAATCTTACAGGATCGGTATCGATGATGATCTTTTTCTTGCTTTGGAGTGCCATCGTAGAAGTAGTTTGCACTGTTGATAATGGTGACCGAGTTTTGGTATCCTTGAGACGGGCTTTCAGAAGACTTCGCCTGTTTGGTGGTATGTTGCCTGGTTTTCTGGCGCTTTTTCCATAAGGCATAATGTAGTGAATTTCACAGATAGTGCGATGATTTATGCTTCGGGGAAGAGTATGGCGAAAGTAGAATCGAGATGAACATAGCAATATAGACATCGTCCTGGCGGCATGAGGTTCAGGGGTGCGATGTAAAGAGGTATATTGTTGGTGATGCTCAGGTACGCCATTTAGTACTACACTATCCAGTTCCGCCTGTTTCTGAACAGTGTTCTGTGTATCCCATACAGTTCATGCCCGCCTAAGTCTAATCTATCTACAATTCCTATGTCCAGAGACAATCTCAGCAGGCCGTAAACTCAGGCCTCATTGACGACGTATGCTACTCTTCAGGGCATAACTTCCTCAGTCGACGTTATATATCCGCTTCATCACCTATACACCCGTTAGCGTTATCCGAAGACGTAAAGAAAGCCAAGCCTACTAACTGAAGCATTTCTCGGCTCAATGAACAAGGCCTCCGCCTCGACCAATTTCTGTCCAGTTCCTTTTCCAGCAATACTCTTGCCCACTCCTTCGACCAACGCATCTCCCACACCATCCATAGTACTACCATCCATCTTCTCAATCCATCCCCGCACCCAAGCTTTCCGTCCTTCCACCCTCGTCGTCTCAGCTCGCAGCACGTAGAACTCTCCTGCTTTGACTGGAACTTTATAATCCACCTTCAAAGTAGCCGTCACTGCAATGCCATTAGGCATGGCCGGGAAGCAGCATCGCGCAAGGCCTTCGTCGAGCAATGTAGCAAGTAAGCCACCATGGATAATACCAGGATGTCCGCAAAGGTTCTGCCCCAGATAGAAAAGAGAGACTAGTCGACTGCCATCTGGAGCAATGAATGTCAGAGGCGGCACGACAATCTTCCCCGGACCAGCAAGCGTGCCTCCAGTCAGATTAGTCGCTCTGATGGCCTCAGGGATCTTGAGGTGTGGTCTTTGCTCTTTTAGCTCGGGATGCTGAGTTCGCAACGTTTGTGCGATTGGATGCGAAACGATGTGTGTATTGATGCGCGCTGATTCTTCGTCTGGTGGTTGGTATGACGTTAAGGTCTCGGCGTCTGAAGGTGGCGGAGAGAGGAGGGAAAGAATGACGGAGCGGGCTGGCAGTGTCTCCCAGCCTATGTATATGCCGAGAGAGAAAAAGATGGTCGCGGTGAACAAGGAGCGGAGGATGCGCACAGGCAGGGAGCGCTTTGGTGTTGGCAGCGGAGGGGCAGTGGTAGGAAAGTGCGGTTGTGCTGCTGTGGATTGCAGGCGACGGGCAGAGGCTAGAAGCCTGGAAGTAGTGTTCGATCTGTACCGTGCAGCTGAGAGATGTTGTTCAAAAGCAAGGCTATTGAGCAGGCGCCGCTGCAGCTGCAGATGCAGATGGTGTGCGGAGGACATCGTACAGGACTCCACACCACGCGAAAACAGATTTCTTGCCCAATTGTCAGATAGTGGTAATTCAGAAGATGTCAATATGAACTGCAGATCCAAAATGCCATTGACTCTTGGATCGATGTCCGACGTCCTCGGCAGATGCGCACTGGCGTTCTTGGCCGAACCAGATCTCTAAGCACGACCTGGAATTGTATTCAAAGCTTTTAATTCTGAGAGAGGAAGAAAGGACTAGAGAGGGTTGGTGGGAAGGCAGCTTATAAGAGCACAGCAGCTATGTTGCGACAGGAAGGGTGGGCGCTCGGAAAAGGCAGCAGTACCAGCGCTCGGGTAGAGTCACTCGTGCTCGAGTGCGAGCCATGGCATTCCAGTACCGCAGCGACAAAGTAGTTGTGTACCGTACCATAAGGGAGCGAGGAATACGGGTCAAATGGGACTGCATATAAGAGAGAAATTCAGAGGTATCATTTGAGTAACCGTCCCAAGAGAAGCTTGATACAAGAACGCCATGATCATCCTGGCAAGCCTTAATACCTAGCTTCCGAGCGCCAAAACAGCATGAGCATCGTCAACAAGATACGAAATTGTAGTCATCCCCAATCATCCCCAATCATCCCCTACTGGTCACCCTCGATGGGAGCCTCCTCGTCGTAGTCACCCTCCTCATCATCTGCAGTTGCCTCCTGGTACTGTTGGTATTCTGACACCAAGTCGTTCATGTTACTCTCAGCCTCAGTGAACTCCATCTCGTCCATACCCTCACCAGTGTACCAATGCAAGAAAGCCTTGCGACGGAACATGGCAGCGAACTGATCTCCAATTCGCTTGAAGAGCTCCTGAATCGATGTTGAGTTACCGACAAAGGTGGAAGACATCTTGAGCCCACGAGGAGGAATGGAGCAGAGGGCGCTCTGGACGTTGTTGGGAATCCATTCAACGAAGTAGGAGCTGTTCTTGGTCTGGACGAGGCGGATCTGGTCCTCAACCTCCTTCATGGATACTTGACCACGGCTGCGCAGTGTATTAGCATTATTGTTTTGATCGTGTGCCGAGAATTGTGCAGAACTTACAAGATGGCGGAGCAAGTAAGGTAGCGACCGTTCCTGAAGTCAGCGGCGGCCATCATGTTCTTGGGGTCGAACATTTGCTGGGTCAACTCGGGGACAGTGACAGCGCGGAAAGAGTATGCACCACGGCTGGTCAATGGTGCGAATCCGACCATGAAGAAGTGAAGACGAGGGAAAGGAACCATGTTGACAGCCAATTTCCTAAGATCGGAGTTGAGTTGACCAGGGAATCGCAAGCAGGTAGTAACACCAGACATGACTGCGGAGACGAGGTAGTTGAGATCACCATACGAAGGGTTGTTGAGCTTGAGTGTCCTCATGCAGATGTCGTAGAGGGCCTTGAAGATTGTGTCAGCGTCTTGCTCAATTTCCCAGCTCTTACAAACATACCTCGTTGTCAATACAGAAAGTCTCGTCAGAGTTCTCAACGAGCTGGTGGATGGAGAGTGTGGCGTTGTATGGCTCGACAACGGTGTCGGAGGTCTTGGGTGAGGGCATGACAGAGAATGTGGCCATCATGCGGTCGGGGAACTCCTCACGGATCTTGGAGATGAGAAGAGTACCCATACCAGCACCAGTACCACCACCGAGAGAGTGGGTGATCTGGAAACCCTGTAGGCAGTCGCAGCCTTCTGCTTCGCGACGAACAACATCAAGAACTTGGTCAACAAGCTCAGCACCCTCGGTGTAATGACCCTTTGCCCAGTTGTTACCAGCACCAGATTGTCCAAAGACGAAGTTGTCAGGGCGGAAGAGGTTACCGAAAGGACCAGCACGAACAGCATCCATGGTACCAGGCTCCAAGTCGACGAGAACAGCACGAGGAACGTACTTCTGGTTTCCGGCCTGTCTGTGCGTTAGTTTGTCGCATTAAGATTCTTGTAAGCCGTTTGTACCTCGTTGAAGTAAACGTTCATGCGCTCGAGCTGAAGGTCGGAATCACCAGTGTATCTAGTCGCATGTTAATGTCGTTCGCACCAGTCGATCAGAGCTTGTGAAACGCACTGTCCTGATCCATCCAAGCCATGCTCGCCTGAGATGGTTTGCCTGAGAAGAAACAGGTTACTCTTTGTTCTTGTCTTTCTTGCTTCGAAGTCTCTTACCAGAAGGCAGCACCAACTTGGTTACCCTTCGATAAGTCAGTACTTGATATTTCGTCGCATCTCAGAAGTCATTTCTTACACATTGACCGGTTTGAAGGTGAACCTAAACAAAAAGTTATGGTTAGTTGTCGTCTGTTCAATGGGAGACGCGTTTGTGCAGCGCGGTTTTAGGTTGAGCAGGATGACTTACAATCTCACGCATCTTGATTTTGCTGTAAGGTTAGTGAGTGGAAAGCGGTGAAGGATGCGTAGAGGCGATGGAGTGAGTGAAAGACGCCGGTGATGTTCAGACGATGGAGGGGAGAAAGATGTTGTTGTGATTGTTGTGGGTAGTGACTTCCAATTCAGGGGCACCCGTTAGCGCTTCTTGGCGCGTGAACTTCAAGCTTCACCAAACTGTATAGAGCACGTACTGAACTGATTGTTCGTAAAAAATGAGACTGATACTATGCATGTAAGATCTATAATACGATGGTCTATCTATCTCGGAATGTTTAAAGTCTGTATTGCCTCGGGAGTCACTCAATGATCCAACCATGACGGTAATAGACAATTGCCCAGCTTGTAGCGCTATGTAGTCTTTCGCTACCAAACTTATCACTGGGATTTGCGTGAAACTCCTGCAGTGGGTATCTTTCTCTTCACTATCGAAGGTAGAGAAGTCACCAGACGAGGCCAGACAATCTCATACTAATATAAAGTTAATATTGGGCATATAAACAACAGGTAAACCAGAGGTTAATATACCTCGTCTTGTCGACCATTTAGGCAATGCCGTAGCCAGATGCCCCATACTATGTAGTAGAAGCTAATTGATGGTCAGCGTGAAATCCTGTCCAATATAGAATGAGCACACTTACGAGCCGATGCCAGTCATAACGTGCCTGCAGGAAAGTCAGCACAATAGTAGCTATTCTCTTGATTCTCCTGTACTCACCACCAACCATGGCCTTCGAGCAGTATACCCCAAGGCAAGCCGATCTCTGCCCTCCAAGCGCGAATTGTGCTGCAGTATTGGTTGTCCAACGCCCAGATTGCGAAGCCTCCCAAGAAAGTTGATAAACCGTACGCGATCATAGTCCACATTGTACTCAAGATCTTCTCATCTCTGTCATCTTGACGAGCTTGTTCCGCAATGTCATTAGGAGACACTGTCTTGCCATTCTGTTGCTGTTGCTGTTGGTGTTTCCTTGCTCTTCTTCGTCGAGACGGCCTCAGGTTGACCTCCATAACATACATACTTCTAAACAACACAGTAGCTGTGAGTAGGGCAAAGGCGTTCTGGTGGAATACAGGGTCTTTCAAGTAGTGATAATATATGGTGATAAAAGCCACGAGACAAACAAGAAAGACTGCGATACAGACTCTGTATAGTGGGGATTTGTTGTAAGAGAAGGAAGCATAGTTCGATAAAGCCGTGGTGTATCTGGGTTTTGTTGCGTTAGTACATGTATACAGAGGTATTGATGACAGGATCTTTGACGTACACCATACTAAGCTCGTCTACAAGCTGCATCGGATCTGGTCAAGCATCGTTAGCGACCAGGTTCGAAGTGATCTTCTTGATAATCCTACAGCGTAGAGAGGCATGGAAAGCGAAACTTCCACATCCTACAAGCAGATATCCAATGAAGGTGACAATAAAGATGGTGTCGTGATCATTCTTGATACAATTCATAATCCCTCGGGCCGCCAAATACATGAAAAGAAGGTTGGTGAGCGTGTTGACTATTTCTGCAGCATATGGCGTCGCATAGTAGTTCCAGAAGGAATTAGCACATGCAGCGTGGTTCCAGACATATCGAAGGACTCACCACTTCACACCAATCAATTGTCGATGTATGTGGAAGCCAATATCCTTCGACAGGAGTCGGGTATGGGACCGAGGGAAGCCATGATAGCATTGACATGGCCTTAAAAAGAACCTGGTTGCTGCCTCTTCGCCTGAAGGCAATGTAAGTGTTTTGGAAAAGGGCCTTCTTTACGAAGCATGAGTTGTTCAAGAAGTCGAGCGCCCAATACGCATGATGTTGAACCTGAACAAGTGCTTCACCCTACGACGTTCTTCAATAATAGACGTTTCGCTGACGTGTGTCGGCACGTGTTTGTGTTTGTTTGATCGACGTTTCAGCCAAGCTTTCCACTTCGGCCCTTGATCCGTGCCTTGCGCCTTGTACTTCGTACTTCCTCAGGAGCTTTTCTCTTGTCCTTTATTATTCTCTTTATTATTCTCTTCGAAGTCTCACCTGGATAGAGTCGCCACGAAACATGTCAATCCCAAATTTAGGCTGTCCAGAAGATAGCAGGCAATATTTCCACATGATCACTCAAAGGGTCTGGAGCTATGGTGTTACTTCTACTAAAACTGTGTTACTGTGTCCTACAACATTATTGCTGTCTAAAATAGCATTGAGACATGGACAGCCTCTGGCGATTGACCCGTGTGGACCATGTGCTTGCTGTGTGAACATTTATTCCCATATCACAGTCAATGCTATCTCGAGATAAGGAGATCTCTGGAAACTCAAGCCTATCGTCCTGCTGCTTCACTGTCCAACTTCGTTCCGAAATTCATTGAATCCCTAGCTCCATTACACGCATGCTCGAAATATCTATGACACCGATGCCATATCTGCTTCAATCTTGCAAGAGGACCATCGATGAATGTTTCGATGAAACATCTTGCATATGTTTCACGATTTTCCTTACTTCTGCATCCTCGGCCTCAGACTCGCGCAAGGTTTCCCGACTCGTTTTAATTGATATTGCTAACTCTTCGTACTGTCTCTGAATCTCGCCGCCATCAGTGACTCGCTTCTTGATGGCGCGGAAGCGGCCAGGCACAGCAAAAATAGATTGGATGCGGTCGGTCTGTGGCAGCTTGTCTTCACCCATCGGGAGCAGGCCTAGAAGCGCTGATTAGTTTTGAGTCGACAGTGTACGGATATGTGCTACATACACATCATGCGCTGGTCATAGAGTGTGCTGTATTCTGGTGGTACCGATTCTATGATCTGATTTTGGTGATCAGTAACCGAATAGGCAGGCAGCCCCGCGTATTCCGATGGTGATTCTGGTTTGGTGGACGGCGTGAGTAAAGGCAGTGGCTCAGGCGCAATTGGTTACAGGAAGAGAGAATCTCGTAGTCATCCTGATCCGTCTTGATGATTTCGAGCAACTGAAACTGACCTGGCGTTTGCGGGAGAGTGACTGAGTCTAACTGCCTTGGACCTCGCATAGATGCAATAGGAAGTGATGGGTTTGGGGGCTCAACAGGTTGCGGAGGGGAACCAGGAAAAGGCGTCTCGAGCTCTGGGTATTGGTTCAAGAGCTTAGTCTCATATCTCGATAGGCGTTGAGTTAGGCTAACGAGTGACTTTATCCCCACCCTGACACCATGCAGTGTTCCGAAACCAGTTACAGGCGGGAACGCAATGGATCGAGAGCTTCAGCAGCGTAAGGTTTGACCATCAAAAGCCATATGTTCATGCTATCAAGCCAAAGATGGTCTGAATCTAGCAGCCATTGTAGCTTCTCGTGGGAACTGGTAAGAGCATATAGATCTGTGTTACGCCTCTCATTATGAGCTTCCTGAGCTTTGTGAATGTCCCGAGCTTGCCGCTGTAGCTCCAAATCTGCAAGACGTGTCAGTGGAAGCGTCGCCCACGCTCAACTTACACACCTGCGTAGACGGAAATCCAGGCAAAAGCGGCCGCAAGAACTGAATGTGTAACAAAGTAGGCTTCTTTGTCCTCCATGATGTGGCCCATGATGTGGTCGAGAGTCAGCGCATTATGGAATCGACCGTTACCCCAAGCAGCGAGATTAGACTTGACTTAATACCAGGCAGGATCGTTGTCAAAAAGGTATTGTAAGGCATTGCCGGACGTGAACCACAAAGTCTTCCAGGAGAAAGGCTTCCCAGTCTTCCACGAGTGAGGCTGATCGAGGTGCCGCTCATCATTGCGTTGTGAAAGCCATGACTTGGTCAACTCGGACAAGCCACCTTTCAGGATTCTCAATTGCTGGCCTAGATGCCAGAATGGTTTTCACCTGATCAAGGAAATCGCCATGGGTGAGACTTTCGAGCTTAGCGAGGTGCTCTTCGATGTCATGCCGCGCCACGTGTATCGTGTAGCACTTATATTCTATCCAGTAGAGATCATCACCAATGAATTCGCCTAAATCCAGGATATTTTGACGTCGGGATGCAAGCAAAAATGTTTTGAATGCCGGTAAAAGGCGCTGGATCTCTGTCGCTCAAGAACGGAGATACCACTTCACGAAGACGTCCTGCACGTCGATAAGGATGCTTTCCAATCGGTCAAAGGCACCGGGAAATTCAGAGACTAGCTGAAATATGGCGTCCATGACCATATTGGCTGTCACAGGCAGACTATCCAACTCGAGCTCGGATGTAGACATGTTAGATGCTTTCGTAGGTATGTGGTGTGTTCGAAGAAGGTTGAAATGCGAGAAGAGCATGGGGTGGAGAGATTGCACAGACGAAACAGATGTGCACATGATTACCACCAGTGTGACATGCTGTGCAATCTTAAACGCCTGATTAGTTGAGATTAGCGCGCTATCCGTTTGCCATGGTGTGCTGCGGCGCCGGAATGTTTGTGGCTTAATAGTTGTGCTACGCGATCGACATGTAAGCGCTGTCTCTTTGATTACTCACAACTTGTGTTACACAATCGAGTGCATGCGCTGTCGCTTATATAAAGTGTATTACGCGGCCATCCCTCTCCTCGCATCATCGTCCCATGCGGGACGTGGCGTATATATATGGGAGCGGGCATGAACAACGATGTGGCAGACCTCGTCTCCTGGCCTTGGAAGAGACCGAGCAGAAACTAAACAAGCTTGAGACCTACCTAGGTATTTTGATCTAAGCACCAACCATTCTCGAGGGTCTTGGCATCTTATACAGCAGAAGAGCTAAACACTATCACGTGCTACGCTCCATTGTCGTTAGAGCACCAAGAATGCCGCTACAGACTTGGATTTAAGCTTGCTATCGCCTACTACACGTTACGACCTGTGACAAAGGTGAACAATTGGGCAAGGGTGAACGAGCTCATAACCTACTTCAACCAGGACACGAGTCCGCTGGCCACCTTCTGTAGTGTCTTGGAGAATACGCTGGAGCTTCGGCCTAGTGTTCAGGTGGAACTCGACGACAATGCCCGAATGAACACTCGCGACGACAAGCCGCCGTTGTTCGCACAAGAGGAATTGCTTCAGTTCTCGATCTTTCTATACGATGTTCTGCGCGGTGAACATCACGATATCGAGCCCGAGCTGTCGATAATGATGTCGGTTGCCAACAAGATAAAGGACTATCTTGAATGAACGGAAGCAGCTCGAATCTTCCCACGAGCCATTTTGAACATGCTGAAGTATTGCTTCAATGGTCCAAAAACGAGGACTAGCGAAGCAGAAGACCTAGATGCTCTGAAACCAGTACTTCGCAGCGTGGTCGCTGGCTTGATCGCTCTCGCGGACAATGAAATGTGGGCAACATTCAAGCAAGAGGGGCTCGACTCAGATGCCAGCCAGCAGGGACAAGATGCTCAGCCGGCAGATGCACCGCCGTCCGCCGAGACAAGAACGAGCTCCAGAACCCATGGTCGATCCAAGGCATCTTCCTCTAATCTGCATTCTAGGAGGGCGAGCAAAGCGCCGAGCGTCGCTCATTCTTCTAATGTGCACTCTGGGAAATCGAGCGGCGCACCAAGTATCAGATATCAGATTTTACCACTGGAAGGACGGAAATACTACGATGATATGGAAGCTGCAAGAGAGGCTGAGAAGAAAAAGGACGAGGGCAAGAAGCCTTCGTTATTTAGCCTCTCATCTCGTGACAAGAAGAATTGATGAACACTTATCCAGCTGTCTTTCTGTAACCTATGCATGTGTGCGCGTTCACCGTGCGTGACCGTGGGTTAACGTGTTTGATCGATGTTTCAGCCAAGCCTTTTCGGCCCGTGCTCCGTGCATCCTTCTCTCGTACTTCTCCTTTTCCATTTTCAAGTTTGACGTGGCACCACAACATGTCAATTCCAAATGAGGCTCTCCAGAAGGTCAGTGAGAGGTATTTCAAAATGGCCAAGAAAAGGAGTCTTTAGCTGATCCCTAGGCATAGCTTCTCGAAGAGATTGAGCAGAAGGCAGCACAATCCAATCAACAAATCGCCATAGTCAAAGCTCAAATAGCAGGCAAAAATCGTGAAAACCGTATGATACAGTTGACTACTGCTGAGCTATCTGCGTTACCTGAGAATACAAAGGTGTATGAAGGTGTAGGGAAGATGTCAGTGACACTACGATTATCGCTTAGCGTTGCAACTCATTTAGGATTTAGGTTTGTGATGGGGTCTACGAAGGACACCAAGGACAAGCTGTCGTCACAGAGCAAGGAAATCAAGTCTGACATCTCGGATTTGGAGAAGAAACTTCACTACTTGGAGACCACATCCAAAAACAGCCGTGGGCATATCGAGCAGCTACTGAGATCAGGTGGAAGAGGTTGAGATTCTTCTGTCATCTTAGAGAACCGAGCACGGTGTGACTTCAGCAGGTCCGCTGTTGTAAAAAAATTGGCGACACAGCATACATCAACAGATGCAATCTACAGGAGAGAGAACAGAGTCGTGAAGCAGGAAGGACAAGTGGGCAATACAGAAGGCTGTAGATCAGGAGTTGCCCGCAGATTGGAAACACCTTAGGTCGAAGAGCGCTGGAGCGTGGGATCGAGAGAATGGCAAAGACTGTTGGCAGGGAAGAGACAGCGTCATCTTCAAATCAGACACGAACAAGCTGTTTAGCTCATTACTGGAGAAAGTTGCAATCTGCAGTGTCATTTTCCCAAAGTGGGCAAAGGACAGTGTGATCTGCAATGCGAAACAAACAACACGCCTTATATGAAGTAACATTGACTGTCAATCTCTGTTGACGTGCAGTTTCAGTTGCCACACAAGGCAGGTCAATTGCAGACAAGACCGTCTGAGTCAATTAATGATTTCGACAAGGCTGTAAGCTGCAGTAGCTTCCATCCACCATTGTACACACCCCCACTTGGCCTAAGCTGCAAGTACTTTGTTTCCGAATCTTGTGACCTTGTCCTCCTCCCAAGTGCTTTATAAGCTCGCCCTGGCCTCTCTCTTATTGCCTGTTCATCTTACACCTCATTCTCTCGAACCGCAGCGTGTCTTTGATTTCTGTTCCAAGATTTGTTTTTGCTTACTTTTGTCGGAAAAACTACCCCTCACTCAACAACGGGACAGCCCAAACAATGTCCTACGATCGTCGTCGCCGCGAAGAAGACTACTACTACAATACCCGTCCACGCGGGCGCAATGGCTCCAGTCCCGGTCCGCAAGTCCACATCCACAATGTGCAGGAGAACGTACAAGATGCACGAGAAGGACGTCCCGCTTATCGTGATCGCTACACAGACGACCGACCATACTACCCGCAACCACAATACATCCCCGTGATCCCCGGCGCATTTCCAGTGCAACAGCCTCAACTTTCGCCTCCTCTTGGCTACGAACGATCGCGCTCGCGCAGTCGTGGGCGTAGATACTCTGAGGAAGAGGAGAGACGGCGCATCATCGATGACTACAAATACCAACAAGCGGAGGAAGATCGCCGCCGCAAAGCTGCCGTAGCAGAGGCCGAGCGCAAACGTAGAGATGAGGAGGAAGAGAGGGAAGAGGCTGAGAAGAAAGCGATTGAGAAGTATAAGCGAGACCTAGCAGAGAAAGAAGAAAAGGACAAGAAGCGGAAGAAAGAGGAGCAAGAGAGGGTTAAGTTAGGACTTGCACGAGCATTTGCGAAGATGGAGCTGCCTGTGAGTGAGGACACTATTGGCCGACTGGCAGAAGGCAAGGATGTGAAGAACAACGAGCTCATTGTTGCGCCGGTAGCGAAGCATCAGCCGGTGTGGCAGAGAGTGAGGAGGAGTGAGATCAGCTCTGATACGCTGAGATATTATGATTTGCCTTATTACACGGACCCGGATAACTCGGACTACTATATTATCAAGCAAGAGTTGACACAAAAAGAGATTGATGTGCTGTATGGACGATCTAGAAGGGATAGACACCGGACTTCTGGGCCGATGATTGAAGCTGGACCGGGTGGTGGCCTTCAGATTGTTAGACCTGCTAGGTCACGTAGTAGGAACGATAGGGAGAGGAGTAGGAATAGGAGCAAGAGCAGAGGCGCTGCCGAGAAATTTGCTGGTGCTTTGGCTCGCTTTGCTACCTAGAAGGACGAGGCTTTTGTTCCTGATGTACACCTCTTCTCTCATGACGATATCTTTACGCACAGAAAGGTAGGCAATTATGCAGCTATATTGTTTCCATGTTATACATATATCTTACCATCTCTTTCCCGTCTTCAGTCTAAGCCTTAGGAATCAAGCCCTCCTTCCTCAAATACTCTGTAATCTTCAACACGGCCTCCTCTACCGGCATCTGATCGCTCCTGATATGGATCTCCGCATTCTCTGGTGCCTCGTATGGCGCACTGATTCCCGTAAACTCCTTGATCTCGCCTGCTCGTGCCTTCTTGTACAAGCCCTTGGGGTCACGCTGCTCGGCGACCTCGACAGGTACATCAATGTAAACTTCGATGAATTTGAGGGGCGAGTCGCCGGGCGTGCCGCTGTGAGTAGCGTGGAGGTCACGGGCGATCTTGCGGTCTGCTCGGTAAGGAGAGATGAAGGAGGTGATGGCGATGGTGGAAGAGTCTGCGAAGAGTTTGGCAACCTAGACAGCGAGTACATGTGTTAGCGACTCAGATTGTTGCGTTCGTGGAAATAGACGAAATGCAGTACACATACCTCTGAGATTCTCCTAATGTTCTCATTCCTGCTCTTCTCGTCGAAACCCAAGTCCTTGTTCAAACCAAAGCGTACATTGTCTCCGTCTAGTCTGTATGCGGCAATGCCTTGTTGCAGCAGATATTGCTCTAATGCCACGGCGATGGTGGACTTTCCTGATGCGGAAAGACCTGTGAACCAGAGGGTGAACCCTTGTTGCTTACGGAGCTCATTGCGCTCGGTGCGGGAGAGGCCTGAGGCGTGCCAAGTGATGTTACTGGTGCGGAAGGGTCAGTGACAATGAAGAGTGAAATATAGATGAGCTGTCAGAACTACATACGTAGCCATTGTGAGGTGTATGAGTGCAGTGAAGTCAGGAAAATGTTCTCAAATTTCCAATGGCAATGTGCACGAGATAGCCGTTGGGCGATGTCGTGCTTTCTTTCGCGGCATCACTTTAGAAGCGACATCAGATACAATTTTGCCATTTACCCCTGTACCATGTCGGTCTGCCCTAAGAGCGCCAATAGTGCGTGGCAGCAAAGAATGCGTGCAAATGGTCTTCTTCCTATTCATCTTGATCCGTGATATATCAAAATCTGATGCCATAACAACATCAAACTGTAAAATCTCTGATGTTCTGTGCAGTGACTCGTCTGAACGTGTCTGAAGTATACTCCTCAGAAGCTACCGACTCAGGACTCACGGTGATATCCAATGTACCATGAAACGGCTGTGATTCACTTCACGACGCCTTCACAAAGAGACTGTTAACGGCGTAAGAACCAGAACAGTGAAATGTCGTTGAAGATACAGTTCTAAATGCTCTCACAATGACAAGCTCAAGCAGACGCATGTTTCTTACGGTTTTCTGATCGTGATAATATCGTCCTGGTGGTAGAAAATAAAACACAATTCAGTCCAAGTGTGGCAGCACAAGGCAGTGTTAGTCTCTTGGACTGAGGACAGAGTTGTACTTCTAACAGTCACCTGAACGAAGATGATAGTTCCCTTTGAGATAACAGATCTTATACTTTGAAATCAGAGTCTCATTTTCTATGATCAACACGACAAATTCGAGCTCTTTTGCACAAGATCTTACCTTGATAACTCACCTCAAAAGCATCGCTTGGCACAGTTTCAGCTCTTTCAACATCGTCTTCTAGCAAGAAGAGCTTGGGCGTTTCGAGATCGAACGAAGTCAAGAAGAACTCAGCTGTTCACTTTAGTCCGCACTTGCACATTTCCAATCGTATCCACCGTTAACACTAGTGGTCATGCATAGATCGAGTCTACCTGACTAACTATCTCTGCTGCAATTGTCTATATAGACTTCGTCCTCTCCTTCCGATTCTCCTTCCTTCTCTACTTCTTTTCAGTCTGCCTGAGAACCTTGCCTTCGCAAAAAATCCTCTTGAGCCTTTGATCATAAACTACAAGTCGTGGCCACTTCGAGTAACGCATTGCCCAGACAGATATTGTTCGTCAAGAGCCTCAACACAATCTGCTTCTTGATCACGGATTCTGAGGTGACATGGCTACTGGAGTAAGTAAAAACACCCTTGGCGAACAACCAATTCACATACAACTACATTCAACTAACACCTCAACAGCAGGCACCACCCTTGAACTACGACAGCGACGATGCTTCCGGGGTTGACCTGTCGGATAAGTTCTTCGGCCTTTTCGTCAAAGGTCGACAGTCTCGACTTAACGATGTGAACTTCGTACTAGGGCTTTCTGACGTGGGTCGCCTTGCTAATATTCTGATTATCGTTCCTGACGAAGAATTTTCGGGCTGGAAAACGAGATTTCAAGCACAATCTGCGAAAGAACCTAAAGTGCATGTCTTCTACCATGAGCAAGCAATGCCTGAGTTCGTGAACAAAAGCAAGACAAGAATAGTTTACTCTAATCACTACCACTGGTACAAGGAAGCAAAAATCACTCTTTCCAAATACAGCGTCCTTATCAAGGAGGATGAACAGCTCGAGGACAAGACTCGTAAGCTTTCCGGTGGTGGCAGAAACAAGCTAGAGTTCTTCACCAAACATTGGTCTCTTATCATCTTTCATCATGCAGAGCAGATTCCGTTGAGTGAGAATGCTAAGTTGGCTGAAGATGCGGCACGTGGATTGCAAGGCACTACTGATGGCAAGCGTGTGTTCGTGTTTAGTCGAGCTTTCCTCGACCTCAGCCGGGAAGACAGACTGAAACTATTTCGAAAAGACGAGACCGACAAGCCGGAGCCGGAACCGGAGGCAGAAACAGTGCCAAAGTCAGAGGTAGCAAAGAGGAAACAGACTGCCAACACTGACAAAGCAGACGTGAGGAAGAGAGTAAAGACCAGCAGCCAGCCCGAAATTGTTCGTAGATATATAGCCAGGCACGGCGCTCCCGCATTCCTTATGCGTCTCCACGAAGTGCTTCAACGCAGAACCAAGGAGTTGCGTACGGCTATCGACAAAGATGGGAAGAAAATCAACCAGAGAGATAGTCTCCAGGACACACATATGGATGATGTTGCTGAAGTGCACACCAATGGAACCAACACGACACATTCTCTGAGCATCTCGCCGAATGATCTCCGCTGAGAGCAGCCATCAGAAGTGAGATCATCTGATCAGACAGGAAGCGCGTGTCTGACTGGAAAGCTTCTCCTTAAGGACATCGATCTCGAAGACTCACTCCCACAAGGAGAGCCTATCGTGGACCTGGAGAAGATCTCAAAGGACATGAGAAGCTCATCTGAACCGCCTGCGGAATCTGGCAATTCGAAGGCAACCAGTGTGCACGACGGCGATGTGCAAACCGACAATGTGCAGAACGACAAAGTACAGAACGACAATGTGCATGCTGACGACAAGGTGAACGGCGGCAATAACACCCCAGTGAACGTAGAGCCAAGATCTGTCGAGATTGAGCCCAACGCCAGTCAGTCAATGACAGAGTTCAATGTCCTCAATACATAAACTAGATCGCACTCACGCCCAGTCAACACGTCAGCAGTCCGAGCTATTGCAAGCATCAAGAAATACGATTCGCAGCACGCATATTCTGACAGACTGCTGGCTCCGTTAACATTTTCCTCTTCAAAATCATTCACGCATTCGACCTGAAGAAGCTCTTGCTTGAGCATCTTAGAACCTTATCGCAGGTTGGACTATACCATGACAAAATCTCAACACCAATCACCCAGCAATGGTGCAAAGAGCTGGTAACACTTGACACGATTATTTGACAGAAGCTTTGGATCTTGTGGTTTGGTTTCCATTTCGTATTTTGGCAGCACCACAGCATCCACTTTCCATACTCAACGAATAGGCGGCTATAATAGCAGTTCCACGCAAGCACAAATTGATTCTGATCAGGCTTACACGTTTTGAAGCATTTCCTCTATTCCCCTGTTGCATTGTCGTCTCCCAATTCAGGTACCCGCAAGAGCTAACCCCGCATTCTTGGCAGGAGGAGCTCATTCCAGGCAGATCGTCTACATGTTTTGACCATCACGCGACACTCGCAAGGTACTCGTCAGCTGCCCCTCATTCTTTCTTGTGATCTGCCTGCCAATGGCCGTGAATACCATTGAATCTTCACCAATAGTGAATCCTCCTGCATCCTTGATGTCGCGTGACTTTCCGCGGAACAGTTTCAGATACCTTGGTCCGAAAGAAGGCTTCATTGAAGAGGTCTGTGCTGTGCAGTGTTGTGCCTTTGTACCTGACTACACCCGAGTAACACCTCGTGACCTGCTCGCCTGACAGCTCGAAGCTCAAGCTCGAGATAGCTCTTGCCCCTCCTTTCCCCTCTCTGAAGCTACACCTCTTTATATTCTGTCTTCTCCTCTTTCCTGTTTCTTTCCTTCCTACTCCTTCTCATTACAGCCTCCTGTCTCATTGAACGTGACCTCTAGACTGTAATCCATCTTCTCCTTCCACCAAAACCTCAAGACTCAAGCTCCTTGCCTTCACCTCACTCACCAACCAGTAGACCTCTCTTCCAACGAGATCTGCTCGACATCAGTATCTACTCCAACCAATCCATCACGAATCAATTCTCATCCCCAACTCCAATCATGCTACAAGACACGAAGCTCGGTACTACCACTACCGCATCTCAACCTATGAACATCAAGACCGATGGACTCGACCTAGAGCAGGTTGACTCTGCCACCTCTGAAGGACTTTCTTCAAGTCCGATCGAGAACAAGATCAGACATCGTAGAACGAGTAGTACAGTATCGGGAGTCTTCAACATCAATGACCTTGGTATGTTTTGATGACCATGCTTTGAGCTATCTTGCTAATGAGTTGGTTCAGAGAAGGAAGGAGCAGACATTCAGATCTCAATTGAGACTCAGAGGACTAACTGGTAAGCTTCATGCTCTCTCTTAGCATCGTCTTGCGTCTCCTGGCTTACCTCGGGTCACGTTGGGACGATGTCCCTGAGAAACACCATTACTGATCAATGTCACAGGAAGATCAACACCAACCCATCAACAATCGCAGACCCAGACCTCCTCAAAGTTCCACTCTGCACACCACCGCTCAAGAAGATCGATCTGGTCTGGCCCAGCGGCCTCACCGTCTCCGCCCGCAACATGAAAGGCGTCACGATCAAAGACGCCATGGATGCCATCTACAAGCAGTTCAAGAAGAAGGTACGTTCTGTTCATCTTCCTCCATCTTCATCTTGTCATTTGTCGACCCCAAGCTAACCATTTCGTCCATACAGGCCGACGACGAACTCGACGGCAAGCCAATCCTGGCCGGTTTCGAATGGGACCGTGAAGAATGCTACACCAAATTCATCGTTCATCAGAAGAAGGAGGGTGCTCCAGTCAGCACTTCGAAGAAGGACAAGAAGGCCAAGAAGGCTGAGGGTGGTGATGCTGCATAAGCTCGCCTATATATACACATGGCTCTATGTGCTCGAGATGCGTGATGGAGTGCAACCTCTATCCAATGGCAATGGCCTTGGAAGATGGTTGACTGGGTTGATCTGAGCTGCTCTGGTAGTGGCTGACTTGCATGAGTGATAGGCTCGTAGCATAATTTATACACGCTTTTAATTGTTGCTGCATTTCTTCTTGTTGCTCTATGTTCTGCGAGTCAGGATCTTTCCAAGGTTCCCAGCTGAGTTCTGAGCTTAGTCTGGTCAACCGGAAGTGTGATATTCGCTCAATTGAGGCGAGTAGATTGTGATTGTCTCTAGCCATTTAGGACGTAAAGTCCAAAAGGAGTGACGGTCATTGCATCTACTCTTCTCGCTTTTCAACAACAGAATGGCCAAAGCCTGCAGGAAACACATCATACCATTTGATGATATACAACAATTGCTTTAAGAATGACATCCACACTACAACTTCACACTCCTAACCAAATTACTCTTAATCCCCGTCAACTGTCCCTGATACCCACCCCTTCCCTCCCCACCCTTATAAACCGGCTTCATACTCGCCAACTTCTTCGTCTTCTCCTCATACTTCTTCCGCTTCTTAACCCTCGGATTCTTGACATCCTTCTTCCGCCTCGGCATCAAGCCCTTGTTCTTCTCAATCTGGTACGTAACGCCCCTCTTGCCCTCGCCGTCCATAGCAGTTCCATCTTCAACTCTGACGACGCGCCCTCCTTCGGCTACGGCGGCTTTGTACGCGGAGTCTCGGGCAAGTTTTTCTGCTTTTTTGGCGGAGACGCGGTTGAGTAGTGCGGTTTCTTCTGCATCATCGCCTACGTCTTCTTCGCGTTGGCGGTTCGTCATCTCACCACCATCATCTGAATCGTCACCGCCCAACTCCGCATCAGCGCCCACGACCCTCCCCTTCTTCCCTCGTGCCTCGGCCTCTCGATTCAAGCGTTCCTGTCGATCTCGGAATCGTTCACGATACGGCACGTCGTCATCACCGCCAGCAGAGCGTCCTGCATTAGCGCGTTTGTTTGCTTTCTGAACGATTTGAGACGTGTAGAAACGCAGGGATTTGCGCTTCCGTTCTTTCTCCGCTGCGTCGTGGGTGCTGAGGGGTGCTTCGTCGCCAATGTCGGAGTCGGCGTCGTTGTCGTTAGGTGTGGTTGTCATAAGTGGTGTGCTGGGTTTTATTGTGGTGGGTTTTGAAGGCCAGGTGAGGGTTGAGAGGGTTGCGAGGGAGGCTTCTGTGCGAGCGAGGCGGGCTGCGCGACGGGCGGCTGAGGCGAGAGTGGCGTCGTCAGTGGTGCTTCTTGTGCGTGATTTCTTTGCTTTCTTGGGTTTGGTGGTGGAGAGGGAAATTGTTGTGTCTGGTGGTGGTGTGGGCAGTTGTTCTGGTTCTTGCTCTTTGTCGGAGTCCTCCTCGTCTTCGGACAGTTCTGTGAGGTCTTTCACTTTGTTCCATGTCATTTGACACTTTTCGATACTGCTGAAGATGGGGTGGTTTTGCAATTCTTGGGGCGCTAGTGGAAGAACTGCTTCGTTCGAAACAGTGGCGGTGGATGTGAGTAGAGCAAAATACATTGCTAGTGCGCCGAGATAGCCGGAAAGTGCGTGATACTGGATGCGTTGTATTGGTGATGATGTTGCTGCAGAATCCTCAAGCTCTTGGTGTCTGTCCTGTAAGGCTAGGAATTCCTTCGACAAAGGCTCGAATAGAGGATATCTTTGCTTCAGAAGCTTCAGTCTTTCTGCAGGGCCCATGTCTTCCGTAAGTTGTACTTGTGGCAGTACTTCTGTGAACGCACGATCTTCATCTTCGCCGTCATCAGCACCGCCCTCCTCGCCTGTACCGAGCCAGTCGTTTTCATCAAAACCAAAGTCTGCTGCTTTCAGCGCTCTCAAGTTCTTCTGTTGTATTCGCCGTGCTTCTTCCTCTTCCTCCAGGGCGTCCTGCTCGTTTTCTAAGACATCTGCGCCATAGTAATCTGCAGCCGATGCGCCATAACCTCCCAAATCTTCCTCCTCCTCCTCCTCTTCACTTCCTGCCTCCACCTCTTCATCATCCTCATAGGTCTCTTCATCCATGTTCTCATCATCGTCGTCACTGTCACCAGCAAGGACTTCTTCATCTGACATTTCCATTATATCATCCTCTGCTTTTCGCCTCTTGCTACCACGAGCAGCATCCAGCAACACTTCATCGCGACCAGCATGAAACTCATCTTCGGAATCTGCTACATCTTCGTATGTCTTGATCCTGAGCTTAGAGTTTGCTGGGTTGAAGTCGTCCTCGGCTCGAGGTTGGCCTTTGGCTGAGGCTTGTCCTCTCTTTCTCTTTGCCATTTCTGAGATCAGTCACTGTAAGAAATACTGTACGAGGTTGTTCGAGGATGGAAAGTTGAGACTTTACAAAAAAGTTGTCTGGAGCGGACATGTGACACGCGGACCACCCTCCCCCCCCTCCCTCCCCCCTTCCCCGTGCTGGCTTTAGTGCTTCTGTGCTAAATCAGTGGGCTCAATTCTATGAAACATGGAGATATTACCTGTTGAGCAAGGCGCCGGGCTGCCTTTCGTTAAAAATACCGTGCTGTTGTCTGTTGCTTTTGGTTTTGTCTCTCTCATAGTATCGTTCTCTTTTTTTGCAGGCCTTGGTGGCTTTGGCAAGAACAAATTTGTTGTTGATGAACGCGTGTGTATTGGAAATAAGACGAGGTATTTAACATCTACTGACAGTGTATACTAGACTGTACTCATTACTGGAGCCTCTCAAGGCATGGGCTTAGGTGTTGCCAAACTTCTTAGCTCGAAAGGTGCAGATATTGTCATTGTTGCGCGAGACGTTACCAAGTTGCAGGCTGCTCTCAAGGAGATTGCAGTAAGTTGATGGCTGAGCAGTGACGTGTAATACTCATCTAACACTTTCAGGCTGCGGCGAAGAGGCCCCAAGTTCAACGCTTCCATTATATAAGCGCAGACGTTACTTCGAGCGATGAAAATATACGAGTTCTGGAGGAGGTCACCAAGTGGAATAATGGCAACCCTCCAGATATCGTATGGGCAATAGCTGGGACATCAACTCCTCATCTCTTCCTCGATACACCTATAGAGCTGTTTAGGAAGCAGATGGACATCAACTACTTTGCAGCACTATATTTAGCTCATGCCACGCTGAGATCATGGCTGACTGGTGATGTGAAAACTTCCACACCAAACAAGTACAAAGATAAGAACGAAGCCCCTCTCCCACGGCATTTTATCATGACAGGATCTTTGCTCTCCTTCTGTGGCATATCTGGCTACAGTCCATACAGCCCTGCAAAATCTGCTATTCGTAGTCTGCACGACACTTTAAGAATGGAGCTCAATCTGTACAACCATACAGATCCTGATACCACACGGACAAAGAGCGAACAGAGACCCGAAGTAAAGATCCACACCGTTTTCCCAGGCAGCATTCTCAGTCCTGGGTATGAACAAGAAGAATTGACGAAACACGCCTCCACGAAGATCTTGGAAAAGGATGACCCACGGCAGACTCCTGATCAGATAGCAGAGATAGTCGTGTCTGAATTGGAACGAGGCAGGCATATGATTGTGACGCACTGGCTGGGCATGATTATGCGAGCTGCAGGATTGATGGTCAGTGTGAGGGATAACTGGTTGATTGATACTGTGTTAAGCTGGATTATATCGCCGATAATACTCATTATACAACCTGATCTGGAAGGAAAGGTGAGGAAATGGGCAAAGGAGAATGGGACTCCCGCAGCATTGAAACCAAAGTAGAACTTCAAGAGCGCTCTTCTTGTGATGCATGTTGTTTCCCAGATGCAAGATGTAATAGACTTGCCCCTTTATGCCCTTTATGCACGTGCATAGCTCCTTCGCTGAGAAAAACTTAGTGGGGATAAGTTGAAAACAACATCGACTGTATCCAAATCCAATCAATATCACAACCTCTACGCCCTCTTCCACACAATCGCTTTCATTCCTGTCCCTCTCACATCTTCAATATGGGTTTCACCGATCTGCTCTCCGATGCCGGCCTCACCATGCTCGAGAACTGGGTTGTCTCGCGCAGTTACATCGCTGGGTAGGTTTGCACTTTTTTTCTATCGGCTTCATTCTTTTACAACCTGATGAGATACAATTGGTCCGTGTTTCCGAGCGGCGTAAGACCCCGTCAAACGAAGAAAACCCCATACGCGCTCTGCGCAACTCTGAACCATCACATTTCCTACTACTTCGAGATGCATCACGCATGAAAGAGACGATTGGAGAAGACAATTGCTAAAGTCATCTTCTCACCAGCTACACCCCATCGCAAGCCGACGTAAAGACCTTCCAGGCCATCAAGTCTGCACCCGCCGCCGAGAAATACCCTCACGCATATCGCTGGTACAAGCACATTGCTTCTTTCGAGTCAGAATTCTTGTCTCTTCCTGGTGACCCAACCAAGGAGTACTCTGCATACGGTCCCGAGTCCAGCGAGCTTCCCGTCAACCCCGCAAAGGCACCCGAGAAGGCTGAAGAGGAAGAAGAGGAGGTCGACCTGTTCGGCAGTGACGACGAGGAGGAGGATGCTGAGACCATCAGAGTGAGAGAAGAGCGATTGGCAGAGTACAAGAAGAAGAAGGAGGGCAAGACCAAGCCTGCTGCCAAGTCACTGGTTACGATGGACGTTAAGCCATGGGGTACGTCCTAGCGCCGCTGAAATAACAAGAGTTATAAATGCTAACAACTCTCTTCAGATGACGAGACTGATATGAAGGCCCTCGAGGACTCCGTCCGCTCCATTGAGAAGGATGGTCTCGTATGGGGTGCTTCCAAACTTGTTGCTATCGGTTACGGTATCAAGAAGCTCCAGATCAACTTGGTCGTCGAGGACGAGAAAGTTTCCACCGATGAGCTTCAGGGAGAGATTGAGGAGTTTGAGGACTACGTCCAGTCGACCGACATCGCAGCAATGCAGAAGGTGGGCCCTTACATTACATTAACACTTACAAAAAGCCTTCTTACTAACCAATCTATTAGCTATAAAATTTATGCGACGGTCAAGATGGAAAAGTTCAAAAAATCAATTCGGAGATGCAGCCTCAGAGCAGAACATGCTTGTCTGAGGCTAGTTGGGATGAGGTAGATAGCAATGTCCGATTATGAAAAAATTTACGATTTCGGGATGGCTTTCATGTTATGCTCCGTTCTCTTTACCCTGGTGCTGGATGTATTCTTTTCCTCCACGAGCGAGTTTGTGTGCAACAGGACAGATGCAAACCTATCAATCTATACTAAACCTCAGACGAAGCCCATACCTAGTCGAGAAGCGTATAGCAACGTAGCTGTCTTGAATTTCAAACACAGAAGTTGGCATGAAGAAGGCTGCTATCATCCCTCGCTCAAGCGCAATGCCTCCTTGTTTCTGCTCGACCGTGATAACAATGATACATAATACAAGGTGGTTGGAGTAATCTATACAGCATCACCTAAAGCCCCTTCTCTTCCCCCTCTTCACCAACCCGTCCAGGTAACCCAGCAGCTCCCCTTCTAATCGCCCTCGCTCTCTCCTCATCCGTCGCAATGATTTCAAATTTCCTCATTCGCTCTCCGATCCTGGCGTCAATCACCGGCTCATCCAGCCAAACGCGCTCTGGCGCATACTCTTTGGCATTTTTGACGGATTTGTGCCATTCGCGCTCTTCGTGGAGGAGGAGGGATTGTTGTTCCCATGATGATGATGATGATGCAGTACTAATTTCGGAGCTCGATGACTCGGTACTTGATGTAGGGTGGTTTGATGCCTCGAAGCTCGATTCCTTGCTGCTCGATGATGAGTGCTGGTATTGTCTGTGATGTGCTAGGACTGCTGCTGCTGTGCGTCGTCCAATGTCGTCTGCTAGTGCTCGTCGATTCAGGAAGCGGTACATTCGAATGGGCGTGTTGAAGAAACCGAGGATGTGTGGAAAGGGTATTGCTATGGAAGGACCTAGATGGTCTGGTATTGATGCTGGGAGTGAGGATGACGGGTAGGATTCGGGTGTGTTGTGTGGTAGTGGCACGAGCGGTTTAGCTGGTGGTTCTGGTGGTGGTGGTATTGTTTCGTCTTCTTTCTTCTCTTTCGTGATTGTTGTTTCTTCTGGTTCTATGGTGGATGCTGCGTCACCTTGTGCTGGTAATGGTGTTGTGTCTTCTTGCACCACGGTTTTCGACACCGCTGCAGCTGGCTCTGCGGGCTCTGCTGGAGCATCCATAGGACCTAGCCATCCCTCATGCAAACCCCTCACATATTCCTTCCACGCATTCCTTCCAACCACAATATCCCCCTTCTCCCCCTCACATTCCCTGACCCCGATCCTCTCCCTCAACGGCACCAGCACCGATGTCGCCGTCTCCTCAAACGCAACCTCCACCCTCTCCCCAGCCCGATTCCTATACCGCCGTATCCTCTCCGCCAACGCCGCCCTCACATCCCCTTCCCGTCGTCCCTCCACAACATCCCAATCCATCGCAGCTGCAACCAAAACGGGCTTGACGTACTCGACAAAGTGTTCGCGACTCGAACTCAGACTATCTGCTGGTGGTGCGGTCAGGAAGATTGTCATTTTGCGAGGCAGGACGTTGGTGGGCAGGGGTTCGGAGGCGATGTGAGAGACTAAGGTGCACCATTTCTGTTTTGTCTTTTTGGTTTGTTGGCGGTCGTAGATGAGTGCGCCGGTCCAGGAACCGACGATGGTCCAGAAGATGAGCCAGTTGCGCGAGGGGAGCTTGGGGGTCCAGTTTGGTAGACCTAGACGGAGAGGGTTAGGGTGCTGGGAGGGTGAGACGAGGGATGGAGCTACGTACCCATGGCGCGAAAGGCGGGATTACCTTGGGATGCTGCTTTTTTAGTGACATTGGGAGCGGTGATTGCGGGCGTGGGTATTGCGCTTGGTGTAGCTGGTGGCGGGACACCATTTGGAGGTGGAGGTGGAGTAGGAGCTTGTGACATGTTTGCAGAGTCCAGACAAGTATTGTTGGCACTGGGATGTTTTGACGGGACGCGACATCTGAAACCAAGATAAAACAAAAGTTGTGTCCATCATTTTGTTTGACACGTGCTTGAATATTCCCAAAAGATATCCCCATTGAACCATCGTCACTCACGAACCACTACAATATCTGAGAAAGTGTTAACTCTTTCCTCTCACACGCAATGCCACCACAAGGATCCTCCCAAACCCTCCTCTCCCCAGCCGAACTCTCCTTCCTCCACTCCTCTCTGTCCTCAAATCCACCCATCCGTCCAGACCTCCGCGCACCAACCCAATTCCGTCCCCTTGTCGCCGAAACAGACATCCTCCCCAGCACCAACGGCAGTGCGCGCATCTGCTTTAGCGATGGCACCGAAGCTATCGTAGGCATAAAAGCGGAAGTGGAGAAAACACTGCAAGCACCCCGTCACAGTTCGTCATCTCAGAATGAATCTGCCGACACAAACATGGACGACGACGAGGATGATACGAAAGACGCAACAGATTCTTCAGCTATAGCGCAAATATCACATACCCATCTCGACCTTAGCATCGAAATCCCCGGCTTTCGAGACGACGACGCCCTCCCCATCTTCCTAGCCTCCATGCTCACAGAAACACTACTAAGCACACCGTTCCTCTCACAAAAACTGCACATCAACACACGCTGGCATTGGAAACTCTATATAGACGTTCTCCTCCTCTCACCGCCGCTCTCCTACCCCTTACCACTCCTATCACTAACGACACATCTGGCACTCCTAAATACAGCACTCCCGCGTCTCAAGTCCGATCCAGGCGACGATCCGCTCTTCGACGATGACTGGGCCGCCGCTGTGCCTTTGTACGCTCAGACTCAAGGCGAAAGGAATAGACCGCCGATTACATTGCTCGTCATGACGGTAGGCGAGAACATCATCTTTGATCCGAGCAGGGAAGAGCTCGCAGTCGCCGACGCCGTACTCGCCATCACCGTGCTATCCACCGGAGAGCCAGAAGCGCCGTTACGAATACTTGCAATACGGACGATTGACCCGCCGTCACGGTTGACGCCGCCGGGTGTGCCTGATGCAGCGAATCCTGCTACAGCGGCTGGAGCGAGCGAAGCGAGTGCGAGATCGACTGGGCCTATGACAGGACAGGGGAATAATGCACAGAAACAGGCGGACTTGCAGGAGAAGGAAAAAGTATGGACGCCGCCTAGAGGTGGCATTAAGAGGGGATTGATAGCGAGGGTTGTGAAGGCGGTTATTGGGAAGGGTGGGGTTGGAGAGGAGGTGCTGGAGGGGTTGGCGGGCGTTGAGACGTGAGGAGGAGATGCTAAGAAATACAGGGACGATGTTCTCTTGGACATACCCAAAGAGCATAAGTCGAATTTTTGATCGGATGCTGACGAGTATAGTATGCAGTCATGCAACTCCTGGCAACACAGACCTGCCATTGCTTGATGTGTTTGCCATGCGATCTGCTCACGCGTTCTTGCTCTGAACAAGTCTGATGGTTACCAGTCAAGGATGTCGCCAAGACGATAGTTCCGGAAATCCCAGCCATTAGATGGTGAAGACAGGGTTTTGAAATTTTGGAAAGTCTACACAATCACAGTCACTAAGCGAGCAGAGCAAGTGGGTTCATTTCCAAGGTCTACGCCGGTAATGATCGAAAGAGAATGTATTGTACTTCGTCGTCCTTCCGGGATGACTCGACCTTTCGAGTAGTCTAATAGGCTCAGCTTATTTCATGCCTTACACATCAGCCCATAAGAAACGCCCAGCTTTTGTGCTTTTCCGACATTGACCCAATCATGCATCATGTTTACAGCATCCAGAACCCAAAACCTACTGCTCACTAGGCACCAAGTTGTTCTTGACCGCAAACATCTTCCCCGTAATCGTACCCGCAAACCCATCAACCTGTCTCGCATACTGCTCAATCTGGCTCGAATTCAACATGATATCCAGCCTACTCGGCTCCTGAGGCAACTTGAATAACCTCTGCCACTCGTCTTCGGGTAGCAGTGGTTGCTTGCTAGCTGTGCGTGCCGCGTTCTCAGTCTTACGCTTTTGTTGCCACGCAGCGATCTTTTGCTGTTCGCGGGCAAGAGATCGTTGATAGTATTGGTGGTTGTTGAGTTCGGTATGATGAGCTTCGATGCTGTCGAGAAGGAGGTCGCAGGTCTTCTCGAGGAAAGGATCGATGCTGAGGTCGAGGGATTCGAGGTTGGGTGCGAAAGGGGGAAGAGGAGTTGCGTTTGATGGTAATGACAGCGAGGCGAGCGTTGTGGGGAAGGTGAGTGGCTCTTTTGGTGGTGCTTGCGGGAGGCTGTGTAAGAAGGATGTGAGGAGGTGGGAGTTGTGGATCGTGACAGGCAGCTCTTGGAGGATGTCTTGGTATCTGAGACCGCTTTTTTGAAGGCTAGAAAACGTCAGGAGAATGTCTTGATTAATCGATATACCGCTACTAACCTGTCTGTTGTGAATTTGCCCTCCTTGAATGCTGTGATGAACAGAGACGACAATCTGAATGCGCGCAGGCTGACGGTGCCTTGCACACTTCGGCTTGTGTCATACACCAACGCCACCGTCCTCTCAGTTGGCTCTTTCTGGTAGAAGAATTGGTTCTCAATCATGTTTGCATTGATGAAGTTGCCCATGCTCGTGCTTGTGTACCATCCAACGTTGTTGGCATCGATATTCACGTCCCGTATCAGCCTGATCATTTCATTCTGATATGCATGGTTTGCTTTCGAACGAGGCGCGGCTGCTGCTAGATTCTGTATCGAGTCTTCTCTTGCGTCTGCTGTGGATGTGTCGATGGTGGGGAAAGGGAAGGTGTTTGTGATTTCGAGAGTGCCGTTGACGTCCATACCGACGAGCGAGCCGGTCGCGATGGTGGGATATGTTTGCGAGGAGTGTTTGATAATCTTCATCACCACCTAGACATTTTTCTATCAATATTCACTCTTGCTGCAATTGCTGTAAGGTGTACTGACCAGTGCCTCGACTTGCACCGATTTGAGGACCTCTTGTACACTATGTATTGTTAGATGGTAATTTCTGCTTGGTCGCGCTCACACTTACGGTGCTGAAGCCATGATTGCGATTTGTTTTAGTATGTTGGCGGCAGATCTATATTGTCGTCGCTGAAATTTGGTGTGTTCACTCATGCCAAGCCTTACCCCTTTATATCAAGCAACTTCGTCAATCTTGAACAGATAGAACTACGAAGAGGTATCAATCACCATCTTGTGTTACTTGAGCACCACAATGACTTTCCTCACGTTCATGCTCTCCATAGTGGGAGGTCTTCTACTCACTCACGCGTAAGTGCTCTAACAGAAGAGCAAGTACTCATCACACAAAAACCAACTTATATCCAGGATCTACTCATCCCACGAACACTCTCTCCTCCCCACCACACCATCAGCCACTGCTCTTCCAGTCTCACGCTCTCCACTCGCGTACATAATTCCGACGACCACCCTTCCCCTTGACATAATCCTCGAAACCCTGTTCGCAACCTTCCTCCTCATCCTAGCCGTCGTCTACTCTGCAGCTCCACTACGGCCGATTCGGTGGAACGAATGGGCAGGCAAAATTGAGCGTGAAGGTTGGGATCCGGCTGCGGAAGACAGGAAGGATGAGGCGTTTAGGGCGAAGGGCGGCGCAGGGAATGTGTACAGAGCGATGGAGGAGAGGAAGGGATTCTATGACGTGCGAAAAGCACGGAAGGACTTTGCTCAGTTCGTGAGAGCTGAGTAGGGAGTTGGGAAACAAAAGAGAGCAGTTTGAAGTTACGATAATACGTTTGATCATGGTATAGAGTATAAAACGAAGGATATGTGTGGTACTGCGGTCAAGGGCAACCCAGACCACGAATTCAGCCACGAAGGGAAACGTGCAGCAAACATAGAAGATGCTGGTCTGTCCAGCGTCCGTCATTGTCCAGTACTTTCTGTACAAGATTCGACATTAAGCAAGAGGCCAATCTCCATGACACAAGAGCATGCTATATCTCAGTCTTCTAATAGAGGTTGTCACACCTCAATCCATTGACAAGTCTTCCGTGGCGGCCAGTACTTCATCGAGCAGTAGGCCCACATCCCCATCAATGTCTCTGGCCAGAAAACGGCGCGCAATCTGCTCCTGATAATGCGTCAGCATTCAACCTAGATCAAAGCCGAAACAGAGTGCTTACCGCATCAATCAGCTCCTCAGCCTCCTCTCCACCCACACCAGCACAAGCAATCACTAAGTCCTCGCCCCTAGCCGCCAAATCTCCCAGTATCCTCGCCCTCTCTACAATCTCAGCTGCGATCCCGTTCATGGCCGCACATACCATCCCGAAACTCTTGTTACTCCTTCCGTCTTTAAGATTGTACAGATACGTGATCTGATCTTTCACCTCCACTTTTCGATCCATCCGGACCTCCATGTGCTTGAACGCAAGAACAGGCGGACGAGGCGGCAGAAGCCCGTTCTCGAAGATTTCGTGAAAATGTGTCGCTGCAAGTGTCTTTGGTGCGTCTACTCCAAGCCCCAGTAAGTAGTCGAAAACGCCACACGCTAAGGCAGCACCGTCGACAGCATTCGTGCCCTTGCTGAACTCATCGATGACGAGGAGGCTTCTGTTCGTGGCGAGATTGAGTGCCACGCACATTTGCTGGACGTCAATCATGAATGCGCTCTGATTTCTGGAGACAGACTCGCGAGTGCTGATACGTGTGAGTATTTTGTCTGTGATACCTATGGTTGCGGCTGTAGCTGGAACGAAAGAGCCAATGTGAGCGAGGTAGACGATAAGTGCTGTTTGTTTGAGGTAGATGGATTTGCCAGAGTAATTTGGCCCGGTGAGAATGATCGTGCTGGGACCGTTAGAATCCGCAATGTCACGCAACGATTGACGTGAGGTAGGTGTAGCTCCAACAGGCGCTTGCCTACCACGCCCACCGATCAGATAGGTGTCGTTTGGCACATAAACTGGTACCGCAAGTTCTTGAAGAAGGTGACTGTAAAGGATCAGTCAAGGTTCCCGGTTATGGTAGTATGTACTCACCGTCCACCTTGAATGTTGATAACGTTCTCTTCTGTCAAGCGAGGTCGAGTGAGTCGATATTTACGAGCACCTTGAGCTAGTGCACAGAGACTACCTTTGTCAAAAATCTGGAATATTACACAAAACATGGTCACATACCAATCAAGCTCTCCAAGGATATCCGAGACTTTGGCCATCATTGCCTCATGTTGAAGAACACGTTGTGCCAGATCATGAACCAACTCAATCTCTCTGTCTTCAGAAAGGATCAGCAAAGCTCACAATAGGACTCAGCGTTGATAACTGACCACAAATCTCGGTGTAGATGTCCCCAAATTGCGTGTCCATCTCCTCCATCTGGCTGTTCTTGTAGTAGACCATATGGTCACTTGTGAACATTTTTTCCCACTGGTCATCTTCGGTGCCCTCCCAGTACGACTGGCCAGTCTCTGCATCCATTGGCATGGCAATCAGATACCCAATCTGTGGGAAGTAAATCACATTGAGATCCTTCGGTAATCCTACAGGTATAGCCTCTGCCAGATCTCGTGCTACAGCCGAGAGCAGGTCGGTTATGCCCTCGTAGAAGCGCTTCTTCTCGTCGAGCTCGGGGTCGATATGAGGCTTGACGATAGTCCTGTGTTGTTCTTGAGACTGCTCAAAGTCGATCTGTGTGCATCAGTCGGCCGAATACAGCTCATACCCAAGATGAAATGCTCATACGGTAGATTCAATCAGCCTGCCTATTGCATCAAGGTGGAAGATGTCGAAGTTGTTACGTATCTATCTGAGTGGTTAGCTCCGGAATTGTTGGCAATATGCTCACACACCTTCGCGCATATGGCAAGTCTATCTGCTCCAGACAGTTCATCCCCCATGAAGTGATAGACTCTGATGGCATGGTATGTAAACTTTGTGTTGGTTAGCTATGGTCTTCAGCCATGTCTTAGTCTCATCCAGCATACCTTCTGCAAGCCAGACCAAATACTCCTGGCAATACCTCCGCCCTTACTAGTACCTCCAGCTGCGCCTTTCTGGAGCTTAGCAGTAAGCTTTCTCACATCCTTCACAGCCTTAAGACTTTTACAGATACTGGCCAGAACAACCTCATTATCGGGTCTTGTGAGCGCCGTGATTGCTTGGAGTCGTTCATTGATCGTGTCAATATTGGTACTAGGACGAAGAAAGTACTGCCGAAGCATTTGACGACCTTGCGCAGTGTGGGCAAGGTGAAAGAAGAGACCATAAAGTGATAGACCTTCCTTCGCTTCAGAAGAACCTTTGGTCGGTCCTTGATTGTGCGAGTTTGGATGAGACTCGGACTGGATAATCTGCAAGGACAAGAGCGTATCGGCGTTGACAAACCTGACACGTCTTTTCTCAGCTTGATTTCGAGTTCAAGAAGATTTATGAGCTTACATTGTGCCTTGCATGGTGAACATCTCAAGACTCGATACTCGGAAGTAAGCTTGCGCAGCATGGTCGCCAGGCAAGAAGCGTGACGCTCGCCGTTTTTGGAGATACGAAAGAACAGCACCAGCACAGCCAACCTGAAACGTTAGCTTCTTGGACAATACTCAAGCAAGTTGTCAACAGCTTACAGTGAGCCAACTATCCATAGATACCCAGCCGGAGAACCGCAATAGTTGTGCCTGAACTCCTGGGTTACCACCAACATCATACTCCTCATAGTCATCGTAAGCATGAATGTCTCCCGGTATAACAAAAGAGACTCGTGGCCCGTCTGCTTCTCCAACACGAAGACTTGCGAGCTTGGTCTTTGCAGCTTCATAACCAAATTCGGACTTAGGACGAAGCTCGAGAGCGTATGGTAGATCGAAAGGGTCGCCTGCTATCAATTTAGTAATCCCCTGCGGGAAGAGAAGCTACTTTACCTGATCCACCATCAGATCCTCGCGCTTCAGCATTAGGATCAAGTGCATCCAGCACAGCATCGTCCGCGACTGAAGAAAGAAGGACGACAGTGGGATTGATGAAGAGTTTTACTACGGCGGAGAACGAACTGAGTTGAGAATCCTTGTGGACTACCTTTATGAACTCTTACGCATGTCAATCATTTCAGTACCCGAAAGCTGCATGTCTTCCATAAAGAACAGCCTGAACAACATGATTAGCATTCTTCCTACTACAAAAGGTCTGCCTTACTTCTCATCCTGCGCGACATAATAGGCACATCCAAGCGTGCCTCTCTTACTCATCTCAACTGCCATGACCACCTCGCCAAGAGCATCAGCATCCTCATCAGCCTGCTCCTCAGCATTTTCGTTCTCCTGTACGGCAGACGAGGTGTGCTCGGAAGCAGGTATGGAGCTGAATCTTCCAGGTTGTGTACCAAAAAGGCGTGTAAGACGTCGTGGTACTGGTGTAGATGCAGCATGTGAAGAACGGGCTGAAGCCGAACTTGCTGTAGCAGAGCGTCCGGATGCCGGTGGATGAGTCCGAGTTGCGCTGCTGCGAGAGCCAGCGGAATTGGCGCTGGTTTTTGACTTAGGATATCGACGACGCCGAGGGTGGCTCCGCATCGACATTCTCTGTGTTGAGAGTGTTTCAAGTGAGAGGATAGCTGGACCGATGATGTCTTAAGGAACAGAAATACAGAGCAAGAGGAAACAACTTGGTAAAGATTGGAGAAGATGGGAAAAGAGCGACTGAGAAACGGCAATTGTCGCAGACATGTTTCATGTTCACGTCAGGTTTGCGAAAAGTGGAGTAGAGAGTTTTTACCTGCATACCTACAAGATTCCTTCGGTCAAACGCCATCGCTATGCTTATCGCTACCTGATCCAAAAGCTGCCTACTATGCTTGTCTGAAAATGCTTTCCTTCTTATCATCGCTTCGTTAGTTATTGTACAGTATAATCACATGTTGACAAGCTGGGTATCTATCGCCATTCCGTGCTTGATAAACTGACCATCAAGCTGCTGTAGCCTCAATAGTCAGAGCATCGTCTCCCTCTTTCGTGACCACTTTCGCCAAATCGCCTGATTTGAGTTGTCCTCTGATAATCTTATCGGCCAGACTGTTGCCAATCTCTTTTGCAATCAACCTGTTCAGAGGTCTTGCACCATATCTCGGGTCGTAGCCCTTAGTTGTGAGCCAGTCCTTGATCTCGTCACTGACACTCAAAGTAATCCTTCTGTCATCCAGCCTTTTCTGCAACTCTCGTAGACGAATGTCAACTATATCTCTTAAAGCATCCTTTGACAGCCGCTTGAAGATGATAAATTCATCAAGACGATTCAGGAACTCTGGAGGATATGCAGTTGTTACGACATCCATCACTGCTTTCTTGACCTCAGCTGGCACTTCAGCACTATCAAGATCACCCTTAACTGTAGGGTCAGCACCAACCAGGATTTCTGCTCCCAGGTTACTGGTCATCACAATGATGGTATTGCGGAAGTCAACCTTGTGACCCTGGGCGTCAGTGAGATAGCCTTCATCCAAAACCTGTAGCAAGAGAGTGGAAATGTCGCGGTGTGCTTTCTCGAACTCGTCGAAAAGCAGAACGGCGTATGGTTTTCTCCTCACAGCTTCCGTCAGCTGACCAGCATCTTCATAACCAACATAACCAGCAGGACTACCAATCAGTCTGCTGACAGTGTGCTTCTCTTGAAACTCGCTCATATCGAAACGGACAACTGCTTGTTCCGTGGAGAAGAGAAAAGAAGCGATCTTCTTACACAGCTCCGTCTTTCCCACGCCAGTTGGACCAAGAAACATGAAGGATGCAATCGGTCGATTCTCACCACTCAGGCCTGCTCGCTGCATTCGCACAGCATTGGCCACGGATTTGAGTGCTTCATCCTGCCCACGGACGGAAGTTCGGAGTGTGTCCTCCATGCTAACTAGCTTCTGGACCTCACCTGACATCAGCTTGGTAACAGGAATACCAGTTGTTCGAGAGACCACGTTGGCAATATCGTCTGCAGTTACAGATTCGTGTAACAAAGTGTCTGTTCTGTTCTGCTCATCGCCCTCTCTGGGTAACTTCTCCTGAAGAGCTGGAATTCGAGCATACTGTAGCTCTCCTGCTTTTGCAAAGTTGCCTTCGCGCTGGGCTTCTGCAAGCTCTATCTTAGCTTGCTCTATTTCCTCCTTGACTTTCTTGAGCTCTTCGATCTCTGCACGCTCAGCTTCCCACTTCTCGGTTAACTTTGTTGTCGCCTCTTGCTTCTCCTTGAGTGTGGTTTGCAGCTTGTCACGGCGCTCTACGCTCGCGATATCCGTCTCTTTTCGAAGCGACTCGAGCTCAATCTGAATAGTCATGATCTGTCTATCAAGCTCCTGGATGGCATCTGGCTTGCTTTCTTGCTGTAGCCTTAAAGCCGAGGAAGCTTCGTCGACGAGGTCTATAGCTTTGTCTGGGAGAAATCGATCTGTAATGTAGCGGTTTGAATATGTCGCTGCTGCTACAAGCGCAGAGTCTGTGATAGCAACGCCGTGATGGACTTCGTACTTGGTCTTGATACCGCGCAAGATTGATATCGTGTCCTGAACTGTTGGCTCGCCAATTAGCACAGGCTGAAATCGGCGTGCAAGCGCCACATCTTTTTCGATCAGACGATATTCTGCGAGCGTCGTGGCACCACAGCACTGCAATTCTCCACGAGACAGTGCAGGCTTGAGCAGGTTGCTAGCATCTATGCTGCCCTCCGCCTTGCCCAGACCGAGCAGTGTATGCAATTCGTCCACGAACAATATGACCTTGCCCTCTGCTTCCTCCACCTCTTTCAATACTGACTTCAGCCTTTCTTCAAAGTCACCCCTGAACTTTGCGCCAGCAATGAGTTGTCCCAAGTCCAGCGAGATGACTCTTTTCTCCTTGATTGACTCCGGCACATCTCCTCGCACTATCCGCTGTGCAAGACCTTCTAGAATGGCTGTCTTGCCAGTACCGGCATTTCCTATCATCACTGGGTTGTTTTTCGTCCGCCGAGATAGGATTTGTATCGTTCTTTGAATTTCAGCATCACGTCCAATCACTGGATCAAGCTTGCCAGCCTTTGCGCGCTCGGTCAAGTCAACACCATAGCGCTCAAGAGCTGGCTTGTCACCGTCTGGTGATAAATCCATGGTATGTGTCCCGCCAGGGGGTCTCGGATTGCCGCCACGACCGGTAGCGTATGTTCTTATCGGCAGACATGAAGGTGCTGGTAACGTAAAAGAAGACTGTAATAGTGCCGGCGCTCGTCTGGAAATGGGTCGATATTGTTTAACCGCCACCTGGGCTAGGCGTCGTGATACAGTCTGCGCTCGGGCTGTGAGCATTGTGTGGAGCGAGAGAAATGTGCGTTGGTGGTGTGACAGCCTTGTTGTGGCCCTCAATTGACTAGGTCGAGGACTATATAGGACAAAGAGTTGAACAGGCGGGACGAAATGGGAAGCTTCCAGTATCTTCACGTGTCTGCTGGAATCTGGTAAATCATGGAGTATTTTCCGGATCTGAAACACCCCGAGATCTGAAACATCCGAGCAAGTGCTTCCTCTGCAATATAACACTACATTGAGCTATCTGCGATGGAGGCACGCGATGGTGAAGCAAGCAAACATGATGCAATCGAGTCTGACGACCTATGTCCAATGTGTCATCTCCTCCTCTATAATCCAGTGACGACAACATGCAACCACACCTTCTGCTCGCGGTGTATGTCACACTGGGCAGACGTCTCTGTAACTTCTCAGATGGCTATTGTGCCCTTATCTGATACTCCCAGGGACTTTACGCCGTCAAATGTCGAGGCTAGATGTCCAATGTGTCGAACTCTAACTTCAGCCCATCCAGCAACTGAAATAGCATCGCAATTAGAAGAAAAATACTCAACCGTTTATTCGCAAAGACGTGCAGATGATGGGAATGAAGAAGAGCTCACGACGGTTGAGACCATAACAGTATACATCGGAAATAAGCACAGTTTAGTTCCTGCAGCGCCCGGTAGTGGGAACTGCCATGATTGGACTTTCTTTGTACGCCCTTCACGAACGGACATTATACAGGCTGTAAAGATGAATCTGCATCCAACATTCAGGCCGCCATCTGTAATACGACAAGACCCACCTTACGAGATACGAAGACTTGGTTGGGGCTACTTTGCTATTAATGCGCAGGTCATTCTGCGCAAAGGCTGGGCTTGGCTCAGCAACGATGCATACGGCGAAGAGAAGAGAGCTTTGCCTCTCGATTGGACCCTCGATTTTGAAGGTGAGGGAAGTATGGGCAGATGTCGCCTTAAAATTAAAAAATTCGTGGCGGAACTTGCTATAGAAGAGTCTGAAGCTGTTGGACCGCATCTAACAGATGACGAAGACGATTGGGAGGATGAAGAGGACGAAGATGAGGACAATGATATGGATGGAGAGAACCCTTTCGACGAGACATCTTCGACCTCTCGTAGTAATACTAGAGACAGTGATTGAACGATCACAAGCTGGAACAAAGGACGCCTTGAAGGTTCTAAGGGAGTACTAAGGGGAACGTCACGAGATACATGGTCGAAGAAGAATCGGAAGACCACCCTATGATGAGCAAGTTGAGAAGAAGTTGCTTGGAGTCATGCACTGGACTTCTTACACGCACAGGGGATGAAAGCCATACCACTAGCTCCAGTGCGCACAGCTGACACGCCTTTTTATTGCATGGTGCCCTCCACACTCGACATAGGGAACGACTTGAATAGTGCTACGCCTATTAGTGCGTCATCTCGCAGTTATTCGTATGGGAGGCGATACCTTATTGTCCACCACCTCCCAGGCAAAAGTTTGTGGACAACGTGGCGACTTTTGCAAACATGTGCGTCACTCCAAACCTGCTGCCTCTGATGAGGATCTGAAGCTCGTCTAATAAGTGGGAAAACTGGCAAAAAGGAAGAACTGCACAACAGGCCATATCAGTCCAAGATGCTCTCCACAAGGTATCCAATTTAACCGATACTTGATGCATTGCCATACTGTGGGTCGAGCATAATAGACACGCGGACTACCCGAGGTAATCTCAATACCAGGAGGGTCAACATCGGCAAGAGTTGACGAGGACAACAGAACTGCTCATTTTATGAAGAGATGTGCATGAGATCGAGGCGGTCATCAAGAAAGTCAAGATTATTGAAGGACGGTATTCAGAAGCCATGTCAGTCCTGAAGACACTTCAAGATGTAGAAGTGACACCCGAGAGTAGCTGTGGCCATGCGAGCAGTGACGATTCGGATCTTAGGACCACGCCATCTCCACGATGCACCAATCCACTTTGGTAGTCATTAAATTGTCCTACGATTGTCGATTATCTTCGAATGCAAAAAGCTTGAACGAGGAACTAGCAAGGATATTAAGTCGAGCCGCGGCACCTTTTGGAGGCTAATGCTACCCTTTGTATCGCCATTGTCATCCTCGAATGCCCTCCGGAGTCTGCCGGAGTCTGGTTGAAGAACAACTTGCAGGAAGATTACGCAAGACCAGATAGAGGTCCCACATACTCGCGGCACACATCTCCATTGCGGCACAGGATTTATGCTGAATGGTAAATCTATCAACATTCTCGAACACGAAGTCATCGTGCATGCAAATTACATTCTCAGATCCATCGCATAATATTGACGATCCTGGCAAACCTTATCTGTGCCTAGTATGGTTCATTCCATGTCAAAAAAGCTTGGGTCAAGCCGCCACGAACGCCACATTCGGCACAAAACTCCAAAAACGCCTCAGATTTGTGGGGCTCTCTCCTCGGAGCGATGTTCCTCCAATCACAATGCAGTTCTAGGCGCAGCTGAGACCGGAGTGTCGGGAAAGATTCTGATCTCTACATCATCCTTGCGAACGGCTCGGCTCTTTTCCAGGCGCCCAGATGCTTGGGTCTTTCTGAATTTATAGAGATTGATGATTGATGCAAGAACAGGAAGAGCAACCCTTAGCATTGAGATACCTTATCTGAAGACAACATCTGGATGGCATGAACAGTACGGGATAGATGCTGCTTTTTGGCGCCTATGTGAGGTGAGGTCATGCATTCACCAAGTTCCGCATAGCCGCGCTTAGGTATTTTATGCAACGAACGACCGGTAAGGCGAAACAGGCCTTACGTATCATGGCATTCTTGAAATGTCGATCTTTCTAGATGGTGGCTCAGGTTGGAGGGTATGAGCACATTGCGGGGCCATTGCCATATGTTGGAGAAGAGGAAAATAGTGTAAGTATATCAAGAAAGAGCCCCTCCATCTAAAATATCCGATGCCTATATCTGTTCATCAATCTTTGAAGATTTCTTTCTCTTCCTGACCACTTCCTTCTCGTCATTCATAATGGTCTCCTCAATCTTAAGCTTGGCTGTGTTTGGCAGTGCTCTGCTGCAGCCTGTCCTCTCAGCGCCGGCTCTTGAACTACCTACTTTCGAAAGACCAACTCCAGTCGAGAGGCGTCAGGTGCCAAATGAAGTCGAGGTGATTGACACCTTGATCACTGAGGCAGCAATCGACATCAGTCAAGTTCTGGCAGCATCGAATATAATCTCAGAACTGAGCATGATCGTACCAACAGCAACACCAACGAACGTCGAGCAAGCACTCTCGGTACTAGCTGCCGCTTATGCTTCAGCGACGCCAAATAATTTCGTTGATGCCGCCGCTCTGATCATAGAGAACTCGTTAAATCCGACAAATGTGCCAGACACATTGCAAGCACTCAATGTATTTGGTGGTATCAATAATGATAACAACCCGAGCAACCCTGCTCCTTCGTTCCCGTCGACCATCTATCCTAAGAAACTTCCTTGTGATGCACCTTACTCTGTCTCGGAGGCTGAGCTTCGCCGTCAGATTTTCATTCCTTCAAGCTTTACTTATGGAGCAAAGCCACCAGTCATCCTCTTCCCAGGAACTGGTGGACGCGGCGGACAGAACTTCCAGGGTAACTTTGAAGTGCTACTAGCAGACGTTGATTATGCAGACTTGGTCTGGGTTAATCCCACAGCTTTCCTGCTCGCGGATGCACAGTACAATTCCGAGCTGGCTGCCTATGCCATCAACTACATTTCCTCCATTTCCAAAGGCATGAACGTCTCAATTATTGCATGGTCACAGGTAAACAGTCTTCCGCCTCACAGTTCTCCACTTTCTTGCTAACGCTGAACCTTAGGGAAACATGAACATCCACTGGGCTAACAAGTTCTGGCCGTCAACCCGCAGCATTCTTTCCAACCACATTGCCATTTCTCCCGATTATCACGGCACTACCCAAGAATACCTTATCGATCCCGAAGAAAAATTCGCCTATTCGCCAGCCGTGAAACAACAAGCTTACAACTCCAACTACGTCAAATCCCTTCGTTCTTTCGGCGGTGATAGTGCCTACGTACCAACCACAAACATCTACTCAGGTAGCTATGATGAAATCGTCGAACCCCAACAAAACGCCAACGCCTCTGCGATCCTCCTTGACGCAAGAAACGTGGGCGTCACAAATGCCCAGGTACAATTGGTATGCGGCGCCGACTCACCCGCCGGCCTTTTTCAGACCCACGAGTCTATGCTCGGAAACTCACTCACCGTCGCCCTTGCAATGGACGCCCTTCAGCATGGCGGACCTGGCTTGGTCAGTCGTATTGATTTGACTAGCGTCTGCCAGAACCCCATCGCTGCGGGTCTGAGCTTCGAGAACTTCTTGATGAATGAGCAGGCTATTGTGATTGCTGCTCTGGGCGTGTTGAGTCTTTTTGAGGCGACCGTTGTTGAGCCGGCTATTAGCGCGTATGCTTTGACTAGTCCCACGGTTTGCGCTACTAGCACGGCCACTACATTGAGGACTAAGACGACGAAGACCCAGTCGACAAAGACTAAGACGACGAAGACAACCACTGCGAAGACGACTGCCACTAAGACGAGCGCGGCGAGTTCGACTACTAAGAAGGCCACCACTTCGCCTCAGACTACTCCTGCTCCCACCACGACGACGACAGCAGGAGGTCTTCTGGGTATCACAATCGGCCTGCCAGGAATCAGCTTGAGCATTGGTCTGTAAGCAAAGACGCCATCAAAGATATTTTATTGATGGGACGGCGCATCTGCACATGCATACTTGCATAACAGAGCGATATTTCCTAAACCAGATGGTTGAGAAAGAGGATGTAATACTGTAACATATTGTACATACCGACGACTTTGATGACCTGTAGGATGTATAGTTAGACTGTAGTTAATGACCTTAATTAATACTCTCAGAGTATACCTCATTATTGCTTTCCATATTGTCCTTCCGTTCCGAGCCGGAGTTGCCTCCTTCAATTGTTGAGCTCTTATTTAGAAAAGAGTGAAGCAATCTGAATAGGTGCTCTGCTCTGCTCTGCTTAGCTGTTAGCTGTCTAGTAATCTACCTAGAAAAAGCACTTCATCATGGAAGGCAACTTTTCAGCCCCGGCACAAACAATGACGGTCGATGGTGTATTGACAGATTTCGACGGCACAATCATAGATTCAACAGAAGCTATAGTAAAACACTGGCACAAGTACGTGGATATATATCTGGATTAAAGTCTGGCACATCACAATGTCAGCAAGAAACTCAGGCTCATCCTCTAGCACAGAATGGGAAAGCTACTCAGAGTAAACCCAGAAGTCATCCTTGCAACCTCGCACGGCCGCAGATCAATCGACGTTCTAAAGCTGTACGACCCAAGTCTAGCAACTCCAGAGTGTGCGTAACTGAACATACTATATCCAACTCTACACCATTCTCATGCCTCCACAGACGTCAGTCACATCGAAGGTCTCATTCCCAAAGAATTCGGCCACGACGCCGTCGAAGTCCCCGGTGCCCGCGCCCTTCTCGACCAGCTCGAAGCCGTCCACGCACCTTGGATCATCGTGACATCCGGTACACGAGCACTAGTAACAGGCTGGCTTGACGTGCTCAAGATGCCGTGGCCAGAAACTATGGTCGTGTCTGAAGACGTATCGGAAGGAAAGCCGAATCCGCAGTGTTATCTGTTAGGCCAGCAGAGGCTGGGATTGCCGAAGCATGCGGACATGATTGTGTTTGAGGATGCGCCCGCTGGTGTTAGAGCGGGAAAAGCTGCAGGGTTCAAGGTGCTGGGGTTGGCGACGACGCATGGGATTGAGCAGATTAGGGAGGCGGGCGCGGATTGGATTGTAAGGGATATGGAAAGTGTTACTATGGAGTCATATGAAAGTGGGAAGTTGAGATTGAGGATTGTGAATGCTTTGATGTAGTGTGTGAAGTTGAATATTGAAGCGGTCAGACAATACCTGAGATAACCATACCTGAGATAGGTCTAGACGAGTTCAGAACGTCCTCTTGGCGGGGTCGTGCTCGTGACGTACAACTCGTGGCTGCCTTTGTCGCCTTACCAACATATCAACCTATAATACATGCTTAGCGCCTTACATCGCGCAACATTAAGACAGTCAAGGCATTTCAAACCACCTCAAATACACACAGAAATCATGCCCCTCGTAGTACCAGGAATGATGGGTCAAGGTGGTGGTGAAGATAAGACCAACTCCTGGATGAGCAAACTCGCTGGCAAGACGCTCGGTGATAGCCACAGTGAAACTGTATGTAGTGCATTACCGTAGATGTAGTATGGCATTGCAAGTATGCTGATGATGGTTGTCTAGTCATTCGCAAAGAAAGATCTTCCCAAGGAGTCTCGCATTATCGAGTCTGGCGGATTTGGTGAGTATATCAGGGGCGGCTTGTCACGATATTGGCGTGTTTGGAAGCTGACAAATCTCGCAGGCACTATGGATCACAAGCCTGATAGACTCAATGTTCACCTAGGTGATGATGGTACTGTTTCTAAGGTCACTCATGGTTAGTTGAGACAAAGTACTGGAGGAAAGTGGAAGAGCGGCGGTCCTAGATTATGATTCTTTATGTTAATATATCCACCTTTTGGTGTCCTGGTGATCACGAATAGTGCAGTCTCATGAACTCATATGTCCTTCATGCTATTTAAACATGCTGTCTCAGCAGAAAATATCTTTCTAATCCACCCTCATTTTCCACAGCCCATCTCCTAGATAATGTCCATTTTCAATACCAACTCCCTTCTTCTTCTCCTTCATCTCCGCCGTTCCCATCTTCAGCACACCAATACTACACGCTGTGTCCTTCCCCTCCGCCTCGACCACCACGACCGTTCCTGCCGGTAGGTCGGGTTGTTCGTAATATCGGTCATCGTCTGCCGTGCTCTTGCCTTCACCCACAGGTACACCTGCAACAGCGCCTTCTGTCTTGTCCTCGGAACCTTCTGATTGTGCTGGTGGTGTTGAGAGTCCTTTTGGTAATCGGCCACCAGGGCTGGTCAAGCCAGGAACCATGAGTGCAGCGCCTGACAGTACGAAGCGAACGGCGCCACGGTCAACGCGGACACGAGGGAATTGGTCTGGGAAGCGGTGGACGACTGAGAGGTGGGGTATGATGGCATCGTCCATGTGTTGGAAGAAGAGAGGACCTACGCCCTCAAGGGAGTAGACTGTCACTCTTGCATCTGGACTGCGGAAAACGAGGAGTCAGAGGGATTCTGACAGGACGAAAGATATGGTTCTTTCAATGTTTGCCTGTCGAACGAAGCGCAAGAGATCAAAGAGAAGAGTGTGATAACGAACATCTTGATCAAGTCGAGTTGTGACTTCTTTGGTATTATAGCATCGATGTGAGGAGCGAGTAAAGGATATGTGTCGCAGACTTTGTTGCGTACACCGCGCTGGACTGAGGACTTTAGCTTAGACTTTTGACCTGGGGAGAGGCTACATTGGTGAGATTAGTACGTCTGTTTCACGCTGCGCTTGTTGACGTGATGTGTTTACTCTTTCTTGAACATTTTCCTGTGTGATTGATGTTGTTGCACAATATTAAGGCAATTCGACCTTGCTGTCGCTTCTACCATGGAAATGCCTGTTGCGGGTCCACTTCCGACAGCGTCTCCGCATGTGGGTGTGTTTCAAATCAGCTCGTGTAAACAACGTCTCTTTCTGTTTCAGTCTCTCTTCTCTTGTTGTGCAAGCCCAGGCATGCAAGTATGATGCCTTGTCTTGGACGGCGACCATGTCTGGAAACTCACTACCTGTCTGAAAGATGTACTGGCCCTTAGGCGCACCACGAAGCTATGCTCAGCATCTACCATTGGAGCTGTCGCGAGTATCAAGAGATGGGACTGATGATGCATCATTAGCTGCGCGAGACGGTGACGTGGCGGATGATGAAATTGACGAAGGAGATGAAGTCAACACGAATAACCAGCATATGCACTCGAAACAATCCCACCAGGACAGCCAGGCCGAGGGAGATGTCAATGATCCGTCGAAAGAGGCAGAGAACATTGCAGATGACGGCAAAATATTATCTTTGCGTATATCGCGGTATGGACATATATTTGCGACAATTACTTCCAGCTCCTTGACCGTTTGGCAAACACAAGTAAGCATGTCTGATGAGTAATACCAGACGATATGCTAACAGAGCGAAGCCGCCAGTTATTATCGCATCCATTGTCCGGTCTCCACAGTCACTCAAGTCCTACGGTCCTAATGTAAGCCTTTTATTGCGACCAGAAGGAGACATCCTGGTGCTTCACACATCTATGGGCTACCTCATAACATACTCGATGTCCATACACCCCGAATATCGACCTTATGATATCATCTTGCGAAATGGAGAAAGAAGACGACGGAGTATGGACGCACGCTCGTATGCCACAAAACAACACGATCCGTTATTCGATGGTGGTGGACTCTGTCCTGATGCTAGCCTATCCTTTCGAACAGTGATGAAGCTTGACGCTGGCATAAGCAGAGCTCTTGCATTGGACTCGGAGCTCGTTGTCGCAACACATAAGCCTGCTGCTATACAGTGTATACGCTGGAATGCAGAGTCAGAAAGCTCGCAAACAACAACAGAGCTGATTGAGCATATGGATTGGTTAGAGGACAAATATCCACCAGTGGATATCGTCTATGATCGACCCATGAATCTGTTCACCTTCATCACGTCTTCGGGTGCAGCATACGCGGTGCAAAAGTCCGCCAACGGAAAAGAGCGCGATCGTGTAAAAGGGCTGTTCAAAGGGCACAAATTCCACCACACTTCGAAGCCGGAAGAAGCTGCTGTCAAGTCAGCGACTAATTCGCGCTTCTCAATCATTGCAGTCGGCTGCGTTGACGGGTCTATCGCCCTGTACAATGTGCGCGACTATAATGGTGGAATCAATCTATTACACAAAGTGCAACCTTCAGTCTCGCGAAATTCGACAGGTGCGATTCGAACACTTACTTATTCGCCAGATGGCTATTGTCTATTTGTTGGCTACGAAAACGGCTGGGCCACTTGGAGTGTCTATGGTCAGCCTGGAGGTACAAGCTTCTCAGCCAACAGTGAATATACAAAAATCAGCCGGGATACGTGGTTGAATGGAGTGGTGGATGCGTTTTGGACAGCACAAGGGACGGATATGGTGATGTTAGACACCAGTGGCAATCGTCTTTGGATGCTTGAATTTGCTCGAAGCGCTATAGCCGGCTGTCCCACTTCCGCCAACATTGCAAGGACGATACTACAAACAAGTAGTGGATTCATGGTGTATCGAGGCTATCAGATGCCAGATCTGCTTACAATTGCAACGGATATCTCGCTTTGGCAGTTTATCAAAACGCCTGCGGCTTACCTCACTGAACAAGGACCAATTCGCTCTGCAGTCATGTCGTCAGACGGACGATACCTTGCGATTGCTGGACAAAGAGGTTTGGCACATTACAGCTTCCAGAGTGGCAGGTGGAGAATATTTGAAGATTCGAAGGAGCAGAATAGCTTTGCTGTACGAGGTGGTATGTGCTGGCATCACCATATATTGATCGCCGCCACTGACGGCACTGATGGGCATGAGGTGAGCGAAGAGTATCTGAACTCGAGTACAGTCGCACTAACATCTGGCTAGATCAGACTTTACTCAAGAGAAACTTCATTGAGCCAATCACGAGCGCTTCACGTCGAAAAGCTTGCCGCGGCAGCTGTTCATCTTGCGCCATCCGGCCAAGACTCGATCTTGGTATACACTTATGATAACGTACTTGACCATTATATCGTCGCAGCCTCGAACAGGACAATCGGGCTTGTCAAAGTAGGTCAAATTGCTCTCCATGGTATTATCAGAGCACCACCACGTGTGAGAGCGGTCAGCTGGGTTGTCCCAGAGCATCAATTGCGTAGGTCTTACATTGTTTTGAGAAAGTGGCTTGATCACTGATAAGTAGCAGAAATTGGTGATCCATCACAGGACGTGGCTGTAGCCGCTGTCTTCTTCCTGGTTGATGGCAAGCTCGTACTTCTTCAACCTTCAGCAACTGAAGGTGGCGAACTGAAATATGATATGCGTGTTGTAGCTCAGCATGTCGAGTACTACATGCTGGCTCGGGACAGTCCTGAAGCTTTCATGCCAAATGCTGTGAAGCATCCGTTTAATGATGAAGATGACGAAGAAGACACAGAAACCGATCACAATCTGGGCGACTCCCTCTGGGTATTTGACGGCCAAAGCATGAAGCTCTGGCCTGATGTAGGTCTATTACTGGCGAGTGCTGCGCAGGACGTGTCACAAGAGCTACAAGCGCCGGTCACCATACCTCTAGACTTCTACCCATTATCTGTGCTGCTAGAAAAGGGTATCCTCTTTGGAGTAGAGGCAGAGCTATTGCAAAGACGCGATTCGAGCTTTGCTCTATTCCGCACAGTCGCTCGGGTACGTTGTACATACACTTCTACGATAAATTTCCCACGTTATACAAACTGACACCTCCATCTAGACCGCACTCTTCCTTCCGTCAATCCTCCAACACTACCTCGCAACCTCCGACATGGCCTCCGCCTCCTCCCTCTCCACCCAATACGCCCCTCTCCCTTACTTCCCACACTCCCTCGAACTACTCCTTCACCACGTTCTTGACGACGCAGTTGATTCACCACCCTCCCCAACCACGCCAACCCCCTCCCTCCTGGAAACAACACTCTCCTTCCTCTCCCTCTTTCCCCACCACTACCACGCCATCATCGTCCAATGCGCCCGCAAAACCGAACTCCGCTCTTGGCGCACCCTCTTCGCCTACCTCCCACCTCCCCTCGACCTCTTCGAACAGAGTCTGGCAATGGGCGATTTGAAAATCGCCGGCGGATATCTGCTCGTGTTGCATAGTTTGAGTGAGATGGGAAGGACGAGCCCGCAAGTGATTCGGCTGTTGAGGAAGGCGATGGAGAGAGGAGCGTGGGAGCTGTGTAAGGAGCTCGCGAGGTTTCTGATGGCGTTGGATGAGAGGGGAGATACGTTGAGAGAGGCGTTGGTGTTGGTTGACATGCCGGGGACGCCGAGTCGGCCGGGCACGGCTGTGAAGATTGGTGGTGATGGTGATAGTGGTGAGGAGGTAGCCGGACTGAATGCTAGTCCGTCGAGAGGGAATGCAGTAGATGTGCAGAGGAAGGTTTCGGCGAACGGGCGTGGCAACAACACAGGATTGGGATTGGCGGGTAGTGGGCTCTCGCCGCTGGTTGTACCAGGAGGTGATTATTTCTCGACGCCGAGGAGGTTGTCGTGAGTGGTTGATTGCGAATGTGTACGTCGCACGAAGTTGTGAAGCACACTGGATACTTGGGTTTTGGCTGTTAGCTCGTTACGCTATGGCAAGAGATTCGAGAAGATTTACAGAGCAGACTTCGAGATGAGGAGTCCAAATAATATGGCCGGAGAGGTGGTCATATAATTAAGAATTCGAGGTCGTCGGACTAAGACGTGCGTGCTCCTGGTGGTGACTTCAGAGAGAGTCGCTGGGCACTTTCCGTATACATATCTGGGAATGTTCTGTTTTTAAGAGAGTAAAGGCTAGTCATCATCAACGGAGCGTCAGCTACACCATATCACGCTCGTCCAATGTGTTGACCAAATGATCGTAGTCGTGAATTATGTTCAAAGTGCTTCAGGTTATGCTACAATATACACACTCATATCTCCAGGAAGCGCTCGATCACGGGGAGCAGCATTTCTCCCCACTCACAACAAGTTATTAGCAGCAGAAGTAGCGTCCACCTCCGCCTTCGCCTGTCCATCCTTCCCCTTCCCGCTCAAATCCCCTCCATGCGTCCCTTGATTCGCCAAATCCTCCTTTTGATCCCTCTTCTGATTGTTCAACGCTCCTTCCTTCTGCTCTGCCTCGCCCGGCGTGGCCTTGCCAGTTGGTATCCCGCCCACGGCGCCGATGTTCATTTGATCATCATCTGAGTTGGAATATGTTAGTCTGGGAGTTGCCGGGAATGGCGGTGAAGGAGGAGAGGCCAGCACGAACTTTGAGACATATTGTTGATGTGAGGTGCGAGGAGGTGGATAGTAGTGGTCTGAGTAGATATTGGTGTTTGTATTGTAAGGAGGAGTTGTGGTTTATATCTTATACCAATAGGTGGAAAGGGTAAAGCACTATATACGACAATGCCATAATGTCGTCACGTCGATCGTGGGGTAATTGAGGGGCCGCAGGCATCATTGAAATATCATGACATGCGTCAGGCACTTTCACCATTTATCAAGAACAACCCTGGAAGTCATCAGCTTAGCTGTTCCTCAATACGCATACCCACTCTTTCCAGGCACAATCCCAGCACAAGGACCCTCCTTCCCAAACATATTCTCCAGATCCTTTGCAATACTCTGCGGCTGCTCATACGCTGCAAAATGGCCTCCTTTATCCCACCACTTTTCATACACCACCGGACCCATGGTCCTAGCATGCGTCGATGGTGGTATGATGATTTCCTATGTCAAAAAGCAAGATCAGCATCGACAACTTCTCTTTCTCTGCACACAAGCAGTCTGCCATGCATACCTGCGGAAAATAACTTATTCCCAACTTGACTCCAGGAATATAAGCCGCCATGCCATCCTTACTCGTCCTAAACTCCTGATGCGTAGCTTCGTAATAGATCCTCACACTCGCCGCCGGTCCCGCAGTGCTAAACCAATACAAACTGATCCAGGTACAAATCTCTTCGTCAGTCCAGGGGTATGCGTCGCTCCAGTCGTGCAGTTTCTCGTATATCCATGCAAGTAGAGCGACAGGGCTGTCAGCGAAGATGTAGCCGACTGTCTGGGGTTTGGTGCCGTGGAGTTGGCGATAGGCTTGGCCGTGGGTGAGGAACCAGTCTGAACGGGCTAGGCCGTGGTGTTCGAAGGAGGAATAGGGTGTTAGGGCGTGTTTGAGTGCTTGCCAGGGATTGTTACTGAAGGTGGGTGGATTGGCGCGGAAGGAGTTGATGTGTGAGGCGAGACAGTGTGATGGGTAGAGTAGACCTATGCAGCGGGTTGTGTACATGCCCCAGTCGCCTGAGGAAAGTGATGTCAATGCGTGAGTCCTGCGTTGAAGTGGTTGTAGTAAGTCTCTCACCTCCTTGCGTCACTATTATACAGTGTTAGCTTGATGTAGTCTGAATGTACTCTTTCGACTCACATACCATACTTATCATAGCCTAGCTGGAGCATAAGTTTATGGCATGTCTCGGCATACTGAGGAAGTCCAAATCCAGCTTTCTTGGGTCCATCCGAGAACCCAAAGTTGGGTAGAGAAGGTGCAACGACGTGGAATGCTGGGCTACCTTTGTCGCCTTTGAGAAGTGGAAGGAGCTTCGTCACTTCGAGGAACTATTATCATGCCGTCAGCTCGGAGTTATATTGCTGCAGCCTGATATTGGACGTACACTACCAGGCCCTATATAGATGTGTCAGTCGTCCTGAGATGGTCAATGCATTCATCAACACAATTTTGGTCACTAGTACTAGTTCATACGTCGAACAAGCGCAGGCAGCTGTTGTTCAGCTGGTTCTCCTCTTCTCACACATCCAACAGACATCGAGTCACAAACCACACGCACAAGCACGCATCCAACACTCACACCCATGTACAAACAGCAACGGCACTGCCCCCTCCACCTCACTCCTCTGCCACACAAAATGCACGCCCAACGGCTCAAACCCATCCACTTCAATTTCCGTCCTATAATTAGGCAGTTCGTTCATGCTGGCCTCTGCCTTGCGCCAATCAAACTCTTCCCGCCAATAGGTCGCGATGACTGGCCACAGTGTTGGTGGAAGAGGACTCTGGATATGGACTGGGGGAAATGCGGGAAGAGCTATGTCAATCAGAACGATACCTCGGGGTTCTCATTCATACCTTCTGACCATTATGGCATTAACGGCGTGAACGTAGTCGGCATGAAACTCATGTGCAGGATCCCCGAGCTGTACGTCATGGTCTTCGCCAGTGTGCTTAAGAAGTCAAAGATCCATCTCAGAGCTCTTGTCAAATCTACTTGTTCCTGGTATGACTTGATCACCTGGACTGACCT
>Ga0160429_1000193_pt1 | contig 75265 bp, 60 predicted proteins | sample SolpanmetagenomR_FD_108199 | JGI IMG/M metagenome (GOLD analysis project Ga0160429, IMG submission 108199) | Solar panel surface microbial communities from Lawrence Berkeley National Laboratory, California, USA - R | ecosystem: Engineered > Built environment > Solar panel > Unclassified ... | reverse complement strand
GTTAGTTACGTGTTACGCACCCGTGCGCCACTATCAGTATTGCTACTGACCGTTCGACTTGCATGTATTAGGCCTGCCGCTAGCGTTCATCCTGAGCCAGGATCAAACTCTCCATTGTAAAATATTTCTACACCTATCCAAAGATAGGCTGATGTCGAGATGCTAACCTTGCTCGTATTATTGACGTTTGTTTGTCTAATTCGATTTCGCTTGTTTCCCACTAGCCGAAGCTAGCAAGACACTTACTATTTTGTCTATTTCCGTCATTCAAAGAACGTGTGCTACACTCAATTAGTGTAACCGTGTGAGCTGTATTTCAAGCCCCTTTCTTGCCGTTTGCAAGCCCTGTTTGTGATTGGGAGTGCAAAGGTAAGAGGAATTTTTGACTTTCCAAATTTGAAGCGAAAATTTTTTAAGCTCTTCGTTTCGTCTTTTTCTAATCAGCCGCTTCCGGTTGAAGCGGGGTGCAAATGTACGGTAAGCATTTCCGATTTTGCAAGCGACTTGAAAAATTTCTTTTTCTTCTCGTTTTGCTGCTAGCTCGGCGGGTATTACACGCTGGCTAGTCGGAGAGTTCCGTAAGCTTTGCCTTTTCTAAAAACCTGGGTTTTTAGGTTACCAGTGGGCCTTTTGCCGTTTGGGACTGCAAAGGTAGGAGGACTTTTCTGGCGGGCAAGCATGACAATACGAAATAAGGCTGTCACAGGTTATAAGTAGCTGATAATGGTGGCGAAAAAATCATTTGTTATTTAGCTTCCTATTTCTGCTCAATTTTTGCAGTTCAATTGCATCCTATTTGTATCTCACTACTCTGCTCAAGCTTATTTCTCTCTATGCTAGTAGCTTATGGGCAAACGGTTTTTGGTATGGGGACTGTCTCAGCTGCTGCCATCACAAAATGGGTTGCCGTGATGCCAAAAGTGTATGAAGATGTCTATCACTTTGGCTAATCGGAAGCAGAGTTAGATTTTGTGCTGGTAGTGAGCGAGGGAATTGTAACTACCTAAATTCGCTCTGGCGAATGGCAGACAGAGCCGGAAAGGTGGCGCAAGGTCTTTCACAGACTCTTATTAATGTTAGAATTGTAGGCAACAAGTTTTACTCAAAGGAAACGGAGGGCGACTTCGTGACTTTTATCAGTGAGGGTAAGAAAAACTATGGATTGAGGATTGGCAAACCGTGGAGTGGCTCGGTAGAGAAAGGCTAGCTTGAGATTGGGGCACGCAATGGGTCGTTTGCGGACCACTATGAGGGTAGTTACCCACAGGCTTCTTATAAAGTGTTATAGCCTGCTGACCTTATCGGGTACACAAAAGACCAGTTGACGCTGATGCGCAATGAAGTATTTACTAGATACAGGTACACCTTTTCAAAGAATGAGAAGCTGCGGCTGTATTTCACAAAAAAGGAGTGGTACCAAGCCGAGAAAATATCTCTGAACTTAGTACTCACTCCTATTGAGAAAAAGAATCTGCTAACTATACAGGTGGCAGAAGCTCAGGCGACGTTAGCGAAATAGGGTGCTCACGCGGTCAGGGCCGACGCTGACGATGCGGATGGGCACTTGTAGCTCCTTTTCGAGGAAAGCTAGGTAGTCCTGGAGGGGCTGGGGGAACTGAGCGGCGTCGGTGACTTGGGTAAGGTCAGTGTTCCAGCCGGGAATGACTTGGTACTCGGGGGTAATGGTTTCGAGCTGACCGGGGTCGGGCAGATTCGGGGTGCTGTCGCCAGTGGCGGTGCGGTAATGGGTGCAGGCCTGTATTTCAGCGAAGCCATCGAGTACGTCGGCTTTCATGAGGTGCAGTTCGGTGACGCCGTTGAGCATGATGGCGTAGCGCAGAGCGGGCAGGTCTATCCAGCCGGTGCGGCGAGGGCGGCCGGTAGTGGAACCAAACTCGCGGCCGGCTTGGCGAATTTGCTCGCCTACCTCATCGTTGAGTTCGGTGGGGAAGGGACCGCTGCCGACGCGCGTGCAGTAGGCCTTGGTGATACCGTATACCTTGTCGATGTGGCGCGGGGCGATACCTAGGCCAGTGCAGGCGCCAGCGGCGATGGTGCTTGACGAGGTAACGTAGGGGTACGTGCCGAAGTCGATATCGAGCAACGAGCCTTGAGCGCCTTCGGCAAGGATGCGCTTGCCTTTGCTCAGCAGGTCGTTGAGTAGAAACTCGGTGTCGACGAGTTGAAGTGTGCGCAAGAACTCGACAGCCGAGAAGAAGTCAGCTTCGAATTCTGAGATTTCTAGCTCCTTATTATAGTGCGCGGCGATGCTGGCGTGGTGCGCCACGGCTTCCTTATAACGCTCCTGAAAATCGGGAAGCAGGATATGGCTGACACGCAGGCCTACGCGGCCGATTTTGTCGGAATACGTGGGGCCGATGCCTTTGAGGGTGCTGCCGATTTTGGTGTTGCCGCGGGCTTCTTCGCTGATGCGGTCGAGGGCGCGGTGCGAGGGCAGGATGAGCTGCGCTTTCTTAGAGATGTAGAGGTTTTGGCTCCAATCCACTCCCCTATCGGTCAGCTTTTGTAGCTCACCGCGGAATACTACCGGGTCGAGGACGACGCCATTGCCGACTACGTTGAGGATGTGGGGGTGGAAAATGCCGCTCGGCACTTGGTGCAGCACGTGCTTCTGGCCATCGAAGGTGAGGGTATGGCCGGCGTTGGGGCCACCCTGAAAGCGGGCTACGGCATCGTAGGTAGGGGCGAGTACGTCAACGATTTTTCCTTTTCCTTCGTCGCCCCACTGGAGGCCTACTAGTACGTCTACTGGCATTTTGGTTGGTTGTTAGTGGTTTGCTAGAAAGTTGCCTACCTAGGAAACCTCACTCTCCGGCCCTCTCTTAAAGAGAGAGGAACCTGACGAGAGCATTTTAGTAAGTAAGTGAAATCTGAGGCAAAAAAATAGCCGCCTAGGAGGCGGCTACGGTGAGTTGCTGGCGAGCGGCAGCTGCGTCGGCAGCTACAGTAAAGATGTTGTTTAGCTTCGTGAGCGACAGCATTTTTTTAGGGTGGTCGGCGGGGTTAATGAGTACCATCTCGCCGCCGCGGCTGCGGAATTTGGTGAGCAGCGATACCAGCACGCCGATGCCCGTGCTATTGATATAACGGATGCCCGAGAGGTCAACGGCGCAGTTGGTGACGGCCTCGCCTAGGTACTCATTTACGGAATCGAGTAGCTGCTGAGTATCGGGGCTACCGATGAGGTCGCCGGTGAGCGTGAGGAAGAGAATGCCGTTGTCGAGCGTGCTAGTGGTATTCATGTAGGCTATTTGGCCGGCTCGGGGGTGGGATGGGTGGCGGCTTTGGCGCGGCAATCGCCGCAAATGCCGTACAAATTTAGGGAGTGATGCAGAATGTGGAAGTTCAGTAGGTCGCCAACCATCGTTTGGATGCCGTGGATACGGGGGTCGCAGAACTCTACCACCTTGTGGCACTCGGTGCAAATAACGTGGTCGTGCTGGCGATAGCCGTAGCTTTTTTCGTACTGCGCGAGGTTGCGGCCAAACTGGTGCTTGCTCACAAGGCCTTGCTCGACGAGCAAATCTAGGGTGTTGTACACCGTGGCGCGGCTCACCTGGAGGTTGCGCTCCTTCATACCAGCGTACAACTCCTCGACATCAAAGTGGCCCGAGCGAGCGTAAATTTCTTCGAGGATGGCGTAGCGCTCGGCGGTTTTGCGGAGGCCTTTGTTTTCGAGGTGGGCGGTGAAGATTTTTTTGACTTCTTCGAGCCGGTCAGTGTTGAGGGTGGCCTGGCTAGCGGCGCTGGGCGCGTGGCGCGCGGCGTAGCCAGTCTCGGTAGAGCCACCTAGGCTAGAGCCGGGGCCACTGCTGGGTACTAGCGTAGGTGGAGCGTGGAGGTCAGTTTTCACGATAATTACTCGTTATATAGTATCGGTTACTTGGCTAGTAGTACTACAAAGCTACTACCGCTAAGATTCATACCTAGGTCGAGGTTAGTCGGCCGTGGCGGGGCGGGCCAGGGCAGCTACCGCCAAACCCATGCAGGCAATAATGGCGAGCGATACCCGCAAGTTGGTCGCACCGGCCACCAGCCCAATGAGCGGTGGCCCCAGGAGAAACCCAGCAAAGCCCACCGTCGAAACGGCTGCCAATGCCACTCCGGCCGGCATAGTGCGTGAGCGACCCGCCGCGCTGTACACCAGTGGCACCACCGACGATACCCCTAGGCCCACCAGCATAAAGCCTAGGGAAGCTAGCAAGAGCGTCGGAAACGCTACGGCTATCGACAAGCCCACCGTAGTCAGCAGCCCGCTGAGCTGCAAGGTGCGCGAGCGGCCAAACTTATCGGTAAACCAGTCGGCGAAGAAGCGGCCGGTCGCCATCATGGCCATAAAGGCGGAGAAGCCGAGGCCCACTTGTGCTTTCTCGGCCAGCACTATCTTCTTGAAATACACGCCGCTCCAATCGAACATGGTGCCTTCGGATAATAACGAGCAGAAGGCTAGTACACCCAGGAGCATCAGGCCCTTATCGGGAAGTACGAAGAGCGGCTGGTCAGCGGGGCTAGGTGCATCGGCGGGCACTAAGTACGGGCGCATCAGGGCCACGCCTAGCCAGATAAAAAGGGCCATCCCGGTAAAGTGCTGAAGCGGTGATATACCCCAGCCAATCATGGCTGTACCTAGGGCCGCCCCTACGAAGCCAGCTAGGCTCCAAATACCGTGAAACGTGGCTAGGATGGACTTGCCATAAATGGCCTCCACCCCTACCCCTTGGGTATTAACGCTGATGTTGGCCATGTTGCTGCCAAAGCCGAACAGCACCAGCGCAGCTAGCAGCTGCGGCACGTTTTGGGCTAGGCCTAGCAAGGGCAACGCGCCCGAGTAGAGCAGCACCGCCAACACCGTCATGGTGCGGCTGCCGTGCTTGGCCACCAGCCAGCCCGTAATAGGCAGCGACGCGATGAGGCCCACCGGCACCGCCAGCAGCACGCCGCCTAACTCAGTTTCGGAGAGGTGCATCTTTTGCTGCACCGTAGGGATACGCGAGGCCCACGTGGAAAAACAAAGGCCTTGCAGTAAAAAGGAAGCACTCACGGCCAACCGATGAATATGGCGGGGCCGCGAGGCAACGACGGAAGCTTGCATACGTGGACTACGCCCGGCGGGCGAAGTAGCCTAAGTACCTACATGGCACAAGGCTTTAAATAAACGGACTTATACGGGCTGAAAACGTGCGAGATGGGAATTTCTGTTACTGCTGAGCACTAACAGGGGATGAAACTACATTTCGAAATACAGCGGGTAGTGATTGGCGCAGCCGGGGTTAAAAGCAGCTTGGCACGTTGGGCAGGTATTACCGCAAGCCAAATACTCGTGAATACTCAATACGTGTTGGCAATTGCCGCACAAAATGGCTTTGGCCTCGTGCTCGGTTTTCGGCCATACAACCGGCGCGTGGCTCACTAGTTCGTTGTGGCACTGAATGCAGGCGTAAAATGTGCCGCAGCACTTGTGCTTGATGGCGATAATATCGCGCTCGGAGTGGTAATGCGCGCACTGCGTAAAGGCGTTGACCCCGACACCGTGGACAGATGGGATTGTCTCAGCCATTACGAATCAAACCGCTCTACTTGTAGCACGCCATTTACCCGGACTAGCCGCTGAATGAGCTTGTTCAGGTGGTCGGTATCATTCACGAAAACCAGGATTTGGCCTTCGAAAAAGCCATCGTTCGCTTCTACGGTGATAGAGCGCATGTTCACCTTCAAGGAGGTTGAAATGATGCGCGTGATATCATTCACAATACCTACGCGGTCGGAACCCTTGAAGCGGATGCCGGCCAGGAAAGCTAGTTCGAGCTGGTCGGTCCACTTGGCGCGCACGATGCGGTTGCCATAGTTCGACATGAGGTCCACGGCGCGGTGGCAGCTGGTGCGGTGGATGATGAGGCCGGTTTCGGTCTCAAAACCAAACACGTCGTCGCCGGGAATGGGATTGCAGCAGCGCGCCAGGCTGTGGTTGAACTTATCGGTACGCTCGCCCACGACCAGCATATTCGGGTGCAGGCCCCGAATTTTCTGAATCTCGCTGTCAAACTTCTTCGGCTCCAACACCGAAGGCCGGGGCGAAAGAATGCCCTCCTGCCGAAACAACGGCTCGCGGATTTCGCGGCCATCGAGCTGTCCCATTGCCAAGCGGTAGTAGAATTCCTGGGCAGTAGCCGCGTTGAAATAGGTCAGCACCCGCTGAAAGTTTTCGGGCGTATTATCTACCCCAATCAACTCCAGGCGCTTCTCGAAGATGAACTTCCCATCGTCAGCTTTCGAGCGCTTGTCGTCGCGCAGGTAGTCTTTAATGCGCGTTTTGGCCTTACTGGTAATCACGTAATTGAGCCAGTCGGCAGTGGGCTTCTGCTTGTGCGAAGTCAAAATCTCAACCTGGTCGCCGTTGCGCAGCTTGTAGCTGAAGGGCTCTAGCTTTTGGTTGACTTTGGCACCTAGACAGCGCAGACCGATGTGCGTGTGAATGTCGAAGGCAAAATCGAGCGCCGTCGCCTTTTCGGGCAGGATAATAAGCTTACCCTTTGGTGTGAAGGTGTACACCTCCTTCACGAAGAGATTCTGCCGGAATTCGTCCATGAACTCCAGCGCGCTGGAGTTATTGGTTTCCAGCATTTCGCGCACGCGGTTCACCCAGGCTTCCAGCGTGCTTTCGGGCTGGAGGCTGCCGGTATCCTTGTATTTCCAGTGCGCGGCGTAGCCTTTCTCGGCAATGTCGTCCATGCGCCGCGAGCGGATTTGCACCTCTACCCACTGGCCGGGATGCGACATGACTGTGGTGTGCAGGCTCTCGTAGCCGTTGGCCTTGGGCGTGCTCACCCAGTCGCGCAGGCGGTCGGGGTTGGGCTGATAAAAGTCGGTGACGATAGAGTAAACCTGCCAACAGGCGGCCTTTTCTTGGTCGTGCGGCACATCCAGAATTACGCGAATGGCAAACAAGTCGTACACCTCCTCAAAGGTGACATTTTGCTTACGCATCTTCTTGAGAATCGAATAGATGCTCTTCGGGCGGCCTTTTATTTCGTAGCTAAAACCCTGGGCTTTCAGCTCCTCATCAATGGGCTGCACAAACTCCTTGATAAAGCGATTGCGGGCGCTCTGGCTTTGCTTGACCTTGCCTTTTAGGTCGGCGTAAATCTCGGTGTCGGTGTACTTGAGGTGCAGGTCTTCAAGCTCCGTCTTGATGGCATACAGACCTAGGCGGTGCGCCAGCGGGGCGTAGAGGTAAATGGTCTCCGACGCGATTTTGAGCTGCTTGTGGCGCGGCATCGAGTCGAGCGTGCGCATGTTGTGCAGGCGGTCGGCGAGCTTGATGAGGATAACCCGCACGTCTTCGCTCAGCGTCAGCAGCATTTTGCGGAAGTTCTCGGCCTGCTCGCTTGTGCCTTGCTCAAAAACGCCCGAAATTTTGGTGAGGCCGTCCACGATGCGGGCCACTTTAGGGCCAAAATCGCGCTCTACGTCCGAAATTTCGGTGGGCGTATCTTCTACTACGTCGTGCAAGAGGGCCGCCACGATGCTGGTGGTACCTAGGCCGATTTCCTCTACCGCAATCTGGGCCACGGCCAGCGGGTGCAGAATGTAGGGCTCGCCCGACTTGCGGCGCATGTCTTTGTGCGCCTCCAGGCTTTGGTTGAAAGCCTTCTTAATTAGCTTAGCATCATTACCATTGAGGTAGGGCTTAGCGGTACGTAGCAGGCGGCGGTACTGGCGCAGGATTTCCTGGCGCTCAGCTTCGAGGTCGATAACGGGAGACATAGTACTACAAATAACACTAGTGCGAGCAGAAAGGTGGCTGCCAAGATAGCGGATAGCTAAGCGCGGTATTCAGATACGAGACAACCTATTTTTTTAGTCTGCTTGCAAAAGTTTAGTCACAAGCTTTGCACAGCCAAAAATTCGTTAGTACCTTTGCGGCCCCGCAGCGAACGAGCAAGCGGGCAGCCAAACAAGCGGATGTGGCGAAATTGGTAGACGCGCCAGATTTAGGCTCTGGTTCCTTACGGTGTGTGGGTTCGAGTCCCTCCATCCGCACTTGTTTTAACAAAACAGGCCCCTGGCTAAGCAGTTAGGGGCTTTTTTTTTAACCTTTCCCGACTGGCAAGCACCAGCTTGCTCCCACCGTTTTGAATATTACGCTTGACCGCAATGAGGAGCAGCTAACCGGGCTGCTAAACGTGCATCTCGACGAGGCTGACTATAGCGATGCTGTAGAAAAGCAAATCAAGGAAACCAGCAAAAAAGCGCAATTCAAGGGTTTCCGCCCCGGCAAAGTGCCGGCTGGCCTGGTGCGCAAAATGTACGGTAAAGGCATTCTGGCCGACGAAATCAACCGTCTGCTAGGTCAAAGCGTTGACTCGTACCTGAAGGACAACAACGTAAAAATCCTGGGTGAGCCGATTCCGGTACCTAGCGATGTAGACTTCGATACCGCTAAGGCGTTTGACTTCCAGTTTGAGCTAGGCTTGCTGCCCGATTTCGAACTGCCCGCTGACCAGCAGTTGACCATCAAGCGTTCGGCTGTGAGCATCGACGATGCCACGCTGGCTGAGACCAACGAGCAGATTGTGCGTCAGTTTGGCGAAACCACCAACCCCGAGGCTTCGGAGGCCAACGACTACCTGATGGGCAAGCTGAAAAAGGCTGGCGAAGAAGGTGAAGGCCTGAGCGTGCTGTTGCCCATCAACAAGGTAACGAGCGGCCAAGAGCAGTTCGTGGGCGTAAAAGACGGTGACACGGTGACGTTTGACCTAAGCGCAGCCTTCGGCGGCGACGCTAGCGCCATCCGCAACTTCACTGGCATGAGCCGTGAGGAAGCTGCTGCCGTAACCGGCGAGTACGAGCTGGCAGTTGAGAAAATCAACCGCACGGCTGCTCCCGAGGAAAACCAGGAGCTGTTCGACAAAGTATTCGGCCCCGAGACGGTTTCTTCGAAAGAAGAGTACGACGCCAAGATTCGTGAAACGATTCAGCAGAACTACGACCGCGAGTCGGACAACCTGGTGAACCGCAACCTCATCGACGCGCTGATTGACAACACGACCATCCGCATCCCAGTTGAGTTCTTCAAGAAGTGGCTGGTGCGTGCCAACGAAGGCAAGCTCGACGCCGCTACCGTGGAGGAGCACTACTCGGACTACGAGCGTGAGTTGAAGTGGAGCCTCATCCGCAACAAGGTGGTAGAAGACATGGGCCTCAAAGTAGAGACCGATGAAATTCGCAACCGCGTGCTAGACAAAATCCTAGGTCAATTTGGCGGTGGCATGGCCCTGACCGACGAAATGCGCCAGGGCATGGTAGGTTTTGCTGACAACTACCTCAAGCAGGAGAACGGCAAAAACTACGTGCAGGAGTACGAAGCCATTCTGGCAGAGAAAGTAGTAGAAGCCCTGCGTGGCAAAGTTGTTGTTACGGATGAACCCGTAACGGCCGAAGAATTCCGCAACCAAAACGAGGGCTAAGCCTTCGGTTTGATTGAAATTAAAAAAGCCTTTACGCCCCGCGTAAGGGCTTTTTTGTGTTGTAAGCAGTACGTTTACAACATCGACAGCCCCTACCCGTCTTTTGCTTTCGAACACGGGCAAGCAGCCGCTTACCCTCTACTTATTTCCCAATGCTGAATAAACAAGAGTTTCGCAAATTTGCCGTAAAGCATCAGGGCCTCAATGGTTTGGCCGTGGACCAATATATTCACAATGTGGAAGGCCAAACGCGCGGTGGCCTCATCATGCCGAGCAACATGACGCGCTCGGTAATTGAGGAGCGCCCGCAGAACTTCCGCGAAATCGACGTATTCTCGCGCCTCATCATGGACCGTATCGTGTTCCTAGGTACGGCCGTGGACGACTACATCGCCAACATCCTGACGGCGCAGATGCTGTTCCTGGAGTCGGCCGACTCGAAGAAAGATATCCTGCTGTATATCAACTCGCCCGGTGGCTCAGTATACGCTGGCCTCGGTATCTACGACACCATGCAGTACGTGAACCCCGACGTGGCTACCATCTGCACGGGCCTCGCGGCTTCGATGGGTGCGGTGTTGCTAGCTGGTGGTGCTGCCAACAAGCGCTCGGCTCTGCCCCACGCTCGCGTGATGATTCACCAGCCCTCGGGCGGTGCACAAGGCCAGTCGACGGATATCGAAATCACGGCCCGCGAGATTCTGAAGCTCAAGAAGGAGCTGTATGACATTCTGGCAAAACATAGCGGCAAAACCTACCAGGAAATCTACGATAACTCGGAGCGTGACTACTGGATGCGCGCCGATGAGGCCAAAGAGTACGGCCTGATTGACGAGGTCCTGGAAAAGAAGCCGGCAGCTTAGTACTGTTGGAATTAAATTAGAAAAGGCCCTGACTATGCAGTCAGGGCCTTTTTTGTTGCGCGGACTTTATAGTCCGCGTTCAGTTGGCTGCTCGCTGACGGACGCGGATTACAAAGTCCGCGCAACTACAGCTATTTCCATCCCAGCACCTGGCGGATGCGGGTATAAATCTCCGTGTTTTGATACATGCCGGTAAAAAGCTCGCTGCCGGGACCGTAGGCGAATACGGGGACCATGACGGCGGAATGCTTGTTGGTGGCGAAGCGAGCGGTTACCTGGCCTTCGGCCATGCCGCCGTCGATGATACTGTAGCCACCTGTTTCGTGGTCGGCGGTGACGATAACTAGAGTTTCGCCGTTGGCGGCGGCGAAAGCGAAGGCGCGGCCTACTTGCTGGTCGAAGTCGAGGACTTCCTGTACGTTGTAGGTCGTGTTATTGAAGTGACCAGCATCGTCAATCTGCGAGCCTTCAATCATCAGGAAAAAGCCGTTTTTGTTGCGAGCGAGAAGGTCGAGGGCCTTGCTGACGCCTAGGTTCATGTAGGAGGCGGTGCGCTCGGGCATGCGGGGCGGGCCGGTTTCGGCGAGCAGCGCGATGGCTTTGGGCGAGGTGAGCGCCTGGGCGGCGGCGGGCGTGGTGGCTACCTGGTAGCCTTGGGCGCGGTACTGGGCCAGCAGGTCTACGCCATCTTGGCGGTGAGCGAAGTACTTGAGGCCGCCCGCGTACATAAAGTCGATGGGCGCGGCCAGAAACTTGGCGGCAATAGCTTCGGGCTGGTTGCGGTCGGGGTGCGTGATGGCGAAAGCAGCAGGCGTGGCATCGGTCAGCTCGCAGCCTGCAACTAGACCGGTGGATTTGCCGTGCTCGCGCATATCCCACATGATGGTTCGGAAGGTGTGCCCCAGCGAATCGATACCTAGGGCGCCGTTGTATGTCTTGTGGCCGGTGGCCATCGCGGTGGCACTGGCAGCCGAGTCGGTAATCTTGCCGTACTGGTTGCAGGTGATAGACAGGCCGGTGGCCTGCGCCTGCTGCATGTAGAGCTGGCCGTGGTTGGCAATGAGGCCGCCTGTAACCTGGGTTGGGCCCATGCCATCGCCAATCAGGAGGATGATATTCTTGACGGGCTTCCTAGGTCCGGCGTATGGCTTAAGCATGGGCACAGCATAGGCTGCCTTGGCGGCTGTGTACTCGCGCTTGTAGAGGGGCTCTTCGACTAGCGTGGCGGGGTCGGGCTGGTGCTTGATGGCCTCGATAACGGCGCTGCGGGCGGGTGGCTGCGCAGGGGTTTGGGCAGCAGCGGGCAGACCTAGGCCGCTTGCTAGCAGCAGGAATAAATTACGACTTGGATTGTGCATCAATAGTTTGCTTTAGTTCGGCTAGCTCGTCGGCACCTACTAGCACGGCGGAGTAGCGGAGTAGGGTGGCCCACATAGCCCGGCGCTGCGCGGGCGTGGTGGCAGACAGGTTCCAGAAGCGAATTTTTTGGCCGGTGCGCTGGGCTTGGTCGTTCCAGGTGCGAAGGCGGGCGACCTCGGCGGCGGGCATTGGGCCGGTGCCATTCCAATGGAAATAGGTGGTCCAGTCGCCATTAACAGTGCAGATGGTGGCGGGCACGGTCGGCCCTAGGTCAGCTAACTGCCCGTCTATAAACACGAGTGCGTCAGGGTCAGCTAGCACCTCGGCACGGGGGTAGCCGCCCGTCAGGATGACGCGTATGCCGGCCGGGCGTGGGTGGCTAGGCGTGGAAAGCAAGTCGCGGTAGCGAGCTAGTATCTTCCGCAGCCGGGCGTAGGTAGCCGAGCCTTCGTTCTTAAAATCAACGAATAACCACAGCTCGGCAGGTTTGCTGTAGAAGCCGCCCTGGGTTTGCTGCATCTTGCGTAGCGGGTCGAGGTAGAGGCTTTGCAGGGTGTTAGTGGGGCGCAGGGCGGCGGGTTCGTGGCCCACTTGCAGGGTCGTGTCGATTAAAAACACGTCGGCCTCTACGCTTTTGAAACCAAGTTGGAGGGCGTCGTAGAGCGGGTGCGGCCGCCAGTAGTCGTTGTGCGAATGGCCTTGGTTTAAGGGCAGCGCGGGGTGAAACGTGGGGATTTGGGTGGGGAGGAGGAAGAGGAGGGCAGCTAGGAGGACGTTGTAGGGCATGATTGTGGGTGTTCGTCAGGCGTTCAACCTCACCCCCCGGCCCCCTCTCCTTGGGGAGAGGGGGAGCCGACCGCTAACAGACATGAGCCTGTGTCAAAAAGTCGTTATGCTCCCCCTCTCCCTGAGAGGGGGCCGGGGGGTGAGGTCAACGTCGGTTAGGCGTTAAGGTAATTATTTCTACCAGCCCTGGTTCTGCTGAATCTGCGAGTTCACCACATCATTGGGCGGAATGGGCCATACGTTGTGGATGGTGGGGTTGAAGGTGCGGGCGGGCCACACGGTCACGACTTGGAAGGTCGAGTTGGGGTCGTTTTTGTTGGCGTAGTCGCGGCCGGTTTGGGGGCGGGCGTAGGTGGCTTGAGCATCGCCCCAGCGCACTAGGTCGGCGTGGCGGTCGGCAAATTCGCCGGCTAGCTCCACGCGGCGCTCTTGCTTGAGGTCAGCGAGGGTGGCGTTGGTTTTGGGGGCGAGGCCGGCGCGCTGGCGCACGGCGTTGAGGGCCGCGTCGCCGCTTTTACCCTGGCGGATTTGGGCTTCGGCCTTCAGCAGCAACACCTCGGCGTAGCGCATAATGGGCACGTTGAGGTCGGTGGTGGGCTTGTCGCCGTTGGCATTGATGTGGTCGGTGACGGGCGTGGTGAAGGGGTCCATGTACTTGCTGAACTGGAAGCCGGTCAGCGAATTGCTGGAGGCGTAGCGGCGCGTTTGGCCTAGGTACTGGAAGGTGTCGCCAAAGGTCATAACGGTGGCCTCGCGGCGCGGGTCGCCGGTTTCGAAGGCTTGGTACAGCTCTAGCGTAGGGTGGAAATAGCCCCAGCCATTGTAGAGGCCCCAACCCTTGTTTTCGAGCAGCACGCCGGGCAAGATGCTACCATCCTGCTTGCCCGACACTACCGACCAGATGTATTCCTTCGACCAATTATTACTGATGGTGAATACATTGTGAAAGTCCTTGCTGGGCTGGCCGGTATTGATGAGCCCACGGCCCGAGCCGGAGTTGGCCACGGCGGTAGCAGCGGTTTCGGCAGCGGCCCACTTGGTGTTGTCGTACTGCGCCCAGTAGGCGTAGGTTTTGGTGAGGTAGGCCAGGGCGGCGTCTTTGTGGGCGCGGCCTAGGTCGGCAGCCTGGTAGGTAGTGACGAGTGGCAGCAGGTTGGCGGCTTTTTGGAAGTCCTGCTCCATCATCTGGTAATTCTCGATGACGCTGGCGGGGCGCGGAAAGAGCGCTTGGTCCATGTTGGCCTCCGTCACGATGGGCACGCCGGCGCGCTGGTCGCCGTAGCGGGTGGCGATGTGGAAGTAACTGAACCCCCGCATGAAGTAAGCTTCGCCCAAGATGCGACTCTTGAGGTTGGCGTCCATCGTCATGCCGGGCACGTTTTTGAGCACCTCGTTGCAGCGCCGAATCACACGGTAGGAGTAGCCGTACATCTTGTTGATGTCGCCCTCCGAGCCGGTGGCCGTGAAATTGCGGGTGCTGGCGGCGGTGGCACGGGTGCGGCCAGTTACCATGTCATCGGAGGCATTGATGAGCCAGAAAAAGCCCCGGCCGAACATGTCATCGTCGTTCATGTAGCCATACAGGGCCGTGGAGGCTGCTACGGCATCGGCTTGGCTCTGCCAAAAATTGGCGTACGTGACCGTGCCTTGGGGCGTGAGGTTGGTGAACTGGTCTTTGCAGCCGGCGGCCATGCCTAGGAGCAGGGCGGCGCAGAGGTAAGCAGAGAATTTCATATCGAGTAGTTATGCAAATGCTTTATTTTCAGGGCTCGCAGGCCTCATTACCCCACCCCCGGCCCCTCCCCTCCGGGAGAGGGGAGCCGACCGCTCGCTTACGTCAGAGGACGATAGGATCCCCTCTCCCGGAGGGGAGGGGTTGGGGGTGGGGTCACGCACTTAAATGCCCATATTCAGGCCCACAGTGAAGGTGCGGGGCACCGGGTACGCGCCTTGGTCGAGGCCGCGGTTGCCCACCTCGGGGTCCATGCCGGTGTAGTTGGTGATGGTGAAGAGGTTTTCGACCGTGAAGTAGAGGCGCAGGCTGGCCCCGTTGCGCACGCGGCTGGTGAGGCCGGCGGGCAGGGTGTAGCCCACCATCAGGTTTTTGAGGCGCAGGTAGGAGCCGTCTTCCAGAAACCAGTCGGAGGGCTGGCTGAAGTTCTTGTTGGGGTCGCTGAGCGAGAGGCGCGGGATGGTGGCGTCGGGGTTGTCAGTGGTCCAGGCGCCGAGCACGCGGCTGTCGAGGTTGTAGCCTTGCAGGCCGGCGTTGTAGGTCGAGAACTTATAGGCGTTGAAGAGCTTCACGCCGCTCACGCCCTGCCAGAGCACGCTGACGTCAAAGCCTTTCCACTGGCCGCTGAGGGTGAGGCCGTAGGTGCGCTTGGGCATGGCGTTACCCCTATACACGCGGTCGTTGTCGTCGATTTTGCCGTCGCCGTTGGCGTCTTTAAACTTGAGGTCGCCGGGCTTGGCGCCAGGCTGGATGAGCTTGCCATCGGCCATTTTGTAGTCGGCCACTTCCTGGGTTGTTTTAAAGATACCCGCGGTCTGGATGAGGTAGTAGGCGTAGAGCGGCTGGCCCACCGTCGAGCGGAAGGGATAGAGCTGGGTGCGCACGTTTTCGCCGTGGGCGATGAAGGTGCTGCCGTAGCCGTCGAGGTCTTTCACCTCATTACGCAGCAGCGTCACGTTGCCGTTGACCTGGTACTTGAAGTCGCCGGCTTGGCCGTTGTAGCCTAGGCTCAGTTCTAGGCCTTTGTTGAGCACGGTGCCTACGTTGGAGGTCGGGCCCTCCCCTACCCCACTACTGGGATTGGGCGCTACCGGCAGGATGAGGCCGCGGGTGTACTTCTGAAAGTAATCGACGGTGAAGGTGAGGCGGTCGTTGAGCACGCTCATGTCGAGGCCCGCGTCGAAGGTTTCGGAGCGCTCCCACTTCAGGCTGGGGTTCGACTGCTTGTTGAGGTAGTAGCCATTGAGGTAGCCAGGATTGGCCCCTAGGTAGGCTTGGCCGACTACCAGCGGCACGTTGTAGGCGTAGTAGTCAACCGACTGGATATTGCCAATCTGGCCCCACGAGGCCCGTAGCTTCAGGGTTTGGAAAACGCGGTTGCCGATGAATGACTCCGATGATAGTTTCCAGGCACCCGAGATGGCGGGGAAGTAGTCGGCGTTATAGGTCGAGAGGCGCGAAGTGCGGTCGCGGCGGATGCTGCCGCTCACGAAGTAGCGGTCGTCGTAGCTGTAGGTGAGACGGCCGATGGCCGAGGTCAGGGCATCTTGGTACACGCCACTGGTAGGGCGAATTACAAAATCCTTGGCGTTGGCTAGGTACTGGTACCAGTCGTCTTCGCGGTCGAAGTTCTGGACCTGCACGCCCGACGACTCGTAGTTGGTGTGCTGGGCCGAGTATACGGCCGTGAGGTCGAGCACGTGCTTGCCGAAGTTTTTGACGTAGCTCGCCTGGTTGTCCCAAATCCACTTATCCCGGCTTTCCTGGTTTTGGGTCAGGTAGTTCATGGTGTTGGAACGACCTGGCTCGGGGATGCGCGGGTCGAAGCGCTTGTAGTTATTGCGCAGCAAATCGAGGCTGAAGCTGCTGCGTAGGCGCAGGCCCGCCACCGGCCGGTACTCTAGGTAGCCGATGCCGTTGAGGTTGAGGCTGGGGCTCGTGATGGTGGGGCGCCGCAGCAGCGCCACCGGGTTGTACACGTCGCCGTAGGCGCCGGCAAACTGAAACGCCGTGTCGGGCGACATCGGCGTGACGCCGCCATACGTGCCGTCGGCGTTGTAGACCGGCGCGGCTGAGGGCATGTAAATGGCGTTGATAATGGCACCCGAATACGAGTTGGAGGTGTTGGCGCCCTGGCCGGTGGTTTGGTTGATGTAGATGTTTTGGCCCACCGTCACCTTGCTGCCTAGGTCGTAGTCCGACTTCAGGCGCAGCGTGTAGCGCTTGAGCTTGGTGCCGATGAGGATGCCCTCGCGGTCGTGGTAGCCAAACGAGGCCAGGTAGTGGCCGGTGCCGCTACCGCCGCTCACGCTGGCGTTGAGGTTGTAGATGCTACCGGTGCGAAAAATCTCGTTTATCCAGTTGGTGCGCGTGACTTGGCCCCAGGGGTTTTTAGTGGCGTTGTGGGCGTCGGGGCGGGTGCGACCGTCGTTATTGGCGGCCTGGTTGTAGGCGGCGGCTTGCTGGGCGGCGTCGAGGGCCTGCGGCAGCTTGTAGGCCGACTGCCAGCCCTGGTAGGTATCGATGGTGACGTGCGGCGCACCCTCGCGGCCGGCCTTGGTAGTTATCACAATCACGCCCGAAGCAGCCTGTGCGCCGTAGATGGCGGCCGCCGCGGCGTCTTTCAAGACTGTGATGCTGGCGATGTCATTGGGGTTGAGCGGGCCGCCGTAGTAGGGCATGCCATCGACCACGTAGAGCGGGGCCTCGCCATTGACAGAGCCGGCGCCGCGAATGACGACGCTGGCGGTGGCCGTGGGGTCGCCACTGTTTTGCTGCACCGTCACGCCGGCTAGGTTGCCTTGCAGCATGTCCTGCACGTTGGTGATGGGGCGGCTGGCCTGCTTTTCGGCGTTGGGCAGCGAGGCGATGGCGGTGGTCAGGTTGTCGCGCTTGGCCGTACCGTAGCCGATAACTACTACGTCACTCAGCCCCTGCGGCGCTACTTTGAGGGTAATAGCCAGGTCAGCTTGGCCGGTATAGGGCACTTCCTGACTGGCGTAGCCCACGAACGAAACCATCAGCACTACTGCCTTGTCGGCGGGCGCGTCGAGCTGAAACTTGCCATCGGCATCAGTGGCCGTGCCGATGCTGGTGCCTTTCAGCACCACCGTCACGCCCGGGATGGGCTGGCCGGCAGCATCGCGCACGGTGCCCGAGACGGGCTGGCCAGCGGCGGGCTGCGCAGCAGTCAGCAGGTAGGCTGGCCGGGCGGCCAACGCCGCAGTAGGCGCGAATACGGCCGCACTCAGACCTAGGGCCGCCAGGGCCACGGGGTACGAGTGAGGACTGAGAAGACGACGGCGAAGAAGTAGGGATGCAGCCAAGGTGAGCTATAAAAGATGATGAAAGCAGTGCAAACCCCTGTTTTTGGGCACAAGCGTACCGGCCGCTCCATGGGAGCAGGTAGCCAGAAACCCGTAGTAGAAAGGGCCGCCGACCAGCCAGAGCCTAAGTCAGCGCGAGGGGAGAAATAGAGAGGAAACGTAGGGCATTAATCGCCAGCAAGTCTGCGGCTTTGTGCGGTACAAAGGTCCGGCCGGGCTGTTGGCGTTATATTTTTCAAAGATTAAGTTTCCATTAAGGCTGAGCTTACTGACGCGGTAGCTAGTTTAACGTGCTGCGTGGGCGGTGTAGGCCGCGGCGTCGCCCGCCTACTCGCGGACTACAAAGTCCGCGCAAGAGCTCGCTCGCGCAGATTATGCCCGAAAACATTCGCCCGTTGGTGGTGCTTTAGCTTAATCCTGAACGGACAGATTGCCGGAGCCGCTTGCAACGCGGGCGCGTTTTGCGTCATCATTGCCCTGCTGCGTGGCGTATCTTTGAACCCGTTTCGCCGAAAGCAGCTTCTTACTGCTTGCGTTTAGCTCGATTGACCCAATGCCAGAAATAGCCTGCTCCTTTTGTAATAAGCCCAAGCGCGATGTCGCGGTGATGATTTCGGGCATTAATGCGCACATCTGTGAGAAGTGCGTAGCACAGGCCCAGCATATTCTGAGCGAAGAAACCAAGCTGCAAGCCGAAGCCCGCCAGCCCAAGTTCAACCTCATCAAGCCCCGCGAAATCAAGCAGCACCTCGACCAGTACGTGGTGGGCCAGGACGAAGCCAAGCGCGTGATGTCGGTGGCCGTATACAACCACTACAAGCGTCTGATGCAGAAGCCGCAGCACGACGAAGTGGTGATTGAGAAGTCGAACATCATAATGGTAGGCGAAACAGGTACTGGCAAAACCTTCCTGGCCAAAATGCTGGCTAAGATTCTGCAAGTGCCGTTCTGCATCGCCGATGCCACGGTGCTGACGGAGGCCGGCTACGTGGGCGAAGACGTAGAAAGCATCCTGACGCGCCTGCTGCAAGCCGCCGACTACAACCTCGAAGCCGCCGAGCGCGGCATCGTGTACATCGACGAGATTGATAAAATCGCCCGCAAGAGCGACAACCCCAGCATCACGCGCGACGTGAGCGGCGAGGGCGTGCAGCAAGCGCTGCTGAAGTTGCTCGAAGGCACCCACGTAAACGTGCCCCCACAAGGCGGCCGCAAGCACCCCGACCAGAAAATGGTATCGGTGAACACCGAAAATATCCTCTTCATCTGCGGCGGCGCCTTCTCGGGCATCGACCGCATCATTAAGAGCCGCCTGAATACCAAGCCGATGGGCTTCTCCAAAACCAACCTGGAGGAGAACGTGGACACGCAGAACTTCTTGCGCTACGTATCGGCCCAAGACATCAAGAGCTTCGGCCTCATCCCCGAGCTTATCGGTCGCCTGCCCGTCCTCACGCACCTCAATCCGCTCGACCGGACGACCCTGCGCATGATTCTGACCGAGCCCAAAAACTCGCTCGTGCGCCAGTACAAGCGCCTGTTCAACATGGAGAACATCCACCTCGATTTCACGGAGGAAGCGCTCGAATACATCGTTGAAAAAGCCGACGAGTACCGCCTAGGTGCCCGCGGCCTGCGCTCTATCTGCGAGAGCATCATGACCGATGCCATGTTCGAGATGCCCTCCGAGGTTGGCACTGGCGAGCTGATGATTACCGAGACTTACGCGCGCAGCAAATTCGAGAAGTCGCCGCTGCGGCTGATGCGGGCGGCGTAAGCTGCGAATTATTGACAACAAAAAAGGCTCGCTGATGCGAGCCTTTTTTGTTGTTATGGTATGTTGGATTGCTCGTCAGTCGCGGGACCCCACCCCCAGCCCCTCCCCTCCGGGAGAGGGGGCCGACCGTAAGCAGACGTGAGAGAACGTCATTCAGGCGTCAGGCTCCCCTCTCCCGGAGGGGAGGGGCCGGGGTTGGGGTAAGATGCTAGGACAGCGACCTAGGCACTATCCCTATTTCCCCGTCACCTTAAACTCGGTGCGGCGGTTGAGCTGGCGGCCAAGCTTGGTATCGTTGGGAGCCACGGGGCGGGTGTCGCCGTAGCCAGCGGCGGCTAGGCGGTCGGCGGCGATGCCGTGCTGCGTCAGATACGTTACCACGGCCTGAGCGCGGCGCTGGCTGAGGTCCTGGTTGGCGGCGGGTTTGCCCACGTTATCGGTGTGGCCGGCCATTTCGAGCTTGATGGTGGGCTGGTCGGTGAGTAACTTTTGCAGGCGCTCTAGCTCGGCGGTGCTTTCGGGGCGCAGGATGGCTTTGCCGGTATCGAAGAAAATATTGCTCAGCACGATAACTACGCCGACTTCTAGCTTCTTGAGTGGAATGTCTTTTGTCACCTCAGCGTAGGCAGCATCAGCGGGCAAGTCGAAGTTTTCGGAATGGAACAGGTAGCCATCTTGCCGTACCACGATGCCATAGTTGGTGCCCGAGGGCAGGCTCACAAGGTAGCGGCCCGAGGTGGCGTTGCTGTGGAAGGTGGCAATGCTTTGGCCGGTCTTGTTGTCAATCAGGTCGATAAGGGCTTCGACTGGCATCTTGGTGGCATCATCGGTCACGGTGCCTTTTAGGATGGTGACTTGCGCCGTGGCTACAGCCACCGGTGGGGCCAGCACCGTTTGGGTTACCGGCGCGAGGCGCGAGGCCAGCAACTGGTTTTCTTCGCTGAGTACGGGCGGCTTTTCGGGACCTAGGAAAGTGATACGGTAGATGTCTTTGCCGCCGAGCCCGCCCGGCCGGTCGCTGGCGTAGTAGCCGTGCCGCCCTGAGGCTGACGCCACAAAAAACACGTCATCGTCGGGTGTATTGATAGGCCAGCCCAGGTTTTCGGGCTCGCTCCACTTGCCGTTCTGGTACACTGATTTGAAGATGTCGTAGCCGCCCATCGAGTTGTGGCCTTCCGAGGAGAAGTAGAGCGTCTTGCCATCGGGCATGATAAACACGGCCTCCTCGCCGTAGGGCGTGTTGATAATCGGCCCTAGGTTCTCGGCGGGCTTATTGCCGGCCAGCTCCACTTTGTAGATGTCGTGGCCGCCGCGCCCACCCTCGGGCTTATCGCTCACGAAGTAGAGGTAGCGCCCATCGGGCGAGTACGCGGCCGACGACTCGTGGTACTTCGAGTTGATGCGGGCACCTAGGCCCTTGGGCTTGTCCCATGTGATGCCGCGCAGGTTCGATTCGAGCAGGTCGCCGCCGCTCTCGTCGGCGTACACGAGCAGGCGCTGGCCGTCGGGCGCGAGGCCCACGGTGGCATCGTGGTTTTTGGTGTTTACTGGGGCGCCTAGGTTAGCGGCGGAAGTCCACTTTTTGCCCTGCCACGCCGCTTGGTACACATCTTCAAAATAGCTGTCGCTCAGCGGGTCTTTGGCCGCGTTAGCCGTGTTGGGCCGCCGCGACGTGAAGAGTAGCGTGGTTTCGTCGGCCGCCACCACGGGGCCGTAGTCGGAGTAGGCCGAGTTGATTTCGGGGCCGGCGTTGTCGATAAACACGCGGGCGGGGTGCTTTTGCAGCTCCATCCCGTTACGGCACTCTCGGATGCGACGCGCCAGGTCCTCGGCCGTTACGGTAAGGGCACCATCGGCGGCCTTGCTGCCGCCCATCGGCGCGCTCTGCTGGTACTCCTTGATAGCGGCGGCCCACTTGGCATTCAGGTGCAGCGCCTGGCCCATCAGGTAGTGCGTGCGGGCATCATTAGTTGGCTCCAGCTTCTGGGCCTTTTGCAAGTAAGTCAGCGCGGCCGCCTTGGTGCCCGAGTGCAGGTAGCACTCCCCTATTTTGGCATTCAGTTCGGCATTGTCAGGGTTGAATTCTTGGGCGGCTAGGTAATGTGGCAGCGCCACCAAGTAGCGCGCCGGGTCGGCCAGGTAGGCCTCATCGCCCGCCTTCAGCTCGCGCTGCGCTTCCTTCAGCCCGTCCTTATTTTCCCTGAATTGCTCTTTGGTAAACTGGATGCTTTGCGCAGCGCTAGGCAGGCTGGCGGCTAGTAGTAGAGTCAGCGGCAACCCGCGTAGCAGAGACGTATAAGTCGGCATAAATCAGATAACTGTACTATGGATAACTATTGATAGAATCTATCTGGTCATGCAGAGCGCAGCGAAGCATCTCGCTCGCTCCGTTGAAATGGCGTTAATTACTGCGCCACACGAGATGCTTCGCTACGCTCTGCATGACCAAAATAGGCTTTTCAACTAACTGCTTAGCGCTACTCTTTAGCAGTAGCGTCTTCGGCAGCCTCGCCGGTGCAGCCCGCGGCGGCAGCGTAGCGGTTGCCCACCAAGAGACCTAGGGACGCGGCCCGACGCCAGTCCTGACATGCTTCGTCGGCTTGGCGCAGCATTTCGCGAGCGTGGCCCCGGTTGAGGTAGGCCTCGGCGTATTTGGGATTGAGGCGAATGGCCTCCGTAGCATCGGCGTTGGCCTTGGCGTACTGCTCTAGCTTTAGCTCGGCGGCGGCGCGATTATTCCAGGCGTAGGCGTAGGTGGCATCTAGCGTAATGGCTTGGCCAAAATCGGCGGCGGCACCCGCATAATCCTTGTTATCGAAGCGCGCGTTGCCTCGATTACTGAACGCCAAGGCGTTGTCTGTTTTTTGCGCTAGGTAAGTGTCGTAATCGCGTAGCGCGGCGGCGAGTTGACCGGCGCGCCGCTCGGCCGCCGCCCGGTTGAGCAGCGCCGGCAGCAGCGTCGGCTGCAACCGCAGGGCCCGCGAGTAGTCGGGCACGGCAGCCGCGAAATTGCCCAGCCGCAGGTTGGCGCTGGCCCGATCGTGGTAGGCGTAGGCGTAGGTCGAATCGGCTTTTACGGCCCCGCTAAAATCGTCGTGCGCGGCTTGATACTCGCCATGCTCGAAGCGCAGCACGCCGCGGTTGTACCAAGCGGGCGCGTAGGTGGGGTTGGCCTTGAGAGCCGCGCCGTAGTCGGCTTCCGCCTCTACGGCCTGGCCGGTCGCCTCCCGGGCCTGGCCGCGTCCGAAATAGGCGGCATAGGCACTGGGCTCCAGCTTTAGCGCTTGGTCGTAGTCGCTTACGGCGGCCGGGTATTCTTTCAGGGCCAAGCGAGTAGCTGCCCGGTTGGCATAGGCGGCGGCAAAATCGGGCTTGGCAGCCAGCGCCTGGTCAAAGCTGGTGAGCGCCGCTGTGTAATTACGGTTGTTAAAGCTGGCTAGACCGGCGTTATATGCCTTTTCGGCCACCTGCCGGCCTGGCAACGTGCTGGCTCGCACACTATCAACTTGGGCTAGCGCAGGGGCGGCTTTTAACAGCAAGAGGGCTCCTAGGCCACATAGAAAAGTAGTAGCTTGCAGCATAAAGTACAATTATTTAACACTTATTATTTTATAAGACTGTCTAACCTCAGAATAGCTAAGCATTTTCTATTTATGCGCTAATGTAATAAATACAAAGTATTTATTACGCCGCAGCGTGGCTATTGATAGGTAGGACGAGCGTTTACAGCGCGGCACCCCATCACCCTCGTTATTAAAATAATATAAATAATTCTGATTTAGGCTTAATTAAAAACTGCCTGGAGCTACACGGCCCCAGGCAGTTTCATGTTGTTTGCATTCGCGGACTAAAAGTCCTCGCTACGGGGCGCTAGGCTAGAATTTGCTGCTTAGCTCTTGCTGAGCGGTGTCGCGTTCGGCGGGCGTGTTTACGTTGCGCAGCACGTCGCTAGCAGGCGTGGGCAATACTTCAACATCGCTGTTAATAAGCATCTTGCGGGGGCAGGAGTAACCTAGACCCAGAAACCGCAGCAACTCAGGGTAAGCGCGCGGCTCGAAAATGGTGATGAGCGGCTCGGGAAAATCATTACTGGGGCTGCGGAAAGCGGTGGCCAAGCGGCTGGACTGGCGGCCGGCTACCAGCTGGCGCAGCGCATCGGCAGTCATAAAGGGCAGGTCGCAGGCCAGCACGAGCCAGGCGGCGTTGGGGTCCTTGCGGAAGGCCGACAGAATGCCGCCCAGCGGCCCTAGGCCCAGAAAGGTATCGGGCAAGGGCTGAAGGCCGACGGGCAGTTCGGCTGCCTGCTCGACCCGGCAAGACACGAAGACATCCTGGCAGACTTCGGCCAGCAGGGCGGCGGCAACTTCGCGCTGCTCGCGGCCGTCGGGGCCGTAACTCAGGCGGCCCTTGTCGGTTTGCATGCGTTGGCTGAGGCCACCGGCCAGCACCAGGCCACGCAGGGGCGCTTGGCGGGTGCCGAGCCACTGCTGTATCCAAGCAGCCAAGCCGGCGGCATCGGCCGCGGCAAACCGCGGAAGCTGGGCGTGGTGCGGCAGGTGCGCTTGCAGGTACTCGGGCAGCTCCGTTACACCGTCGGCTAGCACAAAGGCTTGTACATCGGTGAGCTTGTCGAGCTTGTGCGCCAGGGTTTTGCGTGGGTCAATCAGCACAACCTGGTGGCGGGCGCGGAAGTGGTTGCCATTCACCAGCACGAGGTCGGTGCCCGCCAGCATGTCGGGCTGCGAGAAGCGGTCGAGTGCCCGGCGCTCGTCGCGGCGGCGGAAATGAATTTTGTCAGTCACTTCTACGGTCGCGCCAGCTTGCAGCAGCGGGCTTAGGGTTTGGGTTTCGTCGGCATCGCCGCTGGCGTGGTCGGCATCGACGTAGCCCACGCGGTGCCCGGCTGGGGCCAGCGCGGCCGTGAGGCGGGCGGCTAGCTTTTGAATGTCGCCGCAGGGCGCGCCCAAGAAAGCCAGCTCGTGGCGGGCAAATTCGCCTAGGTCGGGGCGCGTGAGGTCGGCGTGCTTGGTGCGGGGAGAAGCGGAGTTAGTCATGACTGCTATAACAAACGGGGGGCAAAATGGCTTGGCATGTGGCGCGGCTTTACACTGGAGCCGCCCCACTTTCTACGTATTTCCGCCTGCCTGTGCTCTCTGTCGCCGACGCTTACCAGCAGATTCTCGCCACTGCCCGCCCCCTACCCTCCGAAACTGTGTTGCTAGGCGCGGCCGTCGGCCGCGTGCTGCACCAAGATGTAGTAGCCGACCGCGACTTTCCGCCTTACAACCGCGTGACGATGGACGGCATCGCTATAAGCTTTGCGGCGTTAGAAGCAGGCCAAACGGCTTTCCCCATCGAGCGCACCCAGTTGGCGGGCGCAGTGCCCGAGCCCCTAGGTAATCCTCAGGCAACCATTGAGATAATGACGGGGGCGGCCCTGCCGCCCGGCACCGATACGGTCATCCGCTACGAAGACCTGGACATCACAGACCAGCCCGCCCGGCAGGCCACGGTGCGCGTGGCGCCACCGCGGCAGGGCCACAACGTGCACCTACAAGGCAGCGACCAAACGGCGGGTACGCGCCTCCTGACATCTGGGCAACTGCTCAGCCCTGCCGAAATAGCCGTGGCCGCTACCGTAGGTGCAGCTACGCTGGCCGTAGCACGGCGGCCCCGCGTGGCTGTGGTAAGCACCGGCGACGAAATAGTGGACGTAACCGAAGCGCCCCTCCCCCACCAGATTCGGCGCTCCAATGCCTACATGTTGCAAGCGGCTCTCACGCTGGACGGAGCCACGAGCGATGTTTTTCACTTCGACGATGACCTAGGCACCCTAAAAGCCAGCCTGCCGCCGCTGCTGGCCGAGTACGATGCCGTGCTGCTGAGCGGCGGCGTCTCGAAGGGCAAGGCCGACTTTTTGCCGCAGGCGCTGCGCGAGTCGGAGGTTGAAGAGTTGTTTCACCGGGTAGCGCAGCGGCCGGGGCAGCCGCTATGGTTTGGGCAACGGCCGGGCGGCGCGGTAGTGTTTGCCCTGCCCGGCAACCCGGTGGCGACGTTCGCCGCCTACTACCGCTACGTGCGTGGCTGGCTGCGGCAGTGCCAGCAAGCCACGGCCCGCCCCTTGGTATTTGCGGAACTAACCGAACCCGTAGAATTCAAGCCGACCCTCACCTACTTTCTGGCCGTGCGGCTAGAAAACGCGCCCGATGGCCGCCTCTTGGCGCATCCCACTCCTACGGCCGGCTCGGGCGACCTAGCCGGCTTGCTGGCGGCCGATGGGTTGTTGGAACTGACACCTGAGCTGACGCATTTCGCGGCGGGCACGGCGTGGCCAGTGTGGCCGTATCGGGAGTAACTCGCCTCAAGTTAGTCAGGTCAATTAAGCGGCAGCTATGCTGGCGTAATAGTTTGATTTACTTGCCACAGAGCATATCAGGAGAGCTTGGCAGAACTGTATATTTGGGGGCATTTAACCCACTTAGTACAGTCTTGCCTATTCATCTTCTGATACGCCACCTATGACTTTATTTAATCCTACTGCCAGCGTTGCAACAGGCGACCGTCTGGCGTTTGGCTGGCTAAAAGCTAGCTGGTTATACCTAATGCTCGTACCGGCGCTGCTTTGGGGCTGGTCGTCGCTATCGCTTCCGCGCAGTCTGGCTTCGATAGCACTTACTGTGTTCACGGTGGGGCTGGGGCACTCCATTGGGCTGCACCGCGGCGTCATTCACCGCTCCTATCGTTGCTCGCGGTTGATGCGCGGGTTTTTGGCCTACTGCTTTGTGCATTCAGGCTTGGGCGGGCCATTGTCGTGGGTGCGGGTGCACTACTTCCGCGACTACTGGCAAAATCGCCCCGACTGCCCGGCTTATTTCAGCTACGACCACTCCATGTGGCGCGACTTCGGCTGGAACCTTCACCTAGCCCTGCGCCCCGCCGACGAGGCCCGCTACGCCATCCCGCCCGAAGACCTGTACGACCCGTGGCTGCAATTTTTGGAGCGTACTTGGTACTGGCACGTCCTCGGAGCAGCCGCCCTCATCTGGGGCTTTTTTGGCTTCGAAACCATGATAGTGTGCGTATGCCTGCGCATCAGCGTTACCATCCTAGGGCACTGGTTTGTAGGTTTTGTGTCGCACAAGTACGGCTACGCGCGCTACGACATCGACCACGCCACCGAACACGGCTACAACAACTTCGTGCTAGGGGCGCTTTCATTTGGGGAAGGCTTCCACAACAATCACCACGCCCACCCTAGCTCGGCCAAAATGAGCACCGCCTGGTACGAACTCGACCTAGGCTGGTACCTGATTGCTACGCTGCGCGCCCTGGGTTTGATATGGGACGTGCAAGTGGTAGGCCAAACGCCCACCCAAAAGCCGCAGGCCAAGGCCCGTGCCTACCGCTGGCGCTGGCCCTGGCAAGACTAACGGCCACTCTATAGATATTCTTAAAACGAAAAAGCCCCGGCGCTCTTTGCGAGCACCGAGGCTTTTTCATTTGCTAGAAAGCCGTTACTTAAACAGGGCCAACGCTTTGATAAACGTTTGCGAAACGCCCCACGCCAACGGAATGCCTACGTAGAGCCACGCCAAAACGGTCGAGCCACCGGCTGACTCTGCAGCAACAGGGGCGGTAGAATTTGCTTTTGGGTTCATTGCTAGTCAAGATTAAGAAGTGATAAGCAGCGACCTAGTGGCCACCCGCTTCAATAGTTACCGGACCTTTTTCGTAGTACTTATCCTTGACAGCCGTCACGGCTAAGTCGGCTAGGAAGCCGACAGCCAACAGGCCGGCCATGGTGTAGAATACCGTTTGGTAAGCAGCGGCACCGGTGAAGCCAGCAGCTTTGCGACCTTCTGACAAGCTGTGAACAATAAGCGGACCTAGGACACCCGCCGTGCTCCAGGCCGTGAGTAAGCGCCCGTGGATGGCACCTACCTGGTACTTACCAAAAAGGTCGGACAGGAAAGCCGGCGCGGTAGAGAAGCCGCCACCGTACATGCTGATAATCACGCAGGCCACTACCACAAACAGCGTGAGCTGTAGGTTATGACCCAGCGTCGGAATGAGCGAGTAAAGCACCACACCCAGACCAAAGTAAATTAGGTACACCGTCTTGCGACCTAGTTTATCTGAAGCCGACGACCAGAAGAAGCGACCTAGCAAATTGAACAAGCTCAGCAGACCCACAAAGCCAGCGGCTGCGGCAGCCGTTACACCTTTACCCGCGCCCATAGCGGCATCGGAGAAGGTTTCTTGAATGAGCGGCGAAGCGGTTTCGAGCACGCCAATACCAGCCGTCACGTTGCAGAGCAGCACCACCCACAGCAGCCAAAATTGCGGCGTTTTGATAGCGTTATCGGCCGATACGTTGCCGGTCGTAATCATGGCGTTGTGCTCCTCATTAGGCACGTAGCCAGCAGGCTTCCAGTCATCGGCGGGTACGCGGATGGTCCACACGCCCCACTGCATGAACAGCAAGTAGATAATACCCATGACGATGAACGTGGGTGCCACGCCCTGCGGCGCTGAGCCTTTGAAGTGGTTCATCAGCGCCACAGCCAGCGGCGAGCCTATCATGGCGCCACCACCAAAGCCCATGATGGCCATACCGGTAGCCACGCCTTTGCGGTCGGGAAACCATTTAATCAGCGTACTCACCGGCGAGATATAGCCGATACCTAACCCGATACCGCCCACGAAGCCGTAGCCAAAATACAGCAGCGGCAGGCTATGCAAATGCACACCGAGCGAGCCAATCAAGAACCCACCGCCGAAGCACAGCGACGCTGCCAGCATGGCTTTGCGCGGTCCTACGCGCTCGAGCCACTTACCAAAAATGGCGGCCGACAAACCCAGCAGCACAATGGCGATGGAGAAGGTCCAGCCAATTTGGCCCGGCGTCCAGTCGGTGGGCGCGGGGTGGGTTGGGTCACCGCTTATAAGCGACCCTAGGGGCTTATTAAATACACTAAATGCGTAGGCCTGCCCGATGGCCAAGTGAATGGCCAGTGCAGCCGGCGGCACCAGCCAGCGATTGTAGCCGGGGCCAGCTATAGTACGGCTGCGGTCGAGCAAGCCGGAGGAAGAATCGGGCATAATGGGAATTTGAAAGGTGAGAAAGGTGAATGTTTTGCGCGTAAAGCGCTAGTGTGATGCAAGGTAGAGGTAATACGCAAGCGAGCAAAGCCACGAATAGATTATTTCGCTAATCTGCTATAGGTACGTTTTAGGGAAATCCTTGTTGTGGCTGGCTAGCTACTGGCTTTGAAAGAAAAAGCCCCTAGCGGAGGGCTAGAGGCTTTTCAAAATCAGCTAGATACCTAAGCTGGCACAGCTTCGGCCCGCTGCTTTTGGGCTTGCGGAGCCTTCTCCACTTTGGCTGGAGCAACGGTCACAACTACGTATTTCGAAGTGGGCGTATTGCTCACCTTGGCTACGCTCGAAATGGGTACCAGTGGGTTAGCCTCGGGGAAGTAAGCCGATACGTTGCCCTTCGGAATGTCGTAGGGAATAACCAGAAACTTTTCGACCGTGCGCTGCTGCCCTTCGAAGTGGCTCGTGATGTCGATTGGCTGCTTGGCTTTTAGACCCCGCTCGGCGATATCCTCTTTATTCATGAACAGCACGCGACGCTCGCCATGAATGCCGCGGTAGCGGTCATTATAATCGTAGATAGTCGTGTTGAACTGGTCGTGGCTACGCACGGTCATCAAGATGAGCTGACCGGGCTCCAGGCTGTACTTTTCCAACTCGGTGGTCGTGAAGTTTGCCTTGCCGTTCTTGGTCGTGAATTTACGCTCGCGGGGGCCGTTGGGCAGGTAGAAGCCGCCGGGCTGCCGCAGCTGCTCGTTGAACTTCTCGAAGCCTGGAATGACGCGCGAAATGTGGTCGCGAATCACGTCGTAGTTCTCGGTCATGGCTACCCAGTCGGCCACGTTAGTACGGTCGGGGCCCAAGGTAGCGATAGCGACGCCGGCCAAAATGGCGACTTCGCTCATCATCTGGCCTTCTACTGGCACCAGCACGCCCTTATTCTGGCTCACCACGCCCATCGAGTTCTCGCAGCTTGTCATCTGGTGACCACTCTTTTGCATGTCGATATCGGCGTGCGTAAAGCACGGCAGCAGCAGGCTGGTTTTGCCCGTCACAAGGTGGCCGCGGTTGAGCTTGGTGCCTACATATACGGTCAGGTTTTGCTTACGCATCCCTTCGGCAATTACCTCCGTGTCGGGGCCGGCGGCCAGCAAGTTGCCGCCCAGACCGAAGTACACTTTCAGGTCGCCGCGATACATTTTCTTGATGGCCTCTACCGTATCGTAGCCGTGCTCGTAGGGCGGCTGGAAGTTAAATTCCTTCCCTAGAGCGTCCTGAAACTGCTTAGTAGGCTGCTCCCACACACCCATCGTGCGGTCGCCCTGCACGTTGGAGTGGCCGCGCACCGGGCAGGTGCCCGCACCGGGCTTGCCAATGGCGCCCTTCATCAAGTGCAGGTTCACAATCTCCTGAATGGTTTGCACACCCTGGCGCTGCTGCGTCACACCCATTGCCCAGCAGGTAATGATTTTCTGCTTGGTAGCGATGATGTTAGCCGCTTCCAGCAGCAAGGCCCGGCTGATGCCACTCAGTTCCTCAATATCCTCCCATTTCGTATTGCGGATGTTTTGCTCAAACGACTCGAAGCCGGTGGTAAACTCGTTGATAAACGCCCGGTCTACTACCTGGCCGGGGTTCATGTCCTCAGCTTCAAATAAGTGCTTCATTATGCCGCGCAGCAGCCCCATGTCGCCATCTACCCGCACTTGCAGGTAGAGGTCCGTAATGGGCGTACCGTCACCCATCAGCGCACCTAGGGCGCGCAAAGGGTTCATGAAATCCTGCGGATTTTTGAAGTGATTTAGACCAGCTTCAATCAGTGGATTGACGCTGATTATTTTGGCTCCGTTGCGCTTGGCTTTTTGCAAAGCCGACAGCATCCGGGGGTGGTTGGTACCCGGGTTTTGGCCGATGATGAGAATCACCTCCGCCTCATAAATATCGTTGAGCGTCACCGAGCCTTTGCCCAGCCCGAGGGTCGGGCTGAGGGCTGCACCGCTGCTCTCGTGGCACATATTCGAGCAGTCGGGCAAGTTGTTGGTACCAAACTGCTTAGCAAATAATTGAAACAAGAATGCCGGCTCGTTTGGCACCTTGCCCGAAGTGTAGAACGCTGCCTCGTCGGGCGAGGCCAGGGCGTTTAGCTCCTTGCCAATAATGTCGAACGCTTCGGGCCACTCGATGGGCTCGTAGTGGGTGCCGCCAGGACGCTTAACCATGGGGTGCGTGAGACGCCCTAGGTTATTCTGGTCGCGGTCGGTCATGCGCGAGAGGTCAGCCAGGCTGTGCTTGGCAAACACCTCGGGGCCGCAGGCGCGGTCATCGGCATCAGAGGCAGTTGCCTTGGCACCGTTCTCGCAAAACTCTGCCACCGAACGGTGGTCGTCGGGGTCGGGCCAAGCGCAGGAAGAGCAGTCGAAGCCGTCTTTTTGGTTCATTTTCAGCAGGCCGTGGGTGCCACGCGTCATGCCGGCTTCTTTCCAGCTGAACTGCATCGATTTCATCACAGCCTCCACGCCCGCCGCTATTTTCATGCGGTTTTCGAGCTTGAGGCCAGTGTAGCCTTCGGTAGGCTGAGCCAGCACGGGGTACTGAAACTTTGCGCCGACGTTGTCGGGCGCCGGAATGGGCGTTTGGTCACGTTCCACTTGCGGGTCGGGGCGGTAGTGGTCGTTGGTAGGAGCTACACCTTGGTCTGAGCGCTCGCCGCTTTTGGGGGCGTTGGCTTCAGCGCCTTGCTGCTCGGTTTTACCAGCCTTGCTGGGGTCGTTAGTGGGCGACTCTTCCATAATATCGGGTATGAACGGGTGGGATACTTACTAAAATTAGGGACAAACCAGCTGCCATCGTGCTAGGGGCACTGCGCAGCTTAATGGCGGCAGTCCAAGTCTTTCTCTACTAGGATACGTAATTCGCGCCCTTCGGCGACAATGATTTGAGCTGAAAAGCCGTTTTTTTCCGTGTCAGTCCACTCTTGCGCCAGCGGAGTTGGTACTTCTACAGCCAGCGCGCCCGCCGCATAGCGCACTTGCACCGCCCCGGCGGGAGCCGCAACGGGCATCTTCTCAAGCGAATAATGCAAAGTTTGGTCGGCGCCGGGGCCAAACACAATGGTGTAAGCCACCCGGCCAGTTTGAGCAAACTCCTGCACCTCAGCTTCTGATAGCCGCAGGCGTAACGAGTTTTCTTCTAGTCGCAGTTTCATATATCGGTAATGCGCTGGGCGTGCGTGTAGATATTAAAGCGCTCATTACGCACAAAGCCCAGCAAAGTCAATCCAAATTCTTCAGCAGCCTCCACCGCCAAGCTGCTCGGCGCGCCTACTGCTGCCAAAATGGCCACGCCCGCCATCGCCGCCTTTTGCACCAGCTCGAAGCTAGCCCGGCCGCTCAGCAGCACTATTTGCTGCCCTAGGGGGAACTGCCCAGCCAGCAGCGACGCGCCCACTATTTTGTCAAAGGCATTGTGGCGGCCCACATCCTCACGCAGCAGTTGCAATTCGCCATCGGCCGAAAACAGCGCGGTAGCGTGCAAGCCGCCCGTTTGCTCAAATACGGCCTGCGCGGCGCGCTGCCGCTCGGGTAGCGTGTGGATGAGGGCGGCGGACACCCTAGGGCTGTCCAAATCGGGTGGCAGCGGGCAAGCGGTATTGCGCACCGCCGCGATGCTGGTTTTGCCGCACACCCCGCAGCTAGAGGTAGTGTAAAAATGCCGCTCCAAGCGGTCTAGCTCCAGCACCACCTCGGGGGCCAACTCGGCTTGTATCACGTTGCCGCGCTCCTCGGGCCGCCTAGGGTCGGCACGATGCTCGACGCGCAGAACATCAGCCGGTTGGCTGATGATACCCTCGCTTAGTAGAAAGCCCACCACCAGTTCGGCATCGTGGCCGGGCGTGCGCATGGTCACGGCGAGGGTGCGCGTTTGGCGCTGGGCGGTGGGGCCGTGCAGCAGACTGATTTCCAGCGGCGCTTCTACGGCCAGCAGGTCGGTGGCGTGGGTGGTAGTCGCGCCGGTTATGCGCACCACGGTAGTGCGGGTCGCACTGGCAACGGATGGGGGCTGGAGCGGCAGGGTCATGAGCGAAATAAGCGCGGCCAGCCGCAGCGGCTCACCGATTTACTCTCTTTTAACCACCGGCCGGGGGCGAATGTTCGCTACAGCATGTTGCGCGGACTTTGTAGTCTGCGTGCGTTAGTGCGCCCCGACTAAACGCGGACTACAACGGCCGCGCAGCCTATTTCTCCCGCAAGTATTTCACCATGAGCGCGGCCGTCTGGCGAGCAGCGTTGTGCTTGCCCAGCTTGGCGCGCAGCTCTGCGTAGCCAGATTTCTGGCGCCCAATGTAGTCTTGGTCCGTCAGCAGACGTTTCAATTCATCGAGCAGATTGCGGGCCGTGAATCTACTTTGGATGAACTCTTGCACCACCTCGCGGCCCATAATTAGGTTGACCAGCGAGATGTAAGGCACCTTAATTACTGCCTTGCTTACTTGGTAGGTAAGAGCGCTGGTGCGGTAGCACACCACCTGCGGCACCCCAAAGAGGGCTGTTTCGAGCGTGGCCGTGCCGCTCGTGACAAGCGCGGCGCTGGCCCGGCTCAGCAAATCGAATGCCTGGTCAAAAACCAGCTTGATACCATTGCGCTCGAAGTGAGCATAGTAAGCTCGGTCGAGGTTGCTCACGCCAGCCACCACGAATTGATACTCCTGAAACGCGGGCAGCACGGCTAGCATTTCGTGCAGCATTTCTTCGATTTCCTGCTTACGCGAGCCGGGCAATACCGCGATTATCGGCTTTTTGGGGTCGAGGCCGTGCTGCGCCTCAAAGCCGGGATTGGGCACGAAATCGGCTACCTGGTCGGCCGTCGGGTTACCAATGTAATCAACCTTGTAGTCAAAGCGTTGGTAGAATTCCTCCTCAAAAGGCAGGATGACGAACATCCTATCGACATGAGCCTTGATTTTCTCGACGCGGCTCTGGTTCCAAGCCCAAATTTTGGGCGAGATGTAGTAATACACCTGCACGCCGTGCGCCTTGGCCCAAGCCGCCATCCGCAGGTTAAACCCGCCGTAATCGACCAGAATCAACACGTCGGGCTTGTAGCTCAGGATATCAGCCTGACACTCCTTCAAATACCCCCGAAACTTGAGAATGCTCGTAGCCGTCTCCCAAAAGCCCATCACGGCCAACTCGCGGTAGTGGTGCACCAGGTGCCCACCCTCGGCCTGCATCAGGTCGCCGCCCCAATAGCGAAAATCGGCCGCGGCGTCCTGCCCTTTCAGCTCGTGCAAGAGGTGAGCGGCGTGCGTATCGCCGGAGCGCTCGCCGGCTATCAGATAGTATTTCACCTTTTTAGTGTCATCCTGAGCGCAGCGAAGGACCTTTTCACGCCTGCACCGCCGGGGTTAGTAATTTCTGACAAAAGCCACCGTGATAAGATGCTTCCTTCGTCAGCATGACAGGTATGCTAGCCGTAGTATTCTACCGCGTTGCGGGGTGTTTCATAAATCTTGATGCAGTGCAGCTTGGCTACCGTGATGGTAGTTAGTTCGCGCTCCAAAATTTGCCAAAAAGCCAAGGCTAGGTTCTCGGTGCTAGCGAGTTGGCCTTGTAGAAAAGGCACGTCGAGGTTAAGGTTTTTGTGGTCGACTTGGTCGGTGATGTGCACCCGGATAAGGTCGCTGAGCGCCTTGAGGTCCACCACAAACCCGGTGTCGGGGTCGGGCTGGCCTTTCACAGTCACAATCATTTCGTAGTTGTGGCCGTGCCAGTTTTCGTTGGCGCAAGGCCCAAATACTTCCTTGTTGCGCTCGGGGCTCCAAGCGGGGTTATAAAGTTTGTGGGCGGCATTAAAATGCTCGCGGCGACTAACGTATAGCATAAGACGGATAGGAAGACGGCAACCGACCTAGGCGGGCTACTTGCCTGCCAGCAGCCAGTTACAGCGCCACTTTTTTGGGCGGCAAAGATACGATGCTTGCCTCCGGCACCACGGCAACCGTTTTCGAGCCAACTGGCGTACTAACTAGTAGCCACGCCGGGTGTGGCCCGCTACCGGGCGCTACCTTTAGGGCCAAATTTGCTTTCTTATGATAGTCGTAACCGGTGCGGCCGGCTTTATTGCCAGCTGCTTAGTCTCGCGCCTCAACGCGGCCAACTTCAATGACATTGTGGTGGTCGACAACTTCGCGGTGGAGAAAAAGCTCCCTAATGTTCGGGGCAAAAAGCTGCGTGAATACGTAGACCGCCTCGAGTTCTTCGACTGGCTCGACCAGCACCACGAGCAGGTGGAGTTCGTTTTCCACCTAGGGGCCCGCACCGACACCACCGAGCAGGACTACGCCGTGCTCGACCTGCTTAACCTCAACTACAGCAAGCAGATGTGGCAGGCGTGCGTGCGCTACCAGCTGCCGCTGGTGTACGCCTCATCGGCCGCCACCTACGGCGACGGCACCCTTGGCTACTCCGACAACGATGCGCTGCTGCCCCAGCTGCGCCCGCTCAACCCCTACGGCGAGTCGAAAAACGACTTCGACAACTGGGCCGTGCAGCAAACCGAACAGCCCTATTTCTGGGCGGGCCTGAAGTTTTTCAACGTGTACGGCCCCAACGAGTACCACAAGGGCCGTATGGCGTCGGTGATATTCCACGCCTTCCACCAGATTCGGCAGTACGGCAACATGACGCTCTTCCGCTCGCACAACCCCAACTACATCGACGGTGGCCAGATGCGTGATTTTGTGTACGTGAAGGACGTAGTGGAAGTGTGCTTCTTCCTGCTGAATCATCGTACGCAGTCGGGTATCTACAACCTGGGCAGCGGCCAGGCGCGCACCTTCATGGACCTCACCCTGAATACTTTCGCAGCCCTAGGTGCCACGCCCGATGTGCGCTTCCGCGATACGCCCGAGGACATCCGCGACAAGTACCAGTACTTCACCGAGGCCGACATGAGCAAGCTGCGCAGCATTGGCTACGACCTGCCCTTCACCTCGCTCGAAGCCGGCATTCAGGACTACGTGCAGCAGTACTTGCTGCCCGACCGGTTCTACTAGTCGCGGTACTCCCGGGTTCAAAAACAAAGCCGCCGTTCGCAGATGCGAACGGCGGCTTCTTTATGTAGGCACGCGGCATGAGGCAGCCCTAGGCAGCCAGCGGCAGCCCGGCAGGGTACATCGGTAGCACGGGCGTTTCGATGCTCTCGGGCTGGCGCTGGGGAGTCGCTGGCGTAGCGACGGTAGCTACTTCGTCGGCGTGGCGGCGCAGGGCACGCATGAGCAAATACTTGTACTTCTCAGCGTCGGCTAGGGCCTGCTCTACGGCGTGCAGCGCGTCGGCGTAGCCCACTACAGGCTGCAACTCGCGGCGCGGGCGGCGGGCTTCAAATACGTGCGGGGCGAGGTATTCGGCAGGGCTTTTCATAGTAGAGATAGGTAAGTAACTGGTGCTTGTACTGTCAACGCCGGGTAGGTAGTCAAAATTCATTTTCAAGTAGCTTCTCGACGAAATAAAGTCACTGTATATCAGTCGATAATAAATTACTTTTTAGACTGAATCCTACATTTGCAGCTACCCATAAAAATGGGTTTTTCAAGCGCTGAATACTGCCAAAATCTTCTAACCTGAGAGCCCTTCGCAGTAAAACTTGGCACGGCTTTTTCTAGTAAATACCCCGAGCAGTTAGCAGTGAGTACCGAGTGGTTTGCGCTCCATCGTCCGTTACGTTTATTCGGTGGGCGGCTTTTAAACCTAGGGACCTTAATCGCATCTAACTGCTGTTATTTGGTTATCCGCTCTATACTTAACTAAAGCACTTCGGTGCTTCCAGCTATGCGACTTAAATCTTTGTTTGCCCTGTTTTTTGCGTTGAGCTTTGGCCTGCTACTCAGCAGCTGCACGCCCGGCGTTTATGTAGGTGCCAGCACGGGCTCCGGCTATCCGTATGGCTATGGCAGAGGGTATGGCTACGGCTATGGCCCGCGCTATTACGGTCGGCCTGGCTACTACGCCCCGCCCGTGCGGCGACCAGCCCCGGTTTATCGCCCGGGCTACGGCGGCCGGGGTGGCTACCACGGCGACGGCGGCTTCCGCGGTGGTAACGGTGGTTTCCGAGGCGGCCCCGGTGGCTTTCACGGAGGTGGCCGGCGCGGTGGGCGGTAGTAACCATCCTGCAGCGGCCTCCATCAGCTTTTCACCTCGCTTCTGTGCTTTCCCTCATCCTTTAACCTAGCGCGCTGCGGCGCGTCCCTCCCATGCGTTTTCAACCTCTGTTATTTGCGTTGCTGCTGAGCCTAGGTGTGCTGGGTACACGGGCAGCTTCGGCCCAAGTTATTGTTAATGCCCAGATAGGCCGCCCCTACTACGCCCCGCGTCCTTACTACGGGCGTGGCTACTACCCACCAGTAGCTCCGGTGGTAGTGGCTCCGCCGCCCCCCGTGGTGGTGTACCCACAGCGTTACTACTATGCGCCGCGCCCTTACTACGCCCCGCGCTATTATGCTCCTCGCGGGCGGGGTTACGGCAGGGGCCACGGCCGCCGGTGGTAGCCCAAACCTATTAACTTTTAAGCGAAGAAACGGCCTCGATAGCATTGTCTATCGGGGCCGCTTTTTTTGATAATTACTATTCGTGAAGCGCTTCTGGCTACTATTCACCGCCTAGCTCGTGCACGTGCACGCCACCGCCGTCGTCTTGGGCGGCACGCAGCATGGCTTGGGCCACCGCCTTAGCCGTAATGGACCGATACTTTTGCCAGCGGCCGCGTAGCAAGGGGCGCGCCAGCGCAAGCAGCCAGCCACCGATGCGCTCGCCCAGCCGCGGCGCAGCACGCTCGCCGAGCAGCAGCGAGGGTCGAAAAATGTGGATGGCCCGGAAGGGAGTTTGGCGCACGGTGGCTTCCATCTCGCCCTTTACTTGGTTGTAGTAGAAGCGCGACTCGGGGTCGGCTCCCAGCGCCGACACCACTAGAAACTGTGCTGCAAAATTGGCTGCCGTGATGGCCGCCAGCTTGACAACGTGCAGAAAATCGACTTCGAAGAACGCCTCTTTGGAGCCTGCCTGCCGCATAGTGGTACCTAGGCAGCAATACACATCGTCGGCAATGAGACGCAGGCGCTCAGCTTCAAGCTGCCCCAATTCCGTGACAACCTGCGTGAGCTTGGGATGCTGCACGGTCACCGCCCGGCGGCCTACTACTATCACCTTGGCATAGCGCTCCGAGGCTAATAGTAGCGGCAAAAGTGCACTGCCAACTAAGCCCGTGGCTCCGGCGAGTAAAGCTGTTTTTTTCATTGAGAGTAGCGTAGCAAGCGAGGAATAAGACTGCTATTCTTGGCTAAAGGTTGGGCCTGCCAGCCCAGAAGCGCTGCTCAGCGAAGCATTGTGCAGCTTGGTACTGAGCGGCTACGCCACCTTATGCTCACTTGGCTGTCTCATTCCTATGCGGTTAGAACCTTCGCACTAACGCTGCTGACTCAACATTCGCGTATGTCATTATTCCGATAAAAACTCGTAGTCTTGTACCCTGCTTACACTCCTACCCTATAGCTCACTAGCTACTTACTGATAGACTACTAGCAGCATCGCTACTCAATAGCCACGGCCTTCACAGCTAGTCCCTAGGTTACCCATTTGCCTATAAGTGTCGGGCAAGTACTACTTCCATCTTCCTTTTACGCAGTCAGTAGCACTTATTTCCTTCAAAATAACTCGTAGCCATTGCCTTGCAACCACTAACCGACGAGCACAGCGCCCAGCTTTGGGAAGCCTTTCGGGGTGGCGAGGCCCGGGCGTTAGCTACGTTATTTGATACCTACTACGAGGCGCTGTACCACTACGGACTCAAACTGACTGGCGACGAAGAGCTGGTGAAGGACTGCATCCAAAACCTGTTTCAGAAACTGTGGCGGCGGCGTGAGGGACTGCGGGCCGTGCAGGTAGTGAAGGCGTACCTATTCAAAGCCTTGCGACGGCACCTAGGCGACGAAACCAAGCTGCTGCGGCAGCACCGCTACCTACTACCGGCCTACTCCGATTCGTTTGAGGTGACTTACTCGCACGAGGAGTTTTTGATTGCCCAGCAGGGCGATGCCGAACAAAGCGCCCGGTTGCTAGCCGCGCTCAACCGACTCTCGAAGCGCCAGCGCGAGGCACTGTATCTGAAGTTTTTTGATGGGTTTGCCTACGAGCGCATCGCGGAAGTAATGAGCCTTAATACCCAGTCAGTGCGCAACTTGATTTTCAATGCTTTACAAGTACTGCGCAAAGTATTAGCGGTGGTAGCGCTTCTACTTTCTGGGCTAGCTGCCTAGCTGGGAATGAAGCCAAAAGCACTGACTTTTAACGGTTCCGAAAAAAAGTTTTTGCGGGCATGAGTATAAACGGCCCCTTAGGCCGTGATGGAGATGAACGGGGCTACTAGAACACCTAGGAGCCCGCAGCAGCGCACCGTTGCTGGCCGCTCAGTCCATTGCTTATGTCCTATACCGCTTACTCAACTGATGATTTTTTGGCCGACGAGTCGTTTCAATCCTTTGTGGTTGACCACGACCCGGCGGCTAGCCAGTTTTGGCGCGCTTGGGTGGCAGAGCACCCCAGTAAGCAGGCCGAGTTTGACGAAGCTGTAGCGCTGGTGCAACTGCTGGCTACTGGCCAATCGCCGGCCTTATCCCAGTCGCTAAAGCAAGCCGAAACCACGAAATTGTGGCAGGCTATGCACGCGGCACCTATGCCGAAAACTCCGCCAGCACTGCGCGTAAGTCAGCGCGCTCGGCGCTGGGCCGGAGCCGCCTTAGGTGCCTTGTCGCTGGGTTTTGCTGGCCTAGGATTGTGGCAACACGCCACCACAGCCCCTACCCTAGCCTGGACCAGCTACGCCACCAAGGCGGGTGAGCACCGCGAACTGACGCTGCCCGACGGCTCGCGCGTGACACTGAATGCCAACTCGGTACTAAAGCTGGCCACCACCTGGCAGCCGGGCCACGCCCGCGAAGTGTGGCTAACTGGCGAGGCGTTTTTTCAGGTGCAGCACACCGCACCAGTGCAGCTGACTGCCATAGCCGATGCCCCGGCCAATGTCAAATTCACGGTGCACGCCGGACCGCTCGATGTGGCCGTACTCGGCACCCAGTTCGACGTGTTGAACCGGCCAGGCCAGACGAAAGTCGTGCTGCAATCGGGGCAGGTGCAGCTGCGGCACTTACGAGCCGGGCAGCAGGAAACGCTGCTGTTGAAGCCCGGCGAGTTGGCCGAGTTGCGGCCGGCCGTACCTGCCGCGCCGCTGGCCAAGCGCCCCGTCGATGCGGCCCTGTACGCGGCCTGGACCAGCGGGCACCTAGACTTTACCGATACGCCGGTATCGGAGGTCATCGCCTTACTCGAAGACACCTACGGGCTGCGCGTCACGCTGGGCAACCCCGCGTTGCGCCAGCAAAAGCTCAGTGGCTCGGTACCCAGCCAGGACCTCGATGTGCTATTAGCTACGCTTGCTAAGTCGCTAGACACTAATGTACACCGCACGGGTAACCACGTGCGGTTCGACTGATTTTCGCCTGCTTTTCCGCTGTTTTCCACTCTCTTTTCCCATTCCCACCCATGGTTCATTATACCCCATCGTTAAAGCTGCTGCCCCTTTTGTTTGCCGGGGGGCTGAATGTGGCGCGGGCGCAAAGTCCCGTCGTAGCCATGCTCCAGCCGGCTCAGAATGTGGAGGCTAACCCGACGCGGGCAGCACGCGGCACCTCTCTAGAAAGCATTTTGCAGGAGTTGAAAAAGGCGCACCACGTCTTTTTTATGTACCGCAGCGAGCTAATCAAGAACAAGTTCGTCAACGTGGATGCCCGCACCTTCCGCACCTGGGAAGAGAAGCTAACCTACGCCGTGACCGCCAGCGGCCTGCGGGTGGAGAAAACTGACCACAACGTCTACGTTATCTCGCAGCCCAAATTGCCGGGGCCGGAGGCACAAGCGAATTCGACTATCAGCGGCCCAAATGCTGCTCTCGACGCTGCCGTCTCCCCCACCGCCGTGCCCGTGACCGGCCGCGTAACTGGCCCCGACGGAGCGGCCGTGCCCGGCGTGACGGTGCTCGTGAAGGGCACCACCAACGGCACGACCACCGACGCCGAAGGCAACTTTTCGCTCAGCCTGCCCGATGCTAACGGCACGCTCGTGGTATCGGCCATCGGCTTCGTGACGCAGGAGCTGCCCTTGCAAGGGCGCACGCAGCTCAACGTGTTGCTGGCTAACGATGTACAGGCCCTAGGTGACGTGGTGGTGCTTGGCTACACCACCGAGCGTAAGGCCGACCTCACCGGGGCCGTGGCGCAGGTGAACCAGCGCGACATCAGCGGCTTACCAGTGACTACGCCCGCCCAGATTTTGCAGGGCAAGGCGGCGGGCGTGGCCATTACGGCGGCCACCGGCGCGCCGGGCGAGAACATCGCGGTGCGGATTCGCGGGGTGGGTACTATTAATGATAACAACCCGCTTTATATAATTGACGGCGTGCCGACTAAGGATGGCATTAACCAGATTTCACCCAATGATATCGAGAGCATCAACATTCTAAAAGATGCCTCGTCGGCGGCCATCTACGGGGCGCGCGCCTCGAATGGCGTGGTGGTGGTAACGACCAAGCGCGGCAAATCGGGCAAGCCGCGGCTGAGCGTGAGCGCCTACAGCGGCGTGCAAACGGCCACCAACCTCATCAAGATGGCTAATACGCCGCAGTACGTGAACGCCTACAACGTGGCGGCGCAGAACGACGGCCGTACTCAGATTCCGGCCGCCGTGGCCGCGACGCTGCCCGACGTAAACTGGCTGAAGGAAGTGCTGAAACCGGCTTGGCAGCACAATGTGCAGCTCGACGTGAGCGGCGGCGGCGAGAACTCGCAGTACATCGTATCGGGCAGCTACCTGACGCAGGACGGCCTAATAAAGAACTCGTCTTACGGCCGCTACAACCTGCGCACGGCGGTAAGCAGCTCGCTGTCGAAGTACGTGAAAATTGGTACCAATGCCAACCTTTCGTATAGCAAAACCCGGCAGGTAGGCACCTCCGGCGATGGTTTTGGCGATGGCAATCCGGGGGCGAGCGTGGTACGCTTCGCGCTGTTTCGCACGCCGGGCACGCCGGTTTATAACGACCTAGGACAGTTTGTGGACTTGCCCACAGCGGGCGGGCAGCCGGCCTCAGCCTTCCTAGGTGATGGTATCAACCCGGTGGCGATGGCCGACGCAGCCGACCGCAATTTCAACGCCTACTCGGTGCTCGGCAACGCTTACGTGGAGATTACGCCCGTGGCGCATTTGCGCATCCGGTCCGACTACGGCATCACGTTCCGCATCACCGATTATAAGCAGTTTTTCAAGACCTACGGCATCGACCGCTCGTTCAACTCACCGGCCCAGCTGGCGCAGTCCAACACCAACGAATTCAACTTCAATTGGACGAACACGGCCGTTTACGACCGGACGGTGGGCAAGAGCACGTTTGCTCTGTTGCTGGGCACCGAGGCCATCAAAAACAACTCGCGGGGCATCTCGGCCTCGCGGCGCGGCTACGTTGACCAGTCACCTACTTTCCAGTACCTAGACAATGGCACGGGCATTCAGCAGAATGGCGGCGGGGAGGCGCACTCGGCGCTGCTCTCGGGCTTTGGGCGTCTGACCTACGACTATGATGGGCGCTACTTGGCCACCGTCAACTTTCGGCGCGATGGTTCGTCGCAGCTTTCGCCGGGCCGGCGCACCGAGAATTTCTACTCCGGCTCGGTGGGCTGGAACCTGGCGCGCGAGGCCTTTATGAGCAACTTGGAGGCCGTTTCGCTGCTGAAAGCGCGAGTGAGCCTGGGGCAGCTCGGCAACTCAGCCATCGGCAACTACCCCTACGCCTCGCTGGTGGGCAACACGGGCTACTACCCATTTGGGGGCGTGTCGACGCAGGCGCTGAGTGTGGTGACCAAGGGCAACCCGGACATTAAGTGGGAGACCAGCACCCAAACCAACTTCGGCCTCGACCTAGGGCTATTGAAGGGCACGCTGCAACTTTCGGCCGACTACTTTATCAAGAATACGTCGAACGTGCTGCTGTTTTTGCCGCAGCCCAGCAGCGCTGGCAACGGCGGTAATCCGGCCGTGAACGCCGGCAAAATTCAGAACAAAGGCTTCGAGCTGGAGCTGAGCTACCGCAATACCATCGGCAAAGACTGGAGCTACGGCGTGAACGGGAACATGGCCACGCTGAGTAACCAAGTGCAGTCCCTAGGTAGTGCCACGCCCATCGTAGGCGGCCGTGTCGACAACAACTACTACGCCACCCTGACCAGTGTAGGTCAGCCAGTTGGGGCGTTCTACCTATTGAAGACGGAGGGCATTTTCCAGACCGCGCAGGAGGTATTTACGCACGCCTACCAGGGGCCGGGCGTGCAGCCGGGCGACGTGAAATTTCAGGACCTAAGCGGCCCCGACGGGGTGCCCGATGGCGTGATTGATGGCTATGACCGCACTTTCGTGGGCAGCCCGATTCCGAAGCTGACCTACGGCCTGACCGGCAACGTAAGCTTCAAGAACATCGACCTAAGCGTGTTCTTCCAGGGCGTGCAGGGCAACAAGCTCTACAACCAAGTCAACACCGATATCGAGGGCTTCTATCGCGCCTTCAACCTCACCGAGCGGGCGGCCACCAGCTACTGGACTGGCCCCGGCAGCACCAACCAGTTTCCGCGCCTCTCCTGGACCGGCGCTTCCAACAATAAGCAGCCCTCCGACCGCTTTCTGGAAGATGGCTCCTACCTGCGCCTCAAGAACGTGCAGCTCGGCTACACCTTCAGCGAGAAGCTGCTGAGCCCACTGCACGTGAGTTCAGTGCGCATCTACGCCAGCGTGCAAAACCTGCTGACTTTCACCAAGTACACCGGCCTCGACCCCGAGCAGGGCACCAACAGCAACTCGATTGGCGATGGCGTGCGGGCCACTGGCATCGACTTCGGTACCTACCCCTCGGCGCGCACCTTCACGGTGGGCATCAACGCTGGCTTCTAACTGCGTCAGCCACTAGTGCTTAGTGCTTGGTTGTTAGTGCTTAGTTGTCAGTTGTTAGTCAATAAGCACCTGATACTAACTAGTAGACCGACCATTGAAAACTAGGCACTAAGCACCAAGCACAAACAACTAACTTCTTCGCGCTCTATCTCATATGAAAATCCCACCCGCCGCCCTCCTGCTGGGGGGCCTGCTGCTCGGCACCGCCGGCTGCAAAACCTTTCTCGACCAGCCCGTGCTGGGGCAGTACGAAGCCAGCCAGTTTTTTACCTCCGATACCAATGCCATCCTGGCTGTGAACGCGGCTTACGTGCCCCTTTCGTTTCGCGACGCCTCGTCGAACGCGCTGTGGGTACTCGGCGACGTGGCCTCTGATGATGCCGTGAAGGGTAGCAACCCCGGTGACCAAGCTGACTTCGAGAACATTGATATTTTCAACATTACGCCCATCAACTCGGCTGTGGAAGCCCAGTGGCGACGCTACTACGATGGCATTCTTAAGTGCAACGTAGTGCTCGATGGGCTGCCCGCCGACAATGCCAGCGTGAGCGCCGCCGTGCGGCAACAGGTAGTAGGCCAAGCGCAATTTCTACGGGCGTACTACTACTTTCAGCTGGCCGCCATCTATGGCAATGTGCCGCTGCGCCTGAAGGTGGAAACGCCCGCCGAGCTGCAAAGCCCGGCCGTACCCCAAGCCCAGATTTTTACGCAGGTAGAGCTTGACTGCCAGGCCGCCATGAACGCGCTCCCCGCCACCTGGACTGGCACCGACGTGGGCCGCGCCACCAAGGGCGCCGCGATGGCGCTGCTCGCCAAAACCTACCTCTACGAGCAGAAATGGACCTTAGCCGCCCAAACGGCGCAGGCTGTGGAGGCCCTAGGTACTTACCGCTTGCTGCCGGTGTTTGCCGACAACTTCCGGGCGGCGACCAAGAACAACGCGGAAGCCATTTTCTCGGTGCAGCACACGGCCGGCCTCAGCCCCAACCAGGGCAACAACCTCAACCAGTGGTTTGCCCCGCGCCCGCAAAATGGCTACGGTTTTTTCTGGCCAACCCAGAGCCTCGTAGACAACTTTGAGCGTACCTCGGCCGGCGTAGTGGACCCTAGGCTCGATTATTCGGTGGGTCGCAGCGGGCAGTCGTTTTTTGGCGTGCCCTATGACCCCACTTGGAGCGGCACCGGCTACGTGTCGAAAAAGCACTTGCAGCCGCTGACCGAAATCCCGACCACCACTAAGGGCGATGGCAACCTGAACTTCCAGGCTATCCGCTATGCCGACGTGCTGCTCATTGATGCGGAGGCATCGAACGAAGCAGGCAACAGCGCCAACGCCCTGAAGGCGCTGAACCAGGTGCGCAAGCGCGCGCGCGAGAGCTACCTCTACGATACCTCCTTGCCCAACTCGGGCACCGTGCCCACCGGCCTACTGCCCGACGTGACCGCCACCGACCAGAGCCTGCTACGCGACGCCATTCGGCGCGAGCGGCGCTCGGAGCTGGCGCTGGAGTTCCAGCGGTTTTTCGACATCACGCGCTACGGGCAGGCCTATGCTCAGCAGGCGCTGGCCGACCGGCCCAACTTCAACTACAGTCGCAACCGCTTCTACCCCATTCCGCAAAGCGAGCGCGACACAAACAAGGGCTTGTAGCCGCCTTTCCTTCCCACCCAACTCTTCGCTAGGTTATGAAAAGCTCTAAATTTTACGTCTTGGTGCTGTCCGGGCTGCTCGGGGCGCTCACGTTTGCCTCGTCGTGCTCCAAGGACAACGACGACAACGCACCCGTGGGCAACGTGGACAAAACCAAACTCACGGCCCTGATTGACTCCGCAACCATCGGCTACAACGCCGCCGTGGAGGGCAACAAACCCGGCAACTACGCGCCGGGCGCCAAAGCCAATCTAAAAACCGCCCTCGACCTCTCAACCGTCACTAAAAACGACGCGAGCTACAACCAAGCCGCCGTAAACGCGACCACGGCCAACTTGCGCCGCGCCGTTACGGCTTTTAAGTCGGCTTTGGTGCAGGAAGTGTCGGTGGCCAACCTAGTGGCCCAGTGGAAGTTCAGCGGCAATGCCAACGACGCCACTACCAACGCTAACAACGGTACGCTGAAGTCGGGCCCCATCGGCCCTAGCACCGCGCCCGGCGATGGCGGCACGCTGCCCACACTGGTGGCCGACCGCTTTGGCCAGGCTGGGCAAGCCTATGAGTTTACCAATGGTGCCTACATCGAAGTGCCGTATAAGGCGGCGCTCAATCCGCAGGCGCTCACTATCAGCTTGTGGTGTAAGCGCTTTGATGGCAACGACGCCAACTACCTGGTGTCACTCAACCGCTGGCAGAGCTACAAATTTCAGCTGCAAGGTGCGGGCAAGCCATTCCTGACCGTGGGTACCACCGCGGGCCTCTCCGATAAGGATGCCGACTCGGGCATCGTGCCGGTGAATACCTGGACGCACATAGCCGTGTCGTACACCGATGGTAACATGAAGTTTTACATCAACGGGGCGCTGGTGAAAACCTGGACCGATGTGAAAGGCCCGCTCAAAACTGCCCCGCAGGCTGTGCCGCTGGCCATCGGTCAGCAGCTACCTAAGGATGTGTACAATAGCATGCCCACCGGCGGCCAGGCCACCGGCTATTTCGATTACTACGGCCCGGCTTATTTCAAAGGTCAGATAGATGACATCCGCCTCTATAACCGCGCCCTCACCGACGCGGAGATGCAGTCCATCTACACCATTGAGAAATAGTTACCCTAGGCAGTATTCTCCACTGCCTGAAACGCTTAACGGCGTCATTCCCACCCCCAATTTCTGAAACTGCATGCGCAATTTCCCTCGCTACGCCCACTACCTCGCTGGCGGCACTGCCCTACTAGCCCTCCTAGGTGGCTGCAACAATTCCCCTAAAACTGATACTGCGGCCACTGCATCGACTGCGAAGCCTTCGGCAGATACTACGGCAACGGCCGCCGCTGGCACTAGCTGGGCGCTGCTGGGCTTTGCCAAAGCCGACAGCACCAACCCCATCATGGGCCCGAGCACGGTGGGCAAGTTCACCGACCCCATTTTGAAAAGGGTGGTCTTGTGGGAAGAAAAAGACGTCTTCAACCCCGCCGTGGTGGTGCGCGATGGCAAGGTGTACATGCTGTATCGTGCCGAAAATAAAATTACCACCTTCGGCAAAGCCTCGCGCGTGGGCCTGGCCAGCAGCACCGATGGCATCCACTTTGCGCGGGAAGCCACGCCGGTACTCTACCCCGCCAACGACACCCAGAAAAAATACGAAACCGGTGGCACCGAGGACCCTAGGGTAGTAGAAGACGACAAAGGCACCTACTACATGACCTACACGGCCTACGACGGCAAACTGGCCCGCCTGCACGTAGCGTCCTCGCCCGACCTGCGCCACTGGACCAAGTACGGCAACGCCTTCGGTGGCAAGTACCTAGATAAGTGGAGCAAGTCGGGCTCCATCGTGTCGCGCTACGAGACCGATGGCCGCATCGTGGCCGCCAAAATCAAGGGTAAATACTGGATGTACTGGGGCGACGCCCAAATCTGGCTGGCCACTTCCGACGACCTCATTCACTGGACGCCCCTCGAAATGGCGCCCGGCGAAAAGCCGCCCGTGCCGCTGCGCGCCCAGGCCCTTACCCTTCCTAATCTAAAAGTCGTGCTGCCCACCCGCGCCGGTAAATTTGACAGCGACCTCGTAGAATCCGGCCCGCCTGCCATGCTCACTGACCAGGGTATCCGCCTGATTTATAATAGCCGCAATGTGCCCGCCATCGGCGATAAGTCACTGCCCGAAGGCACTTACACGGCTGCCCAGGCCCTGTTTGACAAAGACGACCCGACCAAGCTGCTCCAGCGCATGGACACCTTCTTCATGCGCCCCGAAAAGCCCTACGAAACCACCGGCCAGGTCAACCAAGTAGTGTTTCTGGAAGGGTTAGCGCGCTTCAAATCCAAATGGTTTCTGTATTATGGCACTGCCGATTCGAAGATTGCCGTAGCCGTGCGGCCGCAGTAATTAGGTAGGGTATCTTGAAAACGATGTTGGTCATGCAGAGCGCAGCGAAGCATCTCGCGTGGCGCAGTAATTCCTTACGCCAATAACGAGGCGAGAGAGATGCTTCGCTACGCTCTGCATGACCAACGTCATTTTCAAGATACCCTACTGAGACCTACCCTAGGCAGTTACAATCGCCGGGCCTCCCCTTTCTTTACAAGTCTCTCTCCCATTTATCCCACCTATGCAACCTACTGCGACCGTTAGCCCACCCGCAAAAGCTTCATTTACAGAGAAGAAATACATTCCCACGCTGGTATTTGTCTCGTCGCTGTTCATGCTCTGGGCCATCGCCATTACGATGGGCGACGTGCTGAACAAGCACTTTCAAAACGTGCTCAATGTCAGCAAGGCGCAGTCGGGGCTGGTGCAGTTTTCCATCTTTGGGGCGTATGCCGTGATGGGTATTCCGGCCGGTTTGTTCATGAAGCACTTTGGCTACAAGCGCGGTGTGCAGCTGGGCCTAGGGCTGTATGCGCTGGGGGCGTTCTTGTTTGTGCCCGCGGCCAATGCTAGCTCGTTCAGCTTTTTCCGGGGCGCCCTGTTTGTGCTAGCCTGCGGGCTAGCCACGCTAGAAGCCGTGGCGCACCCGTTTATGGCCGCGCTGGGCGACCAGCGCACCAGCGACCAGCGCCTCAACTTCGCGCAGTCGTTCAACGGCCTCGGCGCGATGATAGGGCCGCTGCTGGGAAGCTATTTCATCTTGAGCGGCGAAAACTCGCACACGGCCGGCGACCTGACCTCGGTAAAAACGCTGTATTTAGTCATTGGCAGCGTCATTTTGGCCATTGCCGTGGCGTTTTCCTTCGTGAAAGTGCCCGCTTTGCAAGACGCCCACGCCGCTGATGCCCACGCCGAAACCGAGGCCGGTTTCTACGCGGGCACTGCCGATACGGTCCCCGAGCCCAAGGGCCTCTTGCAGCACGCGCATTTCCGGTGGGCTTGGCTGGCGCAATTCCTCAACGTGGCGGCGCAGGGTGGCACCTGGGCCTTTTTCATCAACTACGGCGTCGAGAAAATGCACTTCACCGACAAAGTTGCCGGCAATTACTTCTCCCTGTTTATGGGGCTGATGATGGGCGGGCGCTTCGTGGGTACTTTCCTCATGCGCTATGTGGCCCCCAACCGGCTGCTGACCGCCTTCGCCCTGGCCAACGTCCTCATGTGCCTAGTAGTGGCCCAAAGCTGGGGTTGGACCTCGTTCATCGCACTGCTGCTGATTAATTTCTTCTTCAGCATCATGTTCCCTACCATCTTCTCCTTGGGCATCAAGAACCTAGGGCCACAAACCCAACAGGCTTCATCCATCCTGGTGATGGCCGTGGCGGGCGGCGCGCTATTTCCCTACCTCATGGGCAAGATTGCTAACCACGACATCGCAGCGGCCTATTACCTGCCCATCATCTGCTACGCTTTCATCGCGCTATTTGGGGCGCGACTCTACCGGGTAGCAGGTCGGGTAAGAGCTACGCTGAAGTAGAAGCTCTTTAGAAGTAAAAAGCCGTCCTGCTGAGGTGGTCGAAGCATATCTATTGGTAGCACCCAAACGGTGCGACATAGATAATTCGACCAGCTCAGCAGGACGGCTTTTTATGTTTAGTAATGACTACTTACCTAGCTCCTCGGCGCGGTCGCGAGCGGCGGTGGCCCCAGCGATGAGTCCCTCGCGCACGGCAGTCTGGCCAAAGGCCCGCATAGCCGCTTCGGTGGTGCCGCCCTTCGACGATACACGCGCTATCCAATCCTGGCAGCTGAGGCCGGCTTGGCTGTAGAGCTCCACGGCGCCCCGGAAGGTTTGGCTGACCAGTAGCTCGGCCTCGGCGGGTGCGAAGCCCATTTGGGCGGCTGCCGCCATGAGGGCTTCCATGCAGTAGTACACGTAGGCGGGGCCGCTGCCCGAGATGGCAGTGCTAGCGTCGATGGCAGATTCTTCTTCTACATACACCGTTTTGCCGGTGGTCGAAAGCAGGTTTTGTACCTGCACCAGTTCGGCGCGGGTCACTTCGTCGGTGCTAGTAAAAGCCGTCATGCCCATACCTATTTGGGCAGGTAGGTTGGGCATGGCCCGGATGACTTTGGGCGTACCTAGGGCGTCGCGCAGGGTGCTTATTTTCACCCCCGCCATGATGCTGATAATAACCTGCTGCGGCTGCACCAGTCCGCGCAGCTGCTCAAATAAGGCGCCCGAATCCTGCGGCTTCACAGCCAGAATGATGATATTAACGCCCGGTACGCAGTCTTCGGGCTGGCCCCAAACGGTACCTACTTCGTGGGCCGCTAGGGCCGCCACGCGCTCGGGCGAGCGGGCCAGCAATCGCAAATCGAGGCGTGAGGTAACGTGGGCGCGCACAAAACTACGGGCGTAAGTAAGGCCCATGTTGCCGCCACCAATGATAAGAATTTTCATAGCCTAACGCAGGCCAATGCTTCAGAACGAAGAACTGGCTTATCTAAAACTGATGAGATATAAACTGGCTATTAACTAGTTACGCTATATGTAACTACGTTGCAAATTAAGCACACAACATTTTGCAACAATAGTGCATTATGCTTGCTCCTTGCTTTCGCTTATACTTTCCATATCCATTTTCTATGGTATAAAAAGTTCAGCACTGCCATCCAGATGAGCAAACATACCACCGCGCCGGCTAATGATGCATTGTGCGGGTCACTAAAAAATGGTGCGATGCCACTCTGGTACAGCCACTCTTGCAAGCCCATTTCCTGGCCGCCGGGCCCAGCTAGCTGAATCATGCCTAAGGTGCGTGAGAGCAACGCCGACCCCACGAATACCGCAATGGCATTGACCCCAAACGCGATGGCAGGCGTGGCCCAGCGGCGGTAGCCTTGCACGTCGCACAGCCAGTAGAGGCTCGCCAGCACCACCAGCGCCAGCCCACCCGTGAAGAGCACGAAGGAGCTTGTCCAGAGGGCCTTGTTGATAGGAAACCAGATATTCCAGAGCAGACCTAGCAGGGCCACCAGTACGCCCGCGCCGAGCAGCCCCCGCACTTTAGCCGGGGCCTCTAGGTCGGGGCGCCGCAGCCACTGCGCTGCTAGCCCACCTAGCAGGCCGGTACCTAGGGCGGGCAGCGTGCCAAGCAGACCCTCGGGGTCCCAGGTGCGCGACTGAGACCAGAGGTGCGGCTCGGTAAGTACTAGGCGGTCGAGCCAAGCCCCTAGGTTGGTAGTGGGCTCAAGGTTGGCGGGGCCGAAGCCGGGCACGGGCACTACTTGCAGTAGCACCGCATAGCCGAGCAAAAAGACACCCAGCAGCGCTACTCGCGTGCGCCAGCTAGTTGTCAAATACAAAACGCTGCACCCCAAATACACTAGCCCAATTCGCTGCAACACGCCCAAAATGCGCACCGTCGAGAAGTCGAAATGCGGGTAGAGCGACGTCAATAATCCTAGCCCAAACAGCACCGCCGCCCGCCGCACTACTTGCGCCAGCACGGGCCCTTGCGGTTCGTGGCGCTGCTTTACGCCGGCCAGGGCATACACCAGACTAACCCCCACGATGAAGAGAAAGAAGGGAAACACCAGGTCGGTGGGCGTGCAGCCGTGCCAAGCGGCGTGCTCCAGTGGCGGGTAGATGTGGCCCCAGTCGCCGGGGTTATTCACCACTGTCATCGCCATCACGGTAAGCCCGCGGAAGACGTCGAGGCTAATGAGGCGGCTAGTAGTGGCGGGAGTAGCAGTGGGCATAGGCAACGACGCGAGATAAGCGAATGGCCTGCAAAGTAGCTGCAAACGGTTGTCTTATCGGCAGCGGCAGACATGCTGAAGAACCGCTCGCTGCACTGGCAGCTATAGAACTGCTAAATAAAGACGTCCGCCGTGCTAAGCCTGCCAAGCATCTCTCCCGCACCATTGGAGGAAGCGGCAGACATACTTCGGCAAGCTCAGCACGACGGACGTCTTTAGTTTTTCTGACTTTTAACCTGCCCTAGCGGTTACTTCAACCCAAACAGGCGGGCGAAGAAGCCGCGCCGCTTTTTCACCGGCGGCTTGGTTTTGACTTTCACTTTGGCGGCTTCGGCGCGAGCCATTTCGGCGGCTACCGGCGAGCTTGGGCGCGCGGCCGGCCTAGGTGCAGGTGGGCGCACGGCCACCGGGCGGTGGTCTTGGGCCGGCATATTGAGCGGCGCGGCGGCTAATACCTCGACCGGCAGCTTGCCCTCGGAGAATACCCGGAGCGGTGCACTCTCGTTGTGCAGGCGGTCGACGGCGGTGAGGAAGTACGCGTAGGCCGTGCCTTGGCGGGCTGTGGTATCGGCAAAGGTGGCGGGCTGCCCTAGGCCGGTGGGGCGCACTACGGCCAAGATGTGGCGCGGGTCGGCGGGCGACATGACCTGGCCGCGCTCGAAGCGGTAGAGTACGTAGTAGGCCGCTAGGTCGCCATCGGTGGCCGGCACGGGGTCGGGCGCCCAGGTGAGGGTAGACACGCTACGGGTGCGGTTGAGCACCATTTCGCGCACCGGGCGCGGGGCCAGGCTATCGAGCCAGGGCATGGTGGGCACCAGCGCCGGGGCGCGATACAGGTCGAGGCGCAGCGAGTCGGTAGTGTGCAGCGGATTATTGAGCAGCGAGTTGGCCGAGAAGTACACGCTGCCCTGCACGTCGTCGGGGTAGCTGCGGTTGAGGCGTACCTGAGTGGGTAGCTCGCGAGGGTTGCGCCAGGCGGTGTCGGAGCGGGTACTTTCGCGCATGCGGTACATGCCGTGGCCGATGTAGAGGTGGCGGTCGAAGCGGTTGCGCGTCCACCAGTCTATCATCGTGGCGTAGGGCACCAGCTTAAACTTGGTGCTCCAGTACAACTGCGGCACGATGTAATCTATCCAGCCTTCGCGCAGCCACAGCCGCGAGTCGGCGTAGAGGTTGGAGTAGCTGGGCTGCCCGGCGCGGGTGTCCGAGCCATCGGGGTGAGCGCTCTTGTTCATCCACACGCCGAAGGGCGAAATGCCGAATTTCACCCAGCGCTTGGCTGCCCCGATGCTATCGTGCAGGTCATGGATGAGGGTATTCACGTTTTGGCGGCGCCAGTCGGCCAGCCCTAGGTTGTCGGGATTTTGCTCGGCAAAGGCCCGTTCATCGTGAAAGACCTGGCCCGGCTCGGGGTATGGGTAGAAGTAGTCGTCGAAGTGCACGCCATCGATATCGTAGCGCTGCACCACGTCGAGAATCACGCGCTTGATGTGGGCGCGTACCTCGGGCAAGCCGGGGTTGTAGAGGTATTGCTTGGCGTACTTAATAAACCACTCGGGATGCTGGCGCAACGGGTGGGTAGGCGCTAGCGAGCGCGTCACCGTGTCCATGGTGGCCCGGTAAGGGTTAAACCAAGCGTGGAACTCCATGCCGCGGCGGTGCGCCTCGGCAACAAGGAAGGGCAGCGGGTCGTCGCCTTCGCTGGGGGCCTTGCCCTGGCGACCGGTGAGGTACTTGCTCCAGGGCTCTAGGTCCGACTTATAGAAGGCATCGGACACAGGCCGAATTTGCACGAACACTGCATTGAGGCCAGCGCGCTGGCCGGCGTCGAGCAGGCGGCGATACTCGCGGCGGTACACCTCCGGCGATTCGCCGCGCTGGGTAGGCCAGTCGATATTGGCCACGGTGGCTATCCAGAAGGCGCGCAGCTCGCGCTTGGGCGGGGCGGGCACCTCAGCTGCTTCGAGCAGCACGGCCGCCCGCGTGAACCTAGGGCTCGGCAGGGCGGCTTGGGCCTGCAAGGCCCCCGGACCAGCCCACGAAAACACTACAAGAAGTAGGCAGAAAACTAACGACAAAGAACGCATCAACGGCAGGCGGGCAGCAAAAATCACGCTGCAAGTTACGCCCACTGCGCGGGGGCTAGCGCAGCCGCCTACCTCAATGGTCGCTCTGCACCCCGGCCGGAATAGCCACCGCCAAGCGGTTTTCGGCTGGCGGAATAGGGCACGAGTAGCCGCGGCTATAGGCGCACGATGGATTATAAGCGCAATTAAAATCAAGGGTAATCAGCGCAGTACCAGCGGGTGGGATACGTAGGTCGATGTAGCGCCCGCCTCCGTAGCTGCCGTGGCCGTTGGTGAGGTCGGTGAAGGGCAAAAAGAGGTAGTCGGCAAAGCCCGGCTTTTGCAGCAGCGCCAGACTTTGGTACACGGTCAAGCGCTGAGGTTTACCGTTCAATTCAAAGCGCAACTCGCCATATTTGCGGTACATAGCTAGCTGACTAGCGCTAGTGGGCATAGCAAATGGCAGGGCCGTAGAATCGCGCACCAATTTGGCCACCACGCAATACTGATAAGCTACCGGGTAGAACGGCAGGCTTTTAAAAGCCGCCCGTTCGGTTGCCGACAGCGGCGACTCGGCCGGGTCGCTAAACTCATGGTTGATTTTTTGCTGAAACACCGCTACCTGCTGGGCATGTGCGGTGGGTGTAGGCCGAGCCTGCCCTAGCACACCTAGGGGCAGTAACACGGCAGCTAATAGCGTAGCGATTTTCATGCACCAAATAACGGCCTCGCTAACGCTACTTTTGGCGCATCCAGACACAAAGAGGCCGCTGCAACGACTGTTACAGCGGCCTCTTTATTCAGCTTGTCGCGTAGGTTACTTATACTCCGCTGGCGCCTTCTTGGGCCGCGTTGGTCGGGTTTTCGTCGGCGCGGTCGGGGGTCGTGTCAGCGGGCGTCTGCTCGCCGCCTTCGAGGCCGGTGGTCTGGTCCGAGTCGCCGTAGTCGCCGCGGATGCCGGCGCCATCGCTGCCAGCGAGGTCCGACTGCGTTACGGTTTCGGGGTTGCCGCTGGCGTTAGGGTCTGGGTCGGCGTCTTGGTTGGTAATGGGGCCACCTGTGCTAGTTGTTTTAGCGTCTTCAATATCGGAAGGACGGCCAGATTCGGGGGCAGGATTGGGAGTAACCATGAGGATGGGCAAGTAAGAAAGTACGTGTAAAAGCAAGCAACAGCAAACGAGAAGCTAGGGCGGTGCCCGCTTCCCAATGAGCTTTATTACCCTAGGTTGACCTGGCCGATGCTGGTGCCGCTGCTGGCAGAACCACCACTTACACCACCACCTTTAATGGCGCCTTCGTTTTGGTCAGCCGACTCGATAGTGCCGTCTTCTTTGTTAGCAGGCACGGCATCGAGGTTAGTAGGGCCAGCATTGCCACCGCTGCCCGAGTTGTCGTCGGCGTTGCCACCGTAGAGGGCATCAGGGTTGGTGGGCTCTTGGCGGCCATCGGGCTGGTACTGGTCAGACTGTACAGGCTGGGTAGCCTGGTCTTGTTCGGAGCGGGTGGTAGGCATGGGAGAAAGTCGGAAAAGTGAACTGCCCTAGGTGTACGCACAGCAGCGCACCTGGTTCGGGACAGGCAGTATTCCGTTTTTGTCGCCAACTTGGCCGCAGCAACTTTCAATTAGTGCTCTGGAATACGCGATATGACTCCCTCTAACATCTATTACCTCCTTACTACCTCCACTAGCCAGCCAGTCGCTGCGAAGGCGGTAGCGGCGGCTGCCAGCTCTCCCCAGCGGTGGCGGCAGCCCCTCGCCTACCTACTGCTGGCCGGAAGTACCCTAGGGCTGTGCCAGTGCCAGCCCGCCACCACTACTGAGCAGCCTGCCACAAGCACCGCCCCGTCCGACTCGCTGAAGCTAGAAACGGCGGAGGCTACACCCATCCCCAAGTTTGATACCGAAAGTCCCATCTTGCGACAGCTGGCGCTGCTGCCCGCCGCCGAGCGCAATATTGCGCCAGCCACTATGCGCCGGTATCAACTGCTCACCCGCCGCTTCTGGCTGGCGCACTACTCCACTGATTTTCTGCTCAAAGAAGCCAAAACGCCGCCCGCCAACCCGCCCGTCTTTGCGCAGCAAATGGCCCTTATGCAAGGCCATTGGCGCGTACTCCACGAAGGCATCAACCAAACCCAGGGCTTGCCGCCCACTATGGCCGACCACATCCATCGTATGCAGCAAGTCGAGCAAATTCAACACGCTGCTCTCAGCGACCTGCAAGCGGATGAAGCCAGCCAGCGCCCCCTAGGGCTCGATGCAGCCAACTTGGCGGCTCAGCCGCAGGTGGCCAAGCTCTTGGCACCCCTGCAACGCAAGCCTGGCCCCATCAACGTGCGCATTCACTAATTTAAAAGCCAATCCTTAGTTATTATCTACTTACCTATCAGCGTAAACATAATATTAATGATGCGCTTATAATATAATCCGTGCCGTTTGGAATGGATATTGATACCACTTAGCTTTACTGCAGAATCTTACAAAAAGCCTCAAAATTCCAATTCTTATTTTGCTGGCTTTCGTTTAGCAATCGCTTATACTCCCCATTCTTTTTCACCAGTCCACCTTACTTACCATGAAAAACCTGCTGCTATTCGCTGCACTAGCCCTCGCTACTACTGAGGCTGCCTCTGCTGCACCTAGCCAAACGACGCCCACGGGCACCATGACTAAGAAAGAGCGCAAAGCAGCTCGCCAGGCCGCCCGCCAAGCCAAAGCCCCCCAAGTGTACAAAGGCTCGGTAGCTGAGCAAAGCCGCGTGGTAACCGACGCCCCCGGCGCTGAGGATTCGGACGGCGACAACACCAAATCGAAAAGAAAGTCGAAGTCTAAAGAGTAGTTTTATAAACTGCCCGTTAAGTAGAAAAGGCCGCCTCACGCATGTGAGGCGGCCTTTTCTACTTAACGGGCAGTTGTTACTCAACCTAGGCGGCGGCGCAGCAGGCCTTCTATCTTTTCGGCCAAGCGGCGGGGCTCATAGGTGCGCCAAGGCAGGTCGTCAAGGTCGCCGCCAAAGTTGATATAGTGGTCAAGATTGTACTGGCTCATTTCGCGGCGCACGTGGTCCTGAAAATTCACGCCCGCAATCCAGCCGTCTTCCACTTCCTCAAACCACTCCTCGTAGTAGCTATCGTCGGAACCGTGGAAGTTGAAGACATTTTCGCCGATGAGGATAAAGCGCTTGATGCCCTCGTGCAGCAGCACATCGAGAATGTTGCGCTTCAGGTTCATGATGTCATTCTCGATGGCATCGTTCCACTCACCGATAAACTCTAGGATGGCGATGCCATCGTCGTAGTCGGCCCACAGAATCTTGAAGAATAGGGTATCCGACTCTAAGCTATCCCACTGTGGGTGAATGTAATAGCCATAAATGGTATTAGAATAAGTATCAAGACTGTATTCGGCCCCGTAGAGCGGCGAACGCGGGTCTTCGGCAGCGGAGTACTGCTCAATCCAATTGTAGTGGGGCTCAATAGTATGCATAGCAACTGGGCCAGCTAGGGCCGACCCAGTTGCAAAAACGCCTTTCTGGCCAAATCGTTCGGTTTAGTGACAGTTCTACTACCCCTGCTTGGCCAGCAGCGCCGCCCGCACCGAGCCGTGCTGGCGCAGCAGCTCGGCGGCCTCAAGCTGAGCAATGCCGAGTTCATCCATAAGCATGCGCTGGCCGCGGTCCACGAGCTTGACGTTGCTGAGCTGCATGTCCACCATTTTATTGCCGCGCACCCGACCTAGGCGGATAAACGTAGCCGTTGTAAGCATATTGAGCGCCAGCTTCTGGCCCGTGCCGGCCTTGAGGCGCGTGCTGCCCGTGATGAACTCGGGCCCGGTCACGACCTCTACTGGAAACTCGCAGGCCGCCGCTACCGCCGAGCCCGCGTTGCACACGATGCAGCCGGTAGCCAGGCCCGCGGCCCGCGCTGCTTGCAACCCACCTATCACGTAGGGCGTGCGGCCCGAGGCGGCGATGCCTACCAGCACGTCTTTTTCGTTGGCCTCAAACTGCTGTAAGTCTATCCAGGCCTGGTTGGCATTGTCTTCCGCGCCTTCCACGGCCTTGCGAATGGCGCCGTCGCCCCCGGCCATGATGCCTACCACCAGTCCGGCCGGCACCCCAAACGTCGGCGGGCACTCCGATGCATCGACCACCCCTAGGCGCCCGCTGGTGCCCGCCCCGATGTAAAACAGCCGCCCCCCGGCTTGCATTCGTGCCACGGTGGCTTCGATGAGTTTTTCGAGCTGTGGGATAGCCTTCTGCACGGCCAGCGGCACCGTCTGGTCAAGCTGATTCATGCCGGCCAAAATGGCCGCCGTAGACATCGTTTCGAGGTTGTTGTACTCGGAGGGGGTTTCGGTAGTCACTGCGCGAAAGGGGGTAAAAGCAAGAAATCAGGTTTTCAGCGTGCCAATAACCGGAAATTTATCGAATACGGTGGCGATGTGCGGTGCGTCCTCATCAAGCTCGCGGGTCAGGTCCTGGCCGGCCCAGTGCTCGTAGTGGTTGCCGCGCTGCCACAAGCGCGAGCGCGTCACGTCGTAAATAATGCCCTGGTAGGCCACCCAAATTTCGTCGCGGTCCTGGCCATTGCGCAGGGCCAACTGACTGCGGGTGTAGGTTGCCGGCTGTTCGTTGTTAGTTGTCAGACTCATTATTTTTTAACCTAACGACTGACAACTATCCTAAAAGTGCCTGCGTCCGAATCCAGCGCTGCGGCAAGTCGCCCTGGGCGGCGTGCAGGTAGTCTTGGTGGGTGCAGGGCACAATGCGTTTCACCGACTGGTCGGCCAGGCTTTCCACCTCCATCCACCACTTGTCGGTGTCCGAGCGGCGCGATTTGTAGAACACCAGCTCGGTGGGCGTGCCCTTGCCGTTGCCCGGCAGCACCAACGTGTAGGTAAGGAAGCGGTAGGTTCCGAAGCCCGTTTCGGGACGGCGGTGGTAGTAGCCTTCGATGAAGTACCAGAGCATGGCCGCCAGCGTGCCCGCCGCCAAGCCGTGCGGGTCGTGGTCGGGCCGGTAGCCGTAGAGGCCAATAGACGTAAGCTGCTCATTATGCCCCGCATACCAGCAAAGCTGCGCCGCGTCCTCATTACTAAGGCCAAACGGGCTGGCCGGGTAGTAGCCCGGCGCATCTTGCCAGCGAATAGCGGCAATATCAAAGCTCAGAAAATTGGCCTGACGCAGCACCGGCTCGGCGAGGCGGCGGTCGGTACGCAGCTCGCCCACGCTCATGGTTTCGAAGTGCAGCTTCTCAAACGCGGCCAGGATATCGGGCGGCGTGAGGTACTGCTGGTGCCCTAGGTGCGCGCAGCTGAACACAAAGTTGGGATGGTGCAGCAGCAGGCGGCGCAGGTGGCTGTCCTCGGCCGGCGTGCCGGGCATGGGTAGCGCCATATCGGGCCGCGAATCGACGACGGCAAAGTTGATGGCCGGCGCCGGCTCGTCGTGCGGCGGCTCGTAGGCCAAGAATTGGCCGTAGTCGAGGTCGTGGCCGCCGCCTAATAGAATCGGTATAGTGTTGGCTTCCAACAGAGCTTGCACTATCTCGCGCAGGCGCTGGTAGGTGTCTTCCAAGCTGAGGCCGGGGCGGAGGTTACCTAGGTCGACCAGACGCAGGGGGCCTGTGCTGCGCTGCAGCTGGTAAAAGCGCTGACGCACGCAGTTGGCGCCGTGGTGGCCTGAGGTGGGCGCACCGGCGGCTGTGCCGCGCCACTCATCGAGGCCGATGATGGCCAGGTCGGCACTGCGCCAGTCGGGGAAGGCCTCGGCAAAGCGCGTGGCATAAGCCGCTACCGTGGTAGGCGCGGCCGAAGGGGAAGTTAGCTCGTCAGGTAGCGAGTCAAAAAATAGGGCCAGATTCATTCGTTAGCGCGGCGGGGCGCGGCCAAATTTACGCCCACTGCCGCTCTGATTGGTCTTACCAGGGTCGTACTAGTCGTCATGCCTACCAATGCCGGGAAATATTTCGGTAAAAAGCTTGTTTCTTTAACCCCGCATTCCCACGCCCCTTGCCCTCGCTTTATGGACGTTCGCCGCTCCTTCGATATTCTTACCCACCAGCTCAGCGCTTTTCCGCAGCCCGACGCGTTAGCGGCCAAAATAAAGGGCCAATACGTGCCGCTGAGCAGCCAGCAAGTGCAAGACCAAGCCAACCTGGTGAGTCTCGGCCTGCTGGCCCTAGGGCTGAAAAAAGGCGATAAAGTGGCCATCATCAGCATGAACCGGCCCGAGTGGCTGCTCGCAGATTTTGGCATTGCCCAAATCGGGGCTACCAGCGTACCCATGTACCCAAGCATCACGGTCGAAGACTATAAGTACATCTTCACAGATGCGGGCGTGCGAGCGGTATTCGTGTCCGATAAGCACCTGTTTGAAAAGGTAAAGGAAGCAACTGCGGGCCTCGATATTTCGGCCGCCAACGTCTTCACGTTTGATAAAACCAACGGAGCCCGCCACTTCGACGAGCTGCTGGAGTTGGGCCGCCAGGGCAACCCCGCCGACCTAGAGCCCATCAAAGCCTCGGTGCAGCCCGACGACCTACTCACGCTCATCTACACCAGCGGTACCACCGGCGCGCCCAAGGGCGTGATGCTCAGCCACGACAACTTGCTCAGCAACTGCCGCAGCTCGGCGCGCTACGTACCCGTGGGCACCGAAGACAAAGCCTTGAGCTTCCTGCCCTTGTGTCACATTTTCGAGCGCATGGTGACGTATTTATACATGATTCACGGCGTAAGCATCTACTACGCCGAGAGCATGGAAAGCATCGCCGACAACCTGCGCGAGGTGCACCCTAGCATCTTCACCACGGTGCCGCGCCTGCTCGAAAAGGTGTATGATAAAATCGTAGCCAAGGGCCACGAGCAAACCGGCATCAAACACAAGCTTTTTTTCTGGGCGCTCGACCTAGGGCTGAAATTTGATACCCAGAAAAACCAAGGCTTTATCTACAATACCGAGCTGGCGCTAGCCAACAAGCTTATCTTCAACAAGTGGCGCGAAGCCCTAGGTGGTAATTTGCGCTGCATCGTGAGCGGCGGCGGCGCCTTGCAGCCGCGCCTGGCGCGGGTGTTCTGGGCCGCCCAAATTCGGGTGATGGAGGGCTACGGCCTCACCGAAACGTCGCCCGTAATTGCGGTGAATGGCTACGAGCCCGAAAACAACATGATTGGTGCCGTGGGCCCGCTCATCGACAACATGGAAGTGAAAATTGCCGAAGACGGCGAGATTCTGACCAAGTCGGCCTCCGTGATGAAGGGCTACTACAACAAGCCCGAGCTCACGGCCGAGGCCATCGACAAGGATGGCTGGTTTCACACCGGCGACATCGGCGAGTTTGTGGATGGCCGCTTTCTGAAAATCACCGACCGCAAGAAGGAGATGTTCAAGACCAGCGGCGGCAAATACATTGCTCCGCAAGTCATTGAAAACAAGATGAAAGAAGACCCACTCATCGAGCAGATGATGGTCGTTGGGTCCGACCGCAAGTTCCCGGCCGCGCTCATCATTCCGGCCTTCGACGAGTTGCAAAAGTGGGCTAGTAAGAACGGCGTCACGGCTACCTCGCACGCCGACCTAGTAAAGGACGAAAAGGTAGTGAAGCTCTACCACGACCTCGTAAAGAAGTACAACCAGGGTTTCGCGCAGTGGGAGCAAATAAAACGGGAGGTACTGCTACCGGAGCTTTGGACGGTAGAAACCGGCGAAATGACCCCTACTATGAAGGTAAAACGCAAGGTGATAACCGAGAATAACAAGTCCGTTATCGAGGAGCTATACAATCGGGCCGAGCGCGAGCCGCACACGGCCGCGCGCCACTAGCAAAAGCTAATTCTGCTACAAAAATGTCTGTCCTTGCGAGCAACGCGAAGCAATCGCATCGAAACGAACTGTCCGGGTTCTGTTCAGGTGCGATTGCTTCGCGTTGCTCGCAAGGACAGGCGTTATTTTTTAGCGCCATTTAGTATGCAAGCCTAACAAATTTCTTCGTAAGTTTACCGCTCTTTCCCCGCCCGCATGAAACCCGAAGAAACCGTCGACTACAACATAAAAGTGGCCTGGCACGCCATCTCACGCATGTATAATGCGCAAGCGGCCCGCTACGACATCACGACCAGCATTGGCTTCGTGCTCCTAAACATAGACCAGGAGCTAGGCACGCCGGCCACCAAAATCGCGCCCCTGCTAGGCCTTGAAACCCGCTCGCTAACGCGCATCTTGCGCAGCATGGAAGAAAAAGGCCTGATTTACAAACAGGCCGACACCCAAGACAAGCGCTCGGTGCGCATCTTCCTGACCGACCTAGGTCTGGAAAAGAAGGAGGTTTCGCGCCAAACGGTGCGGCACTTCAACCAGAAGATGCGCGGCAAAATCTCGCAGAGCCAGCTGGATACTTTCTTCAAAGTGGCGGGCCAGATTACGAGCATGATTGAGGGCAAGACGCTGTTCGATGACTTCGAGTTGAAGCCGCTGCGCAAAGAGGCATAACCAAGACATAAGACGTTAGACTTGAGAAGGCTCAAAGCACTTGCTAGGTCAGTTCTACTGTCTCATTTCCTACGTTCTGGGTCTTAGCATATAGTATTCCCACCAAACGCGAAGCGGGACTTCGCGCTACATCTCTATGAAACGAGTAATCAAGAAAGTTGCCGTGTTGGGCTCCGGTGTGATGGGCTCGCGCATTGCCTGCCACTTCGCCAACATTGGGGTGCCGGTGCTGCTGCTCGACATCGCGCCGAAAGAGCTAACAGCCGACGAGGAAAAGAAAGGCCTGAAGCTGGACGCGCTAGCGGTGAAAAACCGCATCGTGAACAGCGCCTTGCAGGCCGCCGTGGTGGCCAACCCCTCGCCGCTGTACCGCAAGAGCGAGGTGAGCCGCATTACGACCGGCAACTTCGACGACAACCTCAAAGACATTGCCACCTGCGACTGGGTGATTGAGGTGGTAGTGGAGCGCCTCGACATCAAAAAGAGCCTCTACGAGCGCATCGAGCAGTTTCGCAAGAAGGGCACGCTCATTACGAGCAACACCAGCGGCATTCCGATTCGGCTGCTGAGCGAGGGGCGCTCCGACGATTTCCGGCAGCACTTCTGCGGCACGCACTTCTTCAACCCGCCGCGCTATTTGAAGCTGCTCGAAATTATCCCGGGCCCCGAAACGCTGCCTGAAGTGCTCGATTTTGTGCAGCACTACGGCGACCTGTACCTAGGGAAGACGGTGGTGCTGGCCAAAGACACGCCCGGCTTCATTGCCAACCGCGTGGGCGTGTGGGCGCTGCTTGATGCCATGCACACCATGCAGAAGCTCGGCCTGACGGTAGAAGAAACCGACCGCCTGACTGGCCCAGTTATTGGTCACGCCAAGTCGGCCACGCTGCGTACTTCTGATGTGGTGGGCCTCGACACGACCATTAACGTGGCCAATGGCCTTGCCCAAGGCCTACCCAACGATGAAGCCAAGGACGTGTTTGCGCTGCCCGAGTTTGTACAGAAAATGAGCGAGAGCAAGTGGCTGGGCGACAAAACCGGCCAGGGCTTCTACAAGAAAGTAAAAGGCGAGGGCGGCAAGTCGGAGATTCAGGCCCTGGACCTGAATACGTTGGAATACAAGCCGTCGCAGAAAGTAAAATTTGCCACGCTGGAGCTGACGAAGCCGATTGAGAAGCTGGCCGACCGCTTTAAGGTGCTGGTGGGCGGCAAGGACAAGGCTGGTGAATTCTACCGCTTGAGCTTTGGCGGCCTGTTCGCTTACGTGAGCAACCGCGTACCCGAGATTGCCGACCAGCTCTATAAGATTGATGACGCGCTGCGCGCCGGCTTCGGCTGGGATCTAGGGCCATTTGAGACCTGGGACGCCCTAGGGGTACCAGCGGGCGTAGAATTGGCCAAGGCCGCCGGGCGCACCATCGCGCCGTGGGTAGCGGAAATGCTGGCCGCGGGCAATCAGACCTTTTATAAGGTCGAAGGCGGCGTGCGCCAGTACTACGACCAGACCACCAAGAGCTACCAGCCCATCGCGGGCGTCGAGAATTTTATCATCCTCGACAACCTGCGTGCCAGCGGCAAGGTGCTGTGGAAGAACGCCGGCGCCTCGGTTATCGACCTAGGCGATGGTATTCTGAACGTGGAGTTTCACTCCAAGATGAACTCCCTAGGTACCGATGTTATTCAGGGCTTGCTGAAAGGTGTGGAGATGGCCGAAGCCGGCTACCGCGGCCTCGTGGTGGGCAACGACGCGCCCAACTTCTCGGCCGGTGCCAACCTGGGCCTGGTGTACATGCAAGCGCTAGAGCAGGAGTTTGACGAGCTGAACCTGATGATTCAGCAATTTCAGCAGGCCATGATGCGCATGCGCTACAGCAGCATTCCGGTGGTGGGCACGCCGCACGGCCTCACCCTAGGGGGCGGCTGCGAACTCAATCTGCACTGCGACCGCGTGGTAGCCTCAGCCGAGACCTACATGGGCCTCGTCGAATTTGGCGTGGGCCTGATACCCGGCGGCGGCGGCACCAAGGAAATGACCTTGCGCACGGCCGCCAAGTACGAGGAAGGCGAGCCTGAGCTAAACCTGCTGCGCAACACCTACATGACCATCAGCACGGCCAAGGTATCGACCTCGGCCGCGGAGGCCTACGACCTGGGCTTCCTGCGCCGGGGCGACGAGATTGTGGTGAACTCCAACCGTGTCATTGCCCAGGCCAAGGCCGCTGCGCTAGAGCTGGCCGAGGCCGGCTACACCCAGCCTACCCAGAAAAAGAACATCAAGGTGCACGGCAAAGGCGCGCTGGCCATGTTCAAAACTGGCGTGTACGCCATGAAGGAAGGCCGCTATATCTCGGCGCACGACCAGCTCATCGCCGACAAATTGGCCTACGTGATGTGCGGCGGCGACCTCTCCTCCCCTACCGAGGTTTCCGAGCAGTACCTGCTGGATTTGGAGCGCGAAGCGTTTCTGAGCCTATGCGGCGAGCGCAAGACGCTAGAGCGGATTCAGTCGATTTTGACTACCGGCAAGCCGCTGCGCAATTAAGTGTGTGTCATGCTGGCGAAGGCGGCCACTTATCACGCTGCCTTCGCCAGAAACAAACTTCCCACCCCGAGCTGCGCGAACATGATAAGAGGCTTCGCGCGCTCAGCATGACAGAATTTTAGTAATGTCTCAACAAGCTTATATCGTAGCTGGCTACCGCACAGCCGTCGGCAAAGCCCCTAGGGGCGTTTTCCGCTTTACCCGGCCCGACGACCTCGCGGCCGATGTTATCAAGCACCTCGTGGCCTCGGTGCCCGCCCTCGACCCCAGCCGCGTCGACGACGTAATCGTGGGCAACGCCGTGCCTGAGGCCGAGCAGGGCCTCCAAATGGGTCGCCTCATCTCGCTGCTGGCGCTTCCCATCAACGTGCCTGGCCTTATCGTGAATCGCTACTGCGGCTCGGGCGTCGAGACCATCGCGATGGCGGTAGGTAAAATCACGGCGGGCATGGCCGACTGCATCATTGCGGGCGGAACCGAGAGCATGAGCATGGTGCCCACCGTGGGCTGGAAAACCGTGCCCAACTACAAGCTCGCCACCGAGCACCCCGACTACTACATGGGCATGGGCCTCACCGCCGAGGCCGTGGCGCAGGACTACAACATCAGCCGCGAAGACCAGGACCAGTTTGCCTACAGCTCGCACCAAAAGGCACTAAAAGCCATTGCCGAAGGCAAATTCCAGAAGAGCATCGTGCCCATCACGGTCGAAGAAACCTACCTCCACCAAGCTACCGGCAAGAAGAAAAAGCGCTCCTACGTAGTCGATACCGACGAAGGCCCCCGCGCCGACACTTCGGTAGAAGCCCTAGGTCGGCTCAGGCCGGTATTCGCTGCTAACGGTAGTGTGACGGCCGGCAACTCGTCGCAAACCTCCGACGGCGCAGCCTTTGTACTGGTGATGAGCGAGCGCATGGTGAAGGAGCTGAACTTGGAGCCTATTGCCCGCATGGTCACCTACGCCACTGAAGGTGTCGACCCGCGCATCATGGGCATGGGCCCCATCAAGGCAGTGCCGAAAGCCCTCAAACAAGCTGGCATGAAGCTCGACGAACTTGACCTGATTGAATTGAACGAAGCCTTCGCCTCACAGTCCATCGCCGTGATGCGCGAGTTGGGCATCAATCCCGACAAGCTCAATGTAAACGGCGGCGCCATTGCCCTAGGTCACCCGCTGGGCTGCTCGGGCGCCAAGCTCTCGATTCAACTCTTCGACGAACTACGCGACCGCGGCCAGAAATACGGCATGGTGACCGCCTGCGTGGGTGGCGGCCAGGGCGTGGCAGGCATTTACGAGTTGCTAAAATAAAGCAAGCGTTTGAGCGTCTGCCAAGGGTAATACCTTTCGTAGACACCCATGAGCAAACGCGCTTATAAATACCGCCTGCGCCTGGAGCAGGTAGCCGGCATTGCCCCCGACAGCCCCAAACACGAGCCGCTGGAACTGGATTTTGAGAACCACGACGACATTTTTAGCATCGTGGAGCGCCTGCAAGCCCGCGACCTCTTTGCCGAACCGGGCCAATCGACCGAGTTCGCCATAGGTCTAAAGCTGTTCAGTGAGGTGATGCTCAAGAATCGGCAGCACCCGCTGTTTGAAGAATTGGCCCCGGCGTTCAAAGCTTTTATGCAGCGGCTAAAAGCTCCTACTCAGGAGTAGATTAAAAGGAGCTCCGTGAAATCACGGAGCTCCTTTTTTGCTTGATATAGTCGGCACGCCTAACATTTTTTGTTTATCTTGCAACACCAAAACGCTCGAGGCGTTGTTGTCTAAATACTCGGCTAGCCTAACAGTTTCAATCCCACTCAACCGCACATTTCATCATGGAAGTATCCAACAAAACCGCTCCCAAGGGCGGCGAATTCATCATCAAGGCCACGGAGGCTCAAGACGTTTTCACACCTGCCGACTTTTCGGAGGAGCAGAACATGATGTACCAGACCTGCCTCGACTTCGTGCAAACGGAGGTGGCACCGCTGGTCGAGCGCCTCGACAACCACGAGGAAGGCCTCATGCGTGGTCTGATGGAAAAGGCTGGCCAGCTCGGCCTATTCGGAGTGAGCGTGCCAGAGCAATTTGGCGGGCTGGACATGGACTTCCCAACCGCGCTGCGCGTGACGGAAGGCGTGGGCGGCGGCAACTCGTTCCCGGTGGCATTTGCAGCGCACACGGGCATTGCCCTGCTGCCGATTCTATACTTCGGTAACGACGAGCAGAAGAAAAAATATATCCCCGGCCTCACCGATGGCACGCTGATGGGTGCTTACTGCCTCACCGAGCCCGGCTCGGGCTCCGATGCCCTAGGTGCCAAAACCAAGGCTGTGCTCAATGCAGAAGGCACACACTACGTGCTGAATGGCCAGAAAATGTGGATTACCAACGCCGGCTTTGCCGACGTGTTTATCGTGTTTGCCAAGATTGACGGCGAGCAGTTCACGGGCTTCATCGTGGACAAAGACACACCCGGCCTGAGCCTCGGCAACGAGGAGCACAAAATGGGCATCAAGGGCAGCAGCACCCGCCAAGTGTTCCTGACCGATGCGCTAGTGCCTAAGGAAAACGTACTGGGCGAGATTGGCAAAGGCCACCTCATCGCTTTTAACGTGCTGAATATCGGCCGCATCAAGCTGGCCGCCGCCTGCCTAGGTGGTGCCAAAGCTACCGCCACGCAGAGCGTGAAATATGCCAATGAGCGCGTGCAGTTCAAGCTGCCCATCTCGAAGTTTGGGGCAATTCGCTACAAACTGGCACAGCAGGCCATTCGGATGTACGCCGTAGAGTCGGCCATTTACCGCGCCGGCGAGGACATCTACCGCAAAGAGCAGGAACTGATGGCCAGTGGCATGGGCACCAACGAAGCGCTGCTAGGCGCGGCCCGCGAGTTTGCCGTGGAGTGCGCCATGCTGAAAGTAGAAGGCTCGGAAGTGCTCGACTACGTAACGGACGAAGGCGTGCAGATTTATGGCGGCTACGGCTTCTCAGCCGACTACCCCATGGACCGCAACTACCGCGACTCGCGCATCAACCGGATTTTCGAAGGCACCAACGAAATCAACCGGATGCTGGCCGTAGACATGATTCTAAAAAAGGGTCTGAAAGGTGAAATCGACCTCATGGGCCCAGCCCAAGCCGTGCAGCAAGAACTCATGGCTATCCCGAGCATGGGCGAAAGTGACGACTCGGCCTTCGCTACTGAGAAGAAAGCTATCGCCAACATGAAGAAAGCGGTGCTAATGGTGGCTGGCACTGCCGTGCAGAAGTACATGAACTCGCTTGCCAAAGAGCAGGAAGTGCTGATGAACATCGCCGACATGGCCATCAAAACTTACGTGGCTGAAAGCACTCTGCTGCGCGTCGAAAAGGAAATCGCTGCCAAAGGCGAAGAAGCCCTAAGCCGCCAGCTCGACATGGCCCGCGTGTACCTCTCCGACGCCATCGACCTAGTTGAAAAGTCAGGCCGCGAAGCCATCGCCAGCATGACCGAAGGCGACGAGCAGCGCTTAATGAGCATGGGTCTCAAACGCTTCACCAAGCCCGACCTCTTCAACGTGAAGGACGCCCGCCGCCGCGTGGCCGCCGGCCTGATTGAAGCCAACGAGTACATCTATTAATCGCAGATTTAGCGGATTTAACGGATGGCGCAGATACGCCTGCTAAAGCAGGCTGACTGTGGTTTGTGATAAAGCAAAAGGGCTGCTCTTACAGAGCAGCCCTTTTGCTTTATTGTGTCCTTATCAAGTAATTAAACCTAGCAGCTTAAAAAGTCAGCCTGCTTTAGCAGGCGTATCTGCGCCATCCGTTAAATCCGCTAAATCTGCGGTCCGGGGTTACTTCAGTTTTACGTCATTTAGCTGTAGTGCTGCTGACTTCTTGCTAGGGCGGCTGACGCCGATGATTTCCTTGGGACCAAGCCAAGTCGTAAAGTCTTTGACATAAGCTAGCTGCTGGTCGTTGGCTACGTTGAGTTTGAGGCGTTGCAGAGTACCTAGGACACCGTTTCGGGCCTGTAGATGGCGCAGGTATAGGTCCGATTTCCCCCCAATGTTCTCTAGGGTCAGCAGTTGCACATCTTCGCCAAAGACGGCCGCCCGAAAGCCGATACCCGTGTAACTATCGATAGCTGGCGCCACTTGGTCTTTTGGTACTACTAGGTGCCACGTAGGCGTCACAAATGCACTGTAACCAAACACGTGGAGCTCGCGGGCGTGCACCGGCTGGTCGGAGCCGCCCTCTTCAAAATGCCGCTCGGCGATGATAACTAAGTTCTTATTTTCCGACAGTAGCATGTCGGCTAAGTAGATGTCTTCTAGTTTCTTTGGCTCGGTGCCGGTAGCTTTACCCACTTCGGCCAAGTAGGCGGGAGCAAATGGTAGCTCCGGCGCCAGCTTGAGACTCTTATTCTCAAAATCGAAACGCACCACTTTCAAACTGGTCAACTCGCCGGTGTCATAGTTGGCGCACAGCGCGGCGGCATACAGTTGCCCATCAGGCAGGAGGCTAAACTTAGCATCCCGAATAGTAATGGGTTTGCCTTCAAAAATACCCCCTACCGGCACCCCTAGGACTGGCACTGAAGTCGGCACACCGATGCGGTCGGGTGTGGCGGGGTAGCGCCGCACCGTGAGCTTGCGCATACCATCGCCGAGCATGGTCACGTATTGCGTACCATCGTTGGCGAGAATAAGATTGGGGGAGAAGAAGTCGCCTTGGTCACGAAAGTCATAAGTGCGGTCCATGACTTTCGTCAACTTTTGGTCATAAAGTGTGCCTATCAGGCTGCGTACCTGTTCGTCGCGGGTGGCGTAGCGGTAGGCTAGTAACCGGGTGCCATCGGGCGAGAGGCGCACGCTAGGCCGGCGCTCGCTGGCAGCAGCTGTTAAGAGCACTACCGGTGTTCCCTTTTGGCCTCCGGCCAAGCCTACGGGCTGCACCGTCAGGTTTTGGCCACTCTCGTCGGCGTGGTGCAGCACTACCCAAGCCTGCTCAGCACTGCGGCCAAAGGCCTCTACCGTTTCGCCGGGCGCAATGGGTAAGGTCGTGCTCCATTGCTTTTTGAGGTCGGCGCTATAGCGCTCGACGGCGTAGGCGCTGCCGCTTTGGTGGGCTAGGATAACAAAGCCAGTACCATCGGCTAAGGTCAGCGTCTTGCGAGGCACGCGCTGGTTGTAGCGGTCCTCGCCCTGCTCGGGCAAGTAGCTAAACGGCGCTGATTTTACTTTCTGCGCTTGAGCCGAAAAGTTATTACCCAGCAGCCCACTCACCATTAGGGCGCAGGCAATTGCGGAACGACGCATCATACTGAAATTTAAAAAGCATGGCCCTAGGGTGGGCCCAACAGCCAAAAATACTTCTTGTATCCGTTGTGCATCGCTTTCGTGTTAGCTAAACCTAACGCCCCGAAAGCAAAGGGTAACATCTACAAAATATTTTTCACTTTGTATCAGTTACTTTTGCAGAACAATACAGCCTGCTGGACAACTAAAATGAGCGGCGGCCGTTTAACCGCCGCGTTGCGCAAGCAGCACAGCTTACTACCTACTCTTCTTCTCTCCCACCCACTCTCTAGCACTCGATAAACCTAGAAAAATCACTCTAAACTAGCCGCTTGCTATCCTCTATCAAGCGGCGCCTTCCTCATGAAATCTTTCGCTAAAATTAGCTCGCTATTCGCGCTCATTATTTTCGGGCGCTACTTGCAGCCGGCGGCCACCACCCCTATAGCGACTACCCGTCCTGCTCCCACCGCACAAGTATTGCCCCTTGAGCTAGCCCGATATACGTCCACCCCTATGCTACAGCTCCAGTCCGACCCGGTGCAAATCCAATCGACTCAGTCACAGGCACCACGCGGCTATTTTCTATAGTTTGACAAGCGGCTTCTTAAAGAGCCGCTTTTTTGTTGCATTTAACGGCCAAAAACTTAGCTTATCCGGCTCCAATTCACAGCTGTAGCAGGTAGGCTCTCGATGTGCCGCCGAATATTACCGTGCTCGGGACGAGCTAGTTCAGGGTCATCGGTTAGAATGGCCTGCGCAGCAGCGCGGCTTTCGGTAAGTATGCGCCCATCCTTAGCAAGGTCGGCGATGAGTAGGTCGAGCACACCGCTTTGTTGCGTACCCATGAGGTCGCCGGGGCCGCGTAGCTTCAGGTCGATGTCGGCTATCTCAAAGCCGTTGTTAGTCCGCACCATAGTCTCGAGGCGGGTGCGGCTGTCCTTACTCAGTTTGTAGCCCGTCATCAGAATACAATAGCTTTGGTCGGCGCCCCGCCCTACCCGGCCGCGTAGCTGGTGCAGTTGTGAGAGGCCAAAGCGCTCGGCGCTTTCTATGACCATTACCGAAGCGTTGGGCACGTTTACTCCCACTTCGATAACGGTAGTCGCCACCATTATCTGCGTTTCCTTTTTGACGAAACGCGCCATTTCAAAGTCCTTTTCCTCGGCTTTCATGCGGCCGTGCACGATGCTGATTTGCATCTCCGGAAAAGCCCGGCTCACGCTTTCGTAGCCGTCGGTAAGGTCTTTATAGTCCATCGTTTCGCTTTCCTCGATAAGCGGGTACACGATGTATACCTGCCGGCCCAGGGCTACCTGGTCGCGAATAAACTGAAACACTTTCAGCCGGTTGGCGTCGTAGCGGTGCACCGTCACGATGGGTTTGCGGCCCGCCGGCAGCTCGTCAATCACGCTCACGTCGAGGTCACCGTAGAGGGTCATGGCTAGCGTACGCGGAATGGGCGTGGCCGTCATTACAAGCACATGCGGAATCACGTAGGGATTTTTTTGCCACAGCTTGGAGCGCTGCGCTACCCCGAAGCGGTGCTGCTCATCCATGATGGTCAGCCCTAGGTTGCGAAACTGCACTACATCTTCGAGCAGCGCGTGGGTACCCACTAGCATTTGCATGGTGCCTTCGCGTAGCTGCTCGTGCAGCACGCGGCGCACGCGGGTAGGCGTACTACCCGTGAGCTTCCCTAGGTTAATGCCAAGTTGGTCGGCGTATACTTTGAGACCCTGATAGTGCTGGTCGGCCAATATTTCGGTGGGTGCCATCAGGCAGCTCTGAGCACCATTATCGGCAGCCATCAGCATCGAGATGAAAGCTACAATAGTTTTGCCCGAGCCCACATCACCCTGCAAGAGCCGGTTCATCTGCTTGCCAGCCAGGAAGTCTTTATAAATCTCGTGGATAACCCGCTTCTGCGCGCCCGTCAGGTCGAAGGGCATGATATCCTTATAAAAGTGCACCAGCGTGGGCACTTCGTTGAAAACCTGCCCGGCTAGGGTCACTTTGCGCTGGTCTTTCTGGCGCAGCAGCTTGAGCTGAATATAAAATAACTCCTCAAACTTGAGCCGAAACCTCGCTCTGTCCAGCAAATCTTGGTTTTGCGGAAAGTGAATCTGCTGCAAAGCTTCAGCCTTACCCATCAGCGCATAGTGCTCGATGAGTGCGGGCGACAGCGTTTCGGTAACCTGCGGCAACGCTATTTTGAGCAAGTCGCTCACCATGCGCATGATGGCCTTGCTATCAATGCGATGATAGTTCTTGAGCTTCTCGCTGGTGTTATACACCGGCTGCAAAAAGCTTTGGCCCGCCTTCTGCTCGGTTACTTCTTCTAGGTCGGGGTGCGCCATTTGGGGGCGGCCGTTGAACATCGTCGGCTTACCAAAGACAATGTATTCTTGGTGGTTTTTGATAACCTTTTCCAAGTAATTCACGCCCTTAAACCACACCACTTCCAGCTCGCCGCTGGCGTCACCGACCTTGGCTACCAAGCGTTTTTTAGGCCCTTCGCCTATCACTTCGCGGCCCCGTAAAATGCCTTTCACCTGCACAAACGACATGTCGTCGTGCAAGTCTACTACATTATAAAACTGCGTACGGTCTAGGTAGCGAAACGGGTAGCGCTGAATAAGGTCGCCATAGGTGAACAGGCCCAGCTCCTTGCCCAGCAGCTGTGCCCGTTGCAAACCTACTCCCCGCAGGTACTCAAGCTTGGTATTAAAAAAGTTACTCATGTACCCCTGCTATCCTACTGAGCTTGCGAAGCTTCTTGTCAGGTTCAACGAGTTTATTAAAAAAGCAATTTTAACGTCGCGGACCTAACTATTATGCTTCGCAAGCTCAGCATGACAGTTATTTAGTATACTTTAAAGAATTAAGCATTCTAATCATATCGTACTTCACATACTCTATCACCGGCGACAGCGAGTCGTTGGCCGTAGCCGTGCGGAAATAGAGTGCTGCTCGGAAGAAGTGCTTAGTACTGTCGGTAGTATAAAATTGAAATTGACTCGGCACCTCGCCTTCTAACTCAAATACCGAGGCGCGCATTCCGTTGGGAGTACGTAAAATTTTCTCCTCTATTGAGGTAGCCTTAATCTGGTGCTTGCCCGTGAGCTTGCGGGCATCCTCCATCATCTTGTTATAGAGCTTGCGGTCGCGCACCACGTCGGTGTAGGTAATCTGCACGTTAGCATGCAGTTGCGGGTAGTAGATATTGAGCCAGTCGGGCTGCGCTAGGTACGACGAATCGCGCAAGACCTTGGCTGCTGTCGAGTACTCAAATTCATAAGGGTGCCCCGGCCCGAGCAGCCGGTAGCGGTGGGGTGGCAGGTCGATACGGTTATAGCCCTTAGGCTTGGGCGTGTAATCGGGCGCCGACGAGCAAGCCGCAGCACCTGCGCACAGCGTCAGTACTACGCCCACCTTGCTAAGCCGCGGCAATAATATCCTAAACATATTACTTGGAAATTTCCCAAAGATAGTCCTTTCCAGCACCTGTATTTAGTTGGCAAGAAGCTGCAAATGACAAGAGCACCCATCTTAAAAAGGCTGCCTACAGCTAAGTAGACAGCCTTTTTGAACCGGCTTATGCAGCTGGCATCTCTTTGAAATCTGTTAGGCCAGCTCCAATCTGGAGTTAGAAAGGCAGCTTATCCAGTTCGGGCTCTTGGCGCAAGCCCACGCTTTCTTCAGCACTGGCGCTAGGCACGCCAGTGCTGCTTCCGCCAAGGCGACCGCCTAGGAGAGAAATCTCGTCGGCAATAATCTCCGTGATGTAGCGTGTCTGCTGGTCTTTGTCTTGGTACTGGCGCGTGCGCAACTTGCCCTCTATATAGACCTGGGTACCCTTCTTAAGATACTTTTCCGCCAGTTCGGCCAAGCCACGCCACGCCGAGATGTTGTGCCATTCGGTACGCTCTACGCGGTTGCCCTGCTTATCCTTATAGTACTCGTTGGTAGCCAGGGTGAAGTGTGCGACACTGTTGCCACTTTCGAGGTGGCGCACTTCGGGGTCTTTGCCGAGGTTGCCCACCAATATTACTTTGTTTACGCCGGCCATGTTGTTTCCTAGTCTTCGCTAGTTTAAAAAGTGAGGTAAAACGTTGCCAATAGCCTAGGGCTTTCGACAGCTTAAAATTACAAATTGCGGCCGGCAATTGCAAATTATATTGGCAAAATTGCCAATATAATTTGCAATTTATTTTGCCTACACTAGCTTATCTTGGCTAAGTAATTACTGATAAGTACTGGCTTAGGTAGCGCCTCAATTTCACTGGCTGAATAAGCTCGCAGCCCCATGTCGCGGGTGGCAGCTTCGGGCAAGGCAGCGGCTAGTTCTACGGCATGGAAGCGAGCTTCCAGCTTCTGGTGGCTCAGTACATGGCGCAGAGTGGGCGCTGGCCGGTCTTCGGCCACGCGGCGGGTATCGAGCACGCCCCCGAGGGCCTCCACATGGCGCAGCACCTCGGCGGGCTGCATATCGGCAGCATCGGTTTCGGCTAGCGCAAAGTCATACAGTCCCTGCCAGATGTCGCCGGCCAAACGCTCTTTTAGATAGAGCTGCTCGCCGTAGCGCAGCACAAAGTAGTGGAAGTAGCGCGTGCGAGTAGCCTTGGCCTTGCTTTTGACCGGTAGCAAAGCCACCTGCCCGTGCTGAAATGCCCAGCACTGACTTTGCAAGGGGCAAAACAGGCAATCAGGCTTGAGGGGTGTGCACTGCAATGCCCCAAACTCCATAATGGATTGATTGAACTCCGCAGCGTGGGCGGGCGGCAAGTGCTGGTCGGCCACTGCTTGGAATTCTTTGCGCGAAGCGGGCGCCGCAATATCAGAATGCAGCCCAAAAATGCGCGCTAGCACCCGAAAAACGTTGCCGTCGAGCACTGCTACTGCCTCATCGAACGCAAAAGATGCGATAGCTGCCGCCGTGTACGGCCCTACTCCTTTGAGCTGCCGCAGGCCGGCGTAAGTAGCTGGAAACTGCCCTCCAAACTCCCGAACTACTTGCTGGGCCGTGTGGTGCATATTACGAGCGCGGGAATAGTAACCTAGGCCCTGCCAGTGGCGCAGCACCTCCTGCTCAGGCGCAGCTGCCAGGTCTTGCACAGTGGGGTAAGACGTCAGAAAATCAAGGTAATACGGCAACCCTTGCGCAACGCGAGTTTGCTGCAAGATGACTTCAGAGAGCCAGATGGCGTAGGGGTCGCGGGTGTGGCGCCAGGGTAGGTCGCGGCGGTGGCGCGGGTACCAATTTAGCAGAGCGGAAGCGAGGAACGACGGGGCCGGCAAAGCGGTCGCCAGAGCGGTAGGAACAAGCAAGAGAATGAGGCAGAATATTTTGACAAAGGTCAATTTTGGGATAAACCATTGGCTAAACGAAAAAAAAGGAGTACCTTTGTGGTCCGATTTCCAATGGCAACCCCTTACCGGGCAAGGGCTTACGCCGGAAAAAGGAGGATTAAGCGTCCGACAAAATCATTTTTTTCACTTCCAGTACCCCCTTACCAACGTGACCAAAGCTGAGGTAATTTCCGAAATTTCGCAGAAAACCGGCATCGAAAAAGCCGATGTGCTGACGACCGTAGAAGCCTTCTTCAAAGTAGTGAAGGACTCTATGAC
>Ga0160429_1000192_pt1 | contig 75892 bp, 90 predicted proteins | sample SolpanmetagenomR_FD_108199 | JGI IMG/M metagenome (GOLD analysis project Ga0160429, IMG submission 108199) | Solar panel surface microbial communities from Lawrence Berkeley National Laboratory, California, USA - R | ecosystem: Engineered > Built environment > Solar panel > Unclassified ... | reverse complement strand
CGATCGTCCTCACCATTTCAAGAGCTCCCCTGAGAATGCCACAGAATATGTTTGAATACCAAAGCTCATCCACAGCTCGATCATCATCGGGTAGCTCAACAAATTCCGCTAGAGGATTCTCGTCAAAGATCAGAGAGAACTGGTTGCCGTCTGCAGAAAAATTCGTTACAGTAGGCGTCACATTAAGGAAGACCTTGAAGCCAATCTTCACAGAGTTGTTAGCTCTCATCCAAGCAAGCTGATGATTACCATTACCTTTGCGATCGCCTCTCCAGTCTCTCTGAAGTTGGCACATCTGCCTGTGTTTGCTTTTGCCATGAAGTCTTCTATCAAGCGTAGGCCAATGTTGTAACCCATCTTGTCGAGCTGCTTGTTTACTTCTGCATAATCTCCGTCAAAATCCTTGCACAATTGGGCCACCATACTCCCATAGGTCAAGGTTACCAGCTCGGCACTGATCTTATCTATTCGCGTCCTGGAAGGTCAGTATGTCACTAAAGCTGTTGTAGTCAGAGAGCTCGAGCTTACTTCCATATTCTGAGTACATTAGCAGAGATATCAACAGGCCTTTTAATTAGTCTTCACTTACTCGTCCCCGACCCTACTCATTCGTGACGTGTTGGTAGACATAGCTGAGTTTTATACCAAGTTTGAGACAATCCGTGACAATGGCTTCGATAGTATCAGGACTTCACGATGAAGAGCTTCAGATATTGTGTGCATAAGACAAGAGGAAAGACTCCAGGCTCGCCGTCGGAGGAAGGCAGTAAGACTATGGAACGTTGGTGAAAAGCAGATTTGACAAGAGCACAGAATGATGTTAGTTTCGATGAATGATTGTTGTCTTTTGCAATGTAAGGTGTTGACTCGTGAGGACGACGTCGATGCCAAGCCCAGCCAAACGTGCGTGGAGAAAGAGTTGCAAAACAAAAAGTTGTCTGTCGTCTCAAGTGTGCTCATCTCACCTCACCTCACCTCACCTCACCTCACTTACCTCTATCCCCCTTCCACATCCTTCCATTTTGCCGACAGAAAGTAGTCCACAGCTACCTTATATCACCTCGACTTCCGACGGAGCACCAAAGGACACTTAGGTTTTGTCACGATGGCAGCTAACGGAGCTGTCGCGCTATACAATGGCACATCTAAGAACGGAGCGTTGATCCAAGCTGTGGGTGAGCTACACTTGTCGAAAGAGCAGCACAAGATGCTGACACATAATCTATCAGGCGCCGCGGCATGGGGGACTAAATGCACCTGTCATGGAACTTTCAGGTGAGTCTGTACAGTCTCTTTGAAATGCGCTTAGTCACTAATTCGTTCAACAGGACATAGTGGTGAGGTCTTCGCGGCAAGATTCGATCCTACTGGACAAGTCATTGCTTCTGGGTCAATGGATCGGTCAATAAGTACGCGGAATGGAATATCATCACAGTGGGAGTAGACTAAACAATTACAGTGCTATGGCGAACTCAAGATCAATGCGAAAATATTGGTATGATGACTGGACACAAAGGTGCTATTCTGGACCTCCATTGGTCGCGGGATGCTCGAACACTCTTCTCTGCCTCGGCAGACTTCCATTTGGCTAGCTGGGATACGGAGACCGGTCAAAGACTCAGGAAGCACCCCGGACATGAGGAAGTGATCAATAGCATGGACGTGAGCAAGCGTGGAGAGGAAGTGCTTGTGAGCGCGTCGGACGATGGCTACATTGGGGTAAGGATAAGGTTCACCTACAGCATAGAATGACAGGCTGATTAGTGTTTAGTTGTGGGATCCGCGGCAAAAGCTTGCGCTGGATTTCATTGAGACATATCTTCCTGTTACGGCAATCGCATATTCGGAAGCTGGAAACGAGCTGTATAGTGGTGGTATTGACAACGAGATCAAAGTCTGGGACATGAGGAAGAAAGCAGTAGTTTACACCATGAAAGGACACACCGACACAATCACATCATTACAAGTATCACCAGATGCGCAATCACTACTGTCGAACGCGCTTGATTCAACAGTCAGGACTTGGGATATCCGTCCCTTTGCGCCAACAGATCGGCACATCAAAACCTATGATGGAGCAACTTCTGGCATGGAGAAGAACTTATACAAGGCTTGCTGGGACGTTACTGGAGAGCGCATTGCGGCTGGAGGTGGAGATTCTTACTGTACGATATGGGAGACAAAATCCGCGAAGCTGCTGCACAAATTACCTGGCGCCAAAGGAGCGGTGAACGATGTTAGATTTCATCCTCAAGGCGACCCGATACTGGTTTCCGCCTCCTCCGACCGCAACTTGATAATAGGCGAGTTAGGGAAGTGAGTTTCCTGGTAGCGAGAAAGCGGGTCGTGTTTTGCGCAAAGACATCGCTCAACACCCTGCAATAAGCCTGATGAGGTAACAGAGTAATCAGAAAGAGCTCGTGAAGAACGCGGCCAATATCGTTAGCCATTGACGTTGAACGAGCAGAGCGCTAGGAACGTGCGCTGAACCTCGTCATACATCGACGTTGACGAAAACCAAGCTCGTCACACGAACAAGCTAACGAGTGCGGGATCGCACCGCACAGACTGGAAAACGAACTCCAAGTTGTGTTGAAATCACTGGCTTGAGATGTGGACGTCCTGTTGGCCAACGACATGCGCCCTCAGCGCGGAGTTGACGACGACCGTTCGCTAATCCAAGCACGACCTCGTATATATGCACACACAACCACTGCAATTGACAAATCGGACACGAGTGTGCTCGTTCGGTTTACGGAAATTATATCTCAGCTCATCTAGGGAATTGGCACTACCATTGTGTTCATGCTAGACGCGAGGTGCGTACCATGCTTCACCACGAAGCAATCTTGAACAGTACCTCTCTTGGTATTGACTGTTACCAGATCCATGCTTATGTATATAGAGTTACTGAGTCGCCCTCATTTTCAACGTTGTATCACATCTGTTCAAGTATCGTCCGTTTGATTTCCTTATTTCATTACTACTGTATCTTGCTCTCTGGCTTCTGGTTTGGTTACCATTGCCGCACATTCGCTTTATACACACTAGGTTCACTGAATACTCTTGACGGTCAACTTGCAAGCTCACTGCCAAGATCCGCTTAACTCGCGGCCGCACATTCACTACCACACACGTTTATTGGTTGTCACAATGGACGCCGCCGAGGATATGCAGATAATGTGTTTTGGCGATGTCTATGTTCCTTCCACTACTCCTGAGAAGGCTGTTACTCGACCAGTCGTCGACGAAAGAGAGGACTCTACATTGAATATGAGCACAAGTCCATCGCCAGCGCCAGCACCTATCACGCCTCCTCCTGTGCGCGTCACAGACATGCCCAGTCCACCCAGCAGTCAGCCGCCCAGCCCTTGCCAATCCAACCACCATTCGCAAGCAAGAGCAGTCAAGCGAGAAGGCAGCATCCGCTCGTTCTTCATGCCAACCACTTTCAGGGGCAAGCTCATCCAATGTCTTGTAAGCATTGTCCTTCTTGGAGCATCACTGGCAGCCTGTACGACAATCCTTTCCTTTACACCACGATCTCTTCCTGTCTGTAATCTTACTGACATTCTTGACTCTAGACCTCACACTCACCTTCACGAAAGCCGTGACACGAAACACACAAACCATCTTCATTCTACTCAACCTGGCATCTGGCATCTTCGCCCTACACAACTTCATCAGCCTATTCCTCTTCCGCGTCCAACAACAACGAGCGCCTCTACTGCCTATAGCAAACACGTGCGAAAACGAAAAGGACTGCGAATACTGCAAGCAAACAAGAGACGCGCTCCCCCACGACGACTCTCTCTACGCTCCCAACGCCGCAATCCGTGTCCACCTTTGCCGCGACGAAGATCTCAAGAACAAGAAACTGCACACCCCGCACGTCTCAGACTACTCATCCAACAACGTGTCGCAAATATCTGTAGCCCTCCCCTCGCCACCGCCAGCATATGGAGCATGGCGTTGCAGTGTCCGCGCTGACCCCGATCTACTCCACTGGCATAAAGTCGACGCAACAGCGGGAGATTTGGCCGCCACAACGGAGCCGGAGTTCATGGAGGAGATACCGCTTAGTCCGACGGTGGTGGAGGCTTGGAGACAGCAGGATGCTGTGTTGAGCCAGAGTGCGGTAAGGGTCTCGATTGGACGGGCGAAGCCTGCTGTGGTTAGTATCAGAGCAAGTGGGAATTGGAGTGGACGTGGGAGCCTTTCTGCGTGATGAGAGTGTTACAGATTTCGTATTTCTTCTCTTTTTTTTATTTTGGAGATACCCTAGAAGCTTTGTTTTTATAGAGATGTAGAATAGAGCACGCTGAAGCTTGCCGGAGGTTCGCTGCACGTGATCGCGTGTGCTCTTGGCAATGTGGGGATGAAGCGTGCTTGCCTCTTTTGTTTCTGAATATCGAGGCGTAAGGTCTATCAGACTCTTTGCGAAGTGCTGCAAATGACACTTCACTGCTGCAACCTCGTTGTCAGGTTATAGCTACTGCTTTGACACTTACCTGAAGATCGATCGAGGGCGAAATTTCGATTATGGACGAGGACAATCACCTCCCCAACAATAATGCTGAAAGTGATAAGACGTGTGCCCAGCTCTCCAGAGAGCAGGCCAAATGTCTCATGCTCGAGGAGTTAACCGGTCTTGATTTAAGAGAAGAATACGACGATGAAGTGGTGCTAGATGACCTGCTGAGCAATTGGGATGCATACCGAGTTGGCGATCGCTTGATCTACAATCTACAGGGTGATCATGATAGCAGCTTGAGCTTGGATGCATGTTCAGCGACAGTGAAGATAGTGCCGTGGTGAAGTGCCTGACAATGCTCCGTAAACGGCATGGCTTCTCGATCTTCCTGGCCGACTTGCATCACACCCGGTCGGGAAGATGCAAACCAGCTGGGGGTTTAGCAGAAGCGGGGATACATCATTTCGGACGAGATTACGACCCTGAGATCTTTGAAAGAGAGGTCGAGGAGGAGGAGAGTCAACTCGAACATGAACTCATAGGAGACGTGATAACCGAGACAATGCTTGGGCGAGTATATGACTCTAATGGCTATCTGCTTTGCAAAGACATTGAAGTGGATGAGGATGACCTTCTAGATGCAGATTCGTACAAAGATCGAGGTGACCACGTCGAGGAATACCTAGGTGACCTCGAAACCCGCTACATATACACGGACCACGTTGTGGTAATCGTACCGAACCATTCTTTGTCCAAAACAGTAGGGACGTCACGTACTGCTAATCAGGACTCAGTACGAGGTTGGCTCTGGTTCCATGCACGCCGATGTGAAGAAAAAGTAGAACCATGGAGCAGAGATGAACTACGAGCTCTTGTGGATAAAGTGGCCACCGGCGTCAACCACGACGATACCACTATTATTGATGCTATCGAGCTCTCGATGAAGTACCTTGACTCAGATCCGCGAACGATTCTAAAACTTCTATTGGCTATCAAAGGCTCTATGTCTGAGACAACCATAGCAATATGCCGGGATGTGATCAGATCTGTTGGTGTTGACGAGATCCAAAACATATAGGTACATTGCCTTGCCATCGCTCATATACATTGCTAAGCAGTATTGCAGTTTATGTACGACCATGCAGAGAAGTCCGAAGCCAATAGAGGGATTGGCAAGAGCAGAAACTATGATCGGTATGCTAGCTCTCGGAACTGTAAAGACAGCTGCATTAGAAGCATGGACTACTCAACATTACCTGGACTGTGCTCTACAAGCTACCGCACCCTCCGCTGAAGATGCCTTTCGCCTGATATCTCTCAGCATCAAAGGTTCCAAGCACAAAATCTTTACCTCCAGGTTAGTTCACTCCAGTGAGTAAGGAATAGCGCTGACCTTTCCACCCCAAAGAGTGCTCCCAATCATAGAAGCCCATGTTACCCAAGATTCCTTCATATTCCCATTTCTACGAAGTCTTTACCTCAATCAATATCAACTGGGCGCAGATGTCAATGAAGTACCTGGGTGGTTCGATCGATCCAAGGCACATGCCAGCCTCTAGCTTGTGGCGGTAAATCGAGCATCCTTCTGAAGGAGACTTTCGCTCAGCGCTTGGAAATAATCTTCCAACACAGTCTTTACGAAGCATTAGAGGCGCTAATGTGCGACATGACACGCCAACTCCATCGCAATGGAGATGCTATCTGGGTTTTCGCGTCTTTTGCAGCTGCAGAACAAAAACTCCGTACCAAAGCACTTGATGACAGGTATATGGATAGTTGTCGAGCAACATACCGTGCTGCGTGTGAGCACTACATTCGTACTGAACTTGGCGACATTTACCGAGCTCCACCAACCTTGGCTCGTAAAACAGAACGTCACTGTAGTATATGCAGTGTGCACCTAAACCCATTCTTATCGAGTACATCGGAACGAGAAAAGAAGTTCTTCATCAAAGCAGCTGAGCGCGAGCATATCAAGACGAAGCTACCATGTGATGGCATCAAGACCGACATAGACAAACGCGGAGCTCCGCATAGACTTATCGTAGAAAAGACGAGGACCCGGGATGATGAAAGGTATCCGATCTAGTGTGATAAACGACAGCAAGTGATCCACAAGATAGAATTATATGGCTCCAAAGAGCTCCGCGGACTCTTATTGAAGGAGCAGTATCCTTCTCTGTTAGGTTTGCAACAGTGGCGCCTCCTCACTGCCTTCGGCCCCTGCACGCCCAAACACACGCCCAACAATCACACCCGCCAGACCAACACATGTCACATCGTTGCCTACTCCGCCTTCGACAAAGCGTCCCCGATCAAGAGGCATAGCAGAGACAGGCTCAGACTTGACAAAGCGACGCAAATTGGCAGTTAAGCCGAATCCATCAGAAAAACTCACCGCAAAGAGGCCATTAACTATTAGACCAATAGCAAAGCCGAAGCCTCGTGCGACACAGGCAGCTAAGCACACGGCACCTACCACACCAGTGTTCAAACCAAAGATATCTGCAATTTCTGCAAAGCAGACCGAATCTTCGTCATCAGTCCGACCAGCCTTGGCGAAATTCGTACCGCCACCACCTTTACCACCACTACTCGGACCACACTGTGTGATGAACTTAGCACCAACACCACCTACGCCGAAAGGACCAAAATATAGGCGTCGATTTTAAATGAGTGCTGACGATTTTTGAATTGGATTTAATGATTGGGGTGTTATATATTGCTATTAGAATTACTGAGTTGGGAGAACCTTTCCATGTGCATAGGAATGCTTCAACTTGCGTGATGAGAGTTTACTGTTCATGCTTTGTAGCTTCAATTGGGAGAAGGAGAAGTCATTGGGCAGTTATTGTCGAGGGCAGCTGTTACCGCGGCCTCCCCGCAGAAGGGTAGCAACTTCCAAATTTTGACAACATCAATCTGCAATCTCAACAACCAAACCTTGCCACAAACAACAAGGCACCACAACCTCCACATCAAATACAACTGAGATCTACCGCGATAACCGAATAATCTCACATCGCCCTCACGCATTACAACAATCATGGCTGAAGCAGGAGCCCCCACATTCAAGCTTGTGCTTGTTGGTGACGGTGGTACTGGAAAGGTGAGATACTCACTCCTTCGAAGGGTTGGGATGGTGTCCGCCGGCAGCAGCTGGACTGCTAGGCCCCGATGATAATCTAAAAGCACTATTGCTCCAGTTACGACGCGAATGAGCAAGCAACAGAAGCGATGAGATGATATCTGCTAACTCCTGATTCTCTCCTAGACCACTTTCGTCAAGCGTCACTTGACTGGAGAGTTCGAGAAGAAGTACATTGCGACGCTCGGTGTCGAAGTTCACCCTCTTGGTTTCACCACCGTACGTCACTGAATGGGACATGGAAGTACCGGAAGGAAAAAGACTAACAAACACATCAGAACCTCGGCCAGATCGTCTTCGACGTGTGGGATACCGCTGGTCAGGAGAAGTTCGGTGGTCTGAGAGATGGTTACTACATCAACGGCCAGTGCGGTATCATCATGTTCGATGTCACCTCGCGTATCACATACAAGAACGTTCCCAACTGGCACCGTATGTTGTCCTTGTTCGAGCGCTTCGATACCGCTTGACCCAGCCTACCTGTAGATTGTAGCGTTGCTAACTTTCCATCCCAGGTGATCTCGTCCGTGTCTGCGAGAACGTCCCAATTGTGCTTTGCGGCAACAAGGTCGATGTCAAGGAGCGCAAGGTCAAGGCCAAGACAATCACCTTCCACCGCAAGAAGAACCTCCAATACTACGACATCTCCGCCAAGTCCAACTACAACTTCGAGAAGCCCTTCCTCTGGCTCGCAAGAAAGCTCGTTGGCAACCAGAGCTTGGTATGTTTATACTTTGAATTCACGTTACTAAAGCCTCCCATTAACGCACATCTCTCTAGGAATTCGTCGCCGAGACCGCTCTCGAGGCACCCGAGGTCAAGATCGACCAGGCTCTTATGGAGCAGTACAACGAGGAGATGAGACTCGCCGCTGATGCGCCTCTTCCTGACGAGGACGGTGATGACCTATAGACGACCTTCAAACATCAACGACGAACACATGCAAAAACACATTCAAGATAACCATGCAATGCAACTTTTACGATTTCCAGAGAATTCACGAGAATGGGAGGAGAAGCAGGGGAGAGATTGCGTGGTCGGTGGGTAAGGGCTGGTTATGAGCTCAGGAAGACGAGGGAATGCCATTTCTGTCTTCAAGGAGCCGTCGTGGAGCTCGTCAAGCGTCGAGCCCAGTGTCCTCTGAGTGAGTCATCAAGCGATTGAAAAACATTCATCTTAGCTGCGGTAGATAGATAGAACATCTGGGTTTTGTTCCTTTGCATGTTTCAATTTCGACCTCGTATTGTGCCCGCTATGTAGTATCACTGCTATGCTCTGCCACTATCTGGACTATAATGCTACCAACACAAGCCCGGCATCGTATGTGACATGCAGCGCTAACACTTACAATTCGGAATACTGCATTTTAAATTTTGATGCCCAATAAGTTTGCAAAACTCCTCGAAGTGAATGAAAATACCCGTTCGTTACTCGAATGTCCACAACATACTCAATTTCGACTCGACCAACTTGCTGTGTAACCACCGCAGCTCGTTCTTCCTCTTCCCGATCCATTTGCGCACTTTCTTTCGAGTCGCTGAATGCGTATCATAGCATCGAATTCTATCCACTTTTGGCCTGATACCTGTTAAGTGCACGCGATGACCTGGTTCTGCTCATGGATCGATCACATTATGCCGTGTCTTCGCGCTAGGTGCTTGGCTATTGTTTTCGTTGCTCATGCTTGACAACGCTCTTGACTCGCACGATTCGTTTCGTCTTGTGCTTTCGTGCCAACTGCGCTTATGGTAGTGCCAGGAGCTGCGCAGCGGAGAGCGCAAACAAAACAAAACAAAACAAACCAAAACAGGCTTCAGACGTGCTTGATGTTGCATGCTGTGCTCTTTGAATTGATAGATCATGGTGCTTGAGCAATCGTAATTCGATTCGACTTGACTCGACTTCGCTGTCTCATTGTGGTTGTGTAGTGGTTTTTTGTGTGTAGATCTTTGATGATGATGATGATATGATCGAAGGTGGTTTGAGAGGACAGGATCTGTGGCCAAACTCGGTCAAGCCAAGCTGGTGGAGATACTGACTGCTGGTAGGGTGACGCATGTGGTTCCAGTGCCCGATAGGACAAGACATGTCCTGCTGCTAAATCTGATGAGGATATTTTGGGCGGCGGAAACAGGCGATTGTAGCAATTACAACCTGCAAGTCGCATGTCGTCGTGCTGCTGGATGTCTGTCCGCAGATGGTCGGGTAGTGGTGATACACCCAGACGCAATTGGGCCTGCCTGCCTGCCTGCCTTTGAATTGCCCGTAACGCGTTGTGCTGGGCTTCTTATTTCAGAACCTGCGATATACATAATTAGTAATGTTAAGAAAGCAGCAACAGTAAGCAGAGCAGGCCACAGAACTCACCTAATCTCATAACTCCCCGCCCTGGTCATATATCTCACCCATTTCACACTACTATACCCCGCCTTCTCAAAAACCTTCAAATACCTCACCAACAACCCACTACTCGTAAACATCAACAAGCTAAACGTCAATCCAATTGGTGGCCGACTCCACGCCTTCCCCATCGTCGTCGCCGTCAACCCCGCCTCCGCACTAAACGTATACTCGCTCCCGCCCGTGAACCGCGCAATCCGCCACATGACCGCATTACTTTCAGGCTCGTACTTTGCCTTGCCCGAACTGGTGCGAATCCCAGCGACACTAGCGGTGTTTAGCGGCGTAGGGATTTTAAGCACGACGTTGGTGGCGAAGAGCTTGTTGTTGAATGTGCTCCGTATGCTGATGTTGTAGCTGACTTTCGTCTTGCTTGTTTCTGTGACGATCGCTTGCACGCGGAACGGCAGGTTGATGTTCTCCGTCGCGCGATACCGCATCAGTTCGAACTCGCCGTCGGGCGGGATGAAGGAGATGACGCGGTCCGTGTCGAACTTGCCCAGTTTGACGCATTGATGGAACTGGCAGTCTTCGAGTGTCACGCTGCCGGCTTCACCGCGCATGCCTCCTCCTGCTTTACCGCCGCGTTTAGTCGGGAGCGAGGGTAGTGGTTTGTTTGTGTCCAGGGAGTCGGCTGCTGCTGCTGCAGCGTCGATGGTGAGACGTTCGTTGAGTCCGAATTTGCACTCGGGTGTTCCCGAGAGATAGGCGCGCATCACGACTTGCCCCGACACGGAAGCACTTAGGACGGTGCTGTTGGCGGACATGAGAAGATTGACGTCCTCGATGACATCGACAAAGGCTTCGTTCTTGCGGTATTTGATGTCTGCGCGCCGCCAGGACAGGGCGCCGGTGGCTTGCATTGTGATTTTGGACGAGTCTTCGGCGGTGATGTTGCCCCGCAGATCAAGCGATTTGACGCCTTCAGTGGTAATGTACATCTTCAGCGTATCCGTTTCTGTGTTTTGCGGGTAGCCAAAGTCGAGAATCTCATCGAGGAGTTCGTAGACGAGCACGAAGTTGTTCTTGATTGCTTCTTCGTCGAATTTGCCAAAGTAGGAGCGGCCGAGGGCGATGAGGCGGTAGAGGAACTCGAAGATTAGAGCGGCGTTGGCGTTGGATTTGGTGATGGCGACGACGTAGATGTTTTCGTGGCGGACGTGACTGAAGGTTGTGCTGCCTAGGGTGAGGAGAGGGGAGCGGATGGAGGCATTGCTGATGACTTGGATGCGGAAGACATCTGCCAGGCGAGGACGGCAGTCTTGACGAAAGGAGCGGAAGATGAGGTTTTCGCCCTTTTGATTGAAGATGAGAATGCCCGAGAGCATGTTGGGAGAGGCTGATTACACCAGGATACACGTGTAGAGGGAAGTCGAGCTAGACCAAGGCCAATGGGATGGACGTTGTATGTCACATGCGCGTTTCAGAACTCGGTACGAGATGTGAGACAAGTGGCGTTGCTGAAGGGACAGTAGTTGGCATCCATTCTTGATTGATTGAAGAGGGCATCGATAAATAAGTGTCACATCAATATTAGACATGTCCACTAGGTATTAAGCAGAGCAACGCAGAGCAGCACTCAACACAACACACCCTCTAGACAGCTATAGTGGATCTTGGAAGCTGGTCAGGCCACCTTGCAGAACCTTGTTCACGTCAGATCCAAGTCGTGATCAAATCTATATCAGCTCAAACCCAGCTTTTTCTCTTGCCTTCGTCACCAATCCGTTCTCAATTCGGAATTCGTTCTACCTGTTCTGTCAAGCAAAAGTCATCTCATTTCTTCACTTCATTCGCCATGCTTTTACCATTTCTTAGTAACTTCGTGCTGGCTCTGTTAGCTTTGTCATCATCACAACTAGCATCCGGAGCTCGAACACCCAGCGATGCAGTACTACTTTCGAGCATCAAGTCCTTGACATTGCGCGGCGACAAAATGACTACCGCAAGACGCGTCGCTGCAGTACCTCAATTGAACTGTGTTGGCGGCTCAGCTCGGGGTCTCTATGATGTTGACACAATGCGCTGTACAAACAGCGGATCATCATATGGAGCCGGCGATATCGAGTGGACATGTAAAGCCAGCTTACCGCCAGAGTTCAAGCTTGGCAGCACGGATGTCATATGTGAAGGTTACTCCAATTCAGAGGATGATTACGTCTTGAAGGGCAGTTGTGGAGTGGAGTATCGTTTGGTCTTAACGGAAGCAGGAGAAGAAAGGTTTGGCAAGCGGAGAGGAGGTCACTATGGTGGTGGCGGAGGAGGAGGAGGAGAAGACAGTGGCCCAGGCAGTGATGCTGTTGCATATCTGTTCTGGATCATCTTCGGCGGAGTTCTTGTTTGGATGATTTATGCTGCATTTATCAAGCCAAGATTGCAGAACAGAGAACAGCCTCGCATACCACCTCGAGGAGGCTTCTTTGGTGGTGGTGGTGGTGGTGGTGGTGATGATGACGACAACGATGATCCACCACCACCGTATAGTCCTGGCGGAAGCAACAACGGCAAGAAATTCGGCAAGACAACGTACGGGACAGCCACACCTGCGAATACAACTTATCAAGCACAACCACCACCCCAGCAACCGGCACAAGGACAACGAGGGTGGCGCCCTGGATTTCGTCCTGGATTTTGGTCGGGTACTGCAGCCGGTGCTGCAGCAGGCGCGGCGGCAAGTTATCTCGCTGCTAATAGAGGGACTCAGCAAGAACCGCGTGCGCCTCGAGGTTGGAATAATGCTGGTGATGACTGGCAGCGTGATGGCCGTGGCAATGGTTGGGGTGCGGGCCCGTCGAGATCAGGAAGTTCCGGCAGCTCGTCGTCGAGTGCTGGACCTAGTTATTCGTCGAATCGATACGAGAGCACTGGATTTGGTAGCACGAGTAGGAGGTAGTGAGATTGGGATAGATAGAGATAGAGGATTATGAACAAAAGATCTAGAACATGGAACCACCAAACATTTTCGCAACTCTTATTGATCACTTCTCTTGTGGTCCCAAAGGCTTCTCCGACACCATGCATGGAGAGAACAGCGCATCTATGAGTATCTTGAATAGCGACTGTACCTTACTGTCGATGCCAATAAGGGTTAGGAGTCCAAATCCTATCTCCTTAAATGCTTTCATCTTCTTGACCATCTTTCACCAAATCCACTACAAACCTCAAGATGGACTCTCCACTGCCCGCGACCATCTTCAGCAAAGCCACAGACGCCGCAAAAGCGATCAAATCCGCCCTACCAATCGAGCTCCAAACCCCCACTCTCGCCATCGTATGCGGCTCAGGACTAGGCCTTCTTCAACATGGCCTTCAAACGTCACCCAAAGTCGAGCTCAGCTACGACAAGCTGCCTCACTTTCCCAAATCAACCGGTAGGACTTTAGGCTGAAGGTGTGCCGTTCATCGTGACGAGCGTGATTGGAAAGAGCCTTCGTTGACGCGTTTCCTTTTCTTTGTGATTACAGTCGAAGGCCATGAAGGCAAGATGGTGTTTGGTTTCATGAAGGGAAGGGATGGCGGGAAGGTGCCTGTGATGCTGTTGGTGGGGCGAGCGCAGTAAGTGTATCCTGGGTTCCGAGGTGTGCTAAGTCGTCTTTTGTGGACTAATGAGTTTTAGCTTCTACGAGGGTCATAGCATGGAGTTGGTGACTTTTGCGACAAGAGTTTGTCGGGTCATGGATGTCAAGACGATGATTGGTAAGCTTCGATCCGTTTTCAGAACGTAGTCGATGGGGTTGTCGGTACTGGGAAGGGCGTAGGACAGGCAGTCACAGCACTAGCGATTACACAGCAAAACGAGGGTCAAAAGAAAAAGTCCCGGCATTGTCGAGCTTTCTGGCACAGCCTCGGCACCAACCATACTTCATTCCTCTTGTAAACAACTGGAATGCGGTTCGAAGCCCTTCTAGGACTCCAGGACCGGACTCTAATGATCTAACCAATGCTAACCATCATCCGATACTGACTCATTTCTCAGTCACCAACGCAGCCGGCGGCCTCAATCCCTCCTACAACGTCGGCGACATCATGCTCCTCTCAGACCACCTAAACCTCCCTGGCCTCTCTGGCACGCATCCCCTCCTCGGACCCAACGATCCCCTCTTCGGCCCTCGCTTCCCGCCCCTATCCGACGCCTACAACCTCTCTCTCCGGCGTACCGGCCATCTCGCATGGTCCAAACTCGGCCAGGCTCAACTAGGCACCCGTCGACTCCACGAAGGCGTCTACGCATTCGTCAGCGGTCCAAGCTACGAAACTCGCGCCGAATGCCGCATGCTTCGCCTCCTCGGTGCGGATGTGGTAGGTATGAGCACGGTGCCTGAGGTGATTACGGCTAGGCATGCGGGGATCAAGGTGTTGGCATTGAGTTTGGTGACGAACAGTGCTGTACTGGATGCTGGGCCGAGGGGTGATGCGGTTGAGTTGACGAATTTGAGTGAGAATGAGCTGGAGGAGTATCTGGGACGGGGTATGGCGAACCATGCTGAGGTGCTGGAGGCCGGAAAGGAGGCGGCGAAAGTGATGCAGAGCTTGATTGAGAAGATTATTGAGGAGATGGATGTTTGAGCAACTAAAAGCGTAACAGAGCGCGACACACAAGGCTCAATAGAGAATTCACTATTAACAATTGATGGCATCCCAATACCTGGCCTTTCTGCTTGATCCTGAACACTACACGACCCTGAGTATGTTTATTGAACTGCCACTGAGGCCTTCGAAACAGACAACCGAAACGTGAAAATCGACCTTCTCACGCAAGCTCTTCTTCGCCAGGCAGTGGCTTTGCGTATGCAGGGTTTCGCACTGCCACAGGCGAGGATCGACCGAAAGATGACTTCTCCGAGGCAGAAGAGGCTCTTTGAAAAGCACACATAGTCAGTCTCCTCAGATCTATATGTTGAAGCTAAACAGGCCAATCTAACAGAGGCCACAGCTAGGAAGCCTGCATTGCTTAACCAGATACTCTTCTGCATGAGGGAAAAGGACGACGTTCTTCACAATTCTTCGGTGAAAACCGTCCTTGTAGCCCGAGAACATGAGAATCGAAGAGGACTTGGAGGCAGAACGCGGAAAGATGGAGGGGTATTTCGAAAAGGACAAGACATTAGTCAGGGAGGAGAACTGGGCATAGATGGAGTAAAAAATGCGCGAGACAAAGAAAAGAGCGCAACTAAGATTATGGTAATAGAGTATCGCTGCTGAAAGATGAAGGGAAAAAGCCCTATTAGACATGTTTTACTCTCTGATGAAGTTGAAGGTGTTCGCAGGTATTGGGGGTGATTCTTCTGTGATTGTAGCAGTGGCAAGGTCGCACACACCAGAAGCAGTACAGAACCCCTCGACCATTTAATCAACAATCTCTTAGAGTCTTCAATTGGCTCCAGAGGCGCTTCCATTCAACCTTGCAATGGACATAGTTCTCCACATCATCAAGACTTCCCGATCTTGTGCTTGAGCTCTCAGCTCACGGTCCAAAAGCACACGCAACCAGAGTAGCTGTCTTTTGCATCGTTAATCCATATTCATTCATTTTTTAGGACGCTCGTGAACATCACAAAAACTTCGCCACAATGCTCACTATTATCCGGCTTGGTTAGTTCCCGATACTAACATATCGTAAACGTAGCTCTTAACTCACCAACGTCTTCATCTGCCACCAGATGACCCAACCCGACTCTCTGCGGTACATGCCTCGCACTCGCTCCCCAAACTAATGCATCTACACAATTCGTCAGCATGATTCACATCGAGTGATTTCCAAGACAGCCAACATCTCCACTACACAGCCATGTCACGCGTCGATGTCGAATTTTGAAAAAAAAAGAAATCTCCAAAACTCACACTTGAACGTATCGCGCAACGTCCGATGGACTTGATCACAAACATCCTCAATCGTACTGTTACTTCTGACAATCAGCGCTTCGTCAAACTTGGGCTCTTCACCCCGCCGCTTGGTGTAGATGCGCATCAGATTTAGCTCTTTCCAACAACGCTCAACAACATCTTGGATGCCGAGGTCGAGTTCGCAGGACATGACGGCGGTATGAGGTTCGCGGGCGAGCGTGTTTAGGTGGTCGAGGGATATGGAGTCGATTTTGTTGTAGACGTAGAGGCTGCGATGGATGTCTGTTAGAAGCCGTGTACGATTGGTGTAATATGTCTAGACTTACCACTTAATGTATTTGCGGTGATCCTTCATGATTACGTCAATGAAATCGTCGACGGTAGCTAGAAAAGAAGATGGTCGAATTAGTCTTGTGCTTGTGGGTCAAGGCACATACACAGCACATACCATTCTCATCCCTCACCAAAACCTCGGCATTCAACATCTTATAATCCTTCAAAATATTATACACCATCTTCTCATCCAAATGCTTCGGCTGCACCGGAAACGTCACCTTAACACCCCCGGCCTTCTTCGCCTTGAGATAAATATTCGGCGGCTCCCTATTCAATCTAATCCCGACCGCCTCCAGTTCCGCCTCCAACAACGCCCGTTGCTCCGCCCGCTTCGTCGCATCCAAAATCATCACAATCAAGTCACTCGTCTTGGCCGCACTAATCACCTGTCTCCCCCTCCCCTTGCCCTCCGCAGCCCCCTCAATAATCCCCGGCAAATCCAGAATCTGAATCTCCGCACCACCATACTCAAGCACGCCCGGTATCGCCGTCAGCGTCGTGAACGCATACGCCGCCACTTCACTTTTCGTTTTTGTGATTTTCGACAAAAACGTCGATTTGCCAACGGATGGGAAGCCGACGAGAGCGATGCGCGCGTCGCCGGATTTGCTGACGTCGAAGCCTGTGCCGCCGCCGGAGGCGCCGGGGCCGGGCTCGAGGAGCTGGGCGCGGTAGCGGGCGAGCTTGCCTTTGAGGAGACCGAGGTGGTATTCGGTGGCTTTGTTTTTTTGGGTACGGGCCATTTCGGCTTCGATCTCCTTGATTTTGTCGGTTATGTTGACCATGCTGGCGGTAGGGTGGGGGGAGTTGAGTGGGAGAAGTGTGCGATTGAAGAAAGATTGTTTTATGGCTTCACGAAGGAATTGAGGGTCTCCTCCTGTGACTTTTTCTCTTCCCTGAGAGAATCGGCAATGTGGAAGAAGATCTCTCGTCAAGTTCTTCGGAGCAAGGTCAATGTCAATAGCTTTATGATAGTTTGTTGAATTGGTAGGCTCGATATATTGCCAGAGTGAGTGAGGTCAATTTCCTGCACCATGAGTTTTCCGATTAGTATGATGCCAAGACATGGTGGCAAATCGCCATACAGAATTAAGAACGAAGCCTTGTTCTCCAGCCTGAAGGCAATAAATCTTTGATGAAGAAGAACAGGGGTGAACATCGCGTTATCAGGAATATCCGAATCATCATTCGTCCCTATACCTTCCTCCTTTTGCAGTAACAAGCACTTTCTTTAGCCATTGATATAGGACGCACGTACCGTGATTACGAGGTAGTTGAGAGCTGGGCTTGTTGGACAGAGTGCCCGAGGACTTTCGGTTCACAGTCATTGCTGGCTAGCCATAAGATTCAGCCAACCTCGCACATAACCATGAAACTCACATCACCACCACCAATGCACCGCCAACTTCGCGACCAACTCTACCAGAAATATGATCAACTCATCTCACAAGGCACCTATCTACCTTTAACATCCAGCTCATTCGCTTGGGGTCTCCTTCTACTCTTCTGCTTCTTCTTGATTCCACCAACAAGCAGATTTCACAACCGCTTTACACGATACTTTGTCTTTGCAGCAGTATTGTCATGGCATACTTACTTGGTGACGTGCTTTCAGGCTAAGAGTGTGGCTGTAGTTTACGGTGCTGGTATATCGTCTGCTTGGGGTACGTTATGGGCTGCGACGCTATTAGTGTTTAGAGATGCAAAGACCGAGTTCAAACGACTTGAGCAACGAGAAATAGCTGGAGACGGTGGTAATTCTGAAAAGGTGAATGCAACCACAACTCAACATTCCTTACGACACAAGGCGGATGAACCGGACCTGCGGAAAAGAGCGCAAGTATCAGAACACAAAAGCGAGGGGAGTGCAGCCGTACCTCGACCTGAGCATCGTCATGACCTTGAATATATCTGGCAATCCTATCCAACCAACTCAACATTCTGGCACCGCTTCTGCTGGAATCTCGACCTTCTCACAAACTTCCGCGGCTTAGGCTGGAGTTGGCGCATCTCAGGTCTCCCGTCACTCCCACGCCACGTCCAGAAATCACTCTCTCACACTTCTGGATCACCTTCATCCTCTGACCAAGGCACAACCATCAAAGACGTACCAATCTCTCACATCGGTATACGTCGCTACGACACCACCCCATCTCTTTTGAGACACAACATCTACCTCCTGATTCGGCACTACCTAACAATCGACCTCCTTCTAACCCTAATGCACCACGACGCCTACTTCTACACCGGTCTGCACAACTCTCCCCCACCAGCTTACTTCGCCTCCACCATCCTCGCCCGAAATTACCCGCTTCTCCCTCACGTCCTAAACTCCATCATCCTCAAAATCTACCGCCTCCTCCTCTCCATGCTCATGGTCTCAACCTGTCTCAAATTCGCCTGCGCACTCGGCCCACCCACATTCGCCTACCTCCTCAGCTCCACGCAAAGCCCTTTCCGACACGCCCCATTCCCCCTAAACCATCTCGCCTTCTGCACAATCACTTCACAACCCTGGCTCTACCCCGACGCCTTCGGGCCCTACACCAACGTCTTCGCCCGCGGCTTGGCGGGCTGGTGGGGCGCGTGGTGGCATCAGCTGTTCCGCTTTGCGTTCCAATCGGCTGGTGAATTCGCTGTTGATGGTGCAAGTGTTGGCAGGAAGAGTGTGGCAGGGAAGGTTGGGCAGGCTCTCATCGTTTTCTTTGTGAGTGGGTGTGTCCATGCGAGTGGCAGTTTGATGCTGAGTGCGAGACGGGAGGAGGCGAGGCCGGTGAGGGGCGCGATGGCGTTTTTTGTGGTGCAGCCGCTTGGTGTGGTTCTTGAGATGGCGGGGAAGATGGCGTGGAAGAGGATGATGAGTGGTGGTGGAAATGGAACGAGTGAGGAAGATAAGAGGCGTAACATGGACAAGAAGGAGAAAGAGGTGGTACCGACGTGGCTTATGGGAGCACTGAGGTTCACGTGGGTGCACGCATGGTTTTACTTCACAGCAGGATTGCTAGTCGATGATTTTGCGAGGAGTGGTGTCTGGACGTTTGAACCAATTGGTGTTAGCGTGCTCCGTGGTTTGGGCATGGGTGTGCAAGGAGATGGATGGTGGTGTTGGGGTGGAGGACCGATGGCGTGGTGGTATGATGGTGGAATAAGAAGGCCATGGTTGAGTGGCGTTGCGTTTTAGGGCAAGTAGAGAGAGCTTCATCATCATTGCAGTCAAATAAACATTCGTAGCAGTGGGAATGACATTGACTGGGTCTATTATTAAATTGTCCACCAAAATCTATATATACCATACGGCAAGCATCTAAAAAATGATCATGATCAACAGGTCCAGCCTGCGGTATTCCATCAACGCACATTACACCACAATCCTCCCTGACCCAGCCCTGGAGTTGTCCACGAGTTCCCTTGCTTACTCCTTGAAAGGAAACGGCTTGCCAGGCTTGTTGGGCTTAGCAGGCTTCCCAGGGTTACCACCAGACTTGCCCGGAATACCAGGAATCGCAGGAATGGTAAAGTTGAAACCACTAGGCAACACAGGGTAAACAGTCGTAGTCGCCGTCACAGTCTGCGTGGCTTCTGCAACAGTGCTACAAATATCATCACGGATTAGTTATCAATCCTGTTATCCTGAAGCGTTCAAGCAAAATTGAGGATGGGATAAGGGTGTACGACTTACACAGTAGTGCCCTTTCCACCTCTACCGCCCAAGGTGATAGTGACGATGGGATGCTCAATGGTGACGGTGGTGGGCTGCAACGTCACATATTGTGTAGTAGTGACGGTCGAAACAAGTGGGTTTGCTGAGGAGGAGGAAGAGGAGGAAGAAGAAGAGCTTGTGGCGCTGGGCTTGGAGTGTCCGGGGGCGAAAGTTGGGAAGTTGGTGGGCAGGCCGAAGCTGGCATGTTTGTCTGATGATGATGTGGTGGATATCGAAGAAGAAGAAGAAGAAGAGGAGATGGGGTGGTTAGGGCCCTTTGGTCCAAACGGACCGAATGGAGAAGCGGCTGCGAGAGGAAGTGCGACGGTGAGGAGGGTGATGAGTTGCATTGTGAAGGTGGTTGGAAAGGAAGTAGATGTGGATGAGTTGATGTTAGCGAGTGTGTTGGGATTTCCCGGTCTTGGTATGCAATAATGCCTGTTCTTCAAATGCGAATGTGAAAAGAACGGGAGAAAGGCTTCCCTCTTATATCATTTGTCACTCTCACATCTATCTATCGTAGGAATGACGTGACGACAAATCACAGATTCAGATCCTAATGTGACGGCGAGGCCTGGACATGTACACACCCCACCCCACACGGCTTCTTTTCGAGCAAGTACTGAGCATTGAGGGAAGAACACGAACAGGTGCCCAATCGAGACGCAGCAATGAGTTAAGCAGCCATCTGCCGCTCCTCGTGTATACTACAGCTTGTCTCGAAGGAGATGTTGTTGAGCGGTGCGAGCTCGTATTTTGGCCGTATGCTGTCTCGACCGCGACAATCATGCTGGTGTGGGACATTTTTCTCGCTCTAGCATCGCGAGACTGATCGCTGGCAGAGATGATAATGACGCTAGTATCTTTACTCTACTACTGTAGCTGTACTGTAATTGTAATGGTTCGTGCTGGCAGGGAGGAGTGCTGTTGAGTGCTGTGGTCACGTGCTTTGTCGATGATGCAGACGACTTGTCCAAATTATTGCGCTGTATTTTGCCTCATTTTCAAATATGCTTTCCTCACAACATGAACGCGCGGCAATAGGCGTATAAGCATGGCCAGGACGTCGAGAAGACTTCTTCAAACTGCTCCTCCCTGCATGTCCAATCCTCACGGGGCATGCTCTGGAAGTCTAAGATATATGGGACCTTGATTGCGTGCAAGAAACCCTCATTACCACTACTTCGCCCTCCGACTTTGCTCTTCCAGGCTAAGAGAGTGTCTCTGCTTTCTAAGAAGCCATTTCAACAAGACAATGGAAACAGCTTGGAAGATGCTATGGAGACACCAGCAGTCATCAGGCCAATATCTGCACCACCATCACTATCCCAGCATACAGGCGTAGAAGAGTCCAAAGATAGGCCACTCCCCCCCTCACTCTCCTCCGAACATCTCTCCTACAACGAACGGCGAATCGGCCACACCTATTCCCTCCCCGCCCGCGCCGAATACGCCAGCAAAGCCCAATGGCGCTGGCAGAACATGCTCCGCTTCCAATCCTGGGACAGTCTCAAACCAAGCACCTGGTTCGCCTCACAAGCCACCCGCCCGCTTCTCTTAACCTTTGACGCCTTCGACACAATCTTCACTCCAAAAGAGCCAATAGCCAAACAATACTGCGACGTCGCGCGCACATTTGGTCTCGAGCTCGATGAAACAGCAGTCATGTCGTCGTTCAAGAAGGCGTTCAAAGCCATCTCAAGCACTCATCCCAACTACGGCGCCGCGTCACGCATGACACCCGAAACGTGGTGGACCACTCTCATCACAAACACGCTGACTCCTCTCCTTCCTACTGGTACATCGCACCTCCCAGCAGACTTACCAGCAACACTCTACACCCACTTCTCCACCGCAGCAGCCTACACCCTCTTCCCCGACGTCCTCCCCTTCCTCACCCACATCGGCCAAAGTTCCTACTCAGCTTCCCACTGGGCCTCACGCCGCACCATGCTTGGTCTGATCTCCAACTCCGACCCTCGCGTCCGCAGCATTCTGAGTTCATTCACGCCGACCCCGCTCCCCATCACCCCCTCCCTCTTCCCGGCGCGCTACACCCCCCACTCGCGCCACTCCCCACACCACACCTTTGGCGCCGCACACTTCGCCTTTGCCGCTCTCAGCTACGAGGTGCAAGTGCAGAAACCCGACGCGCGCATTTTCGATAGAGCGGTAAGATTAGCGCAGGAGGTGTTGGATCAGTTACATCCTGTTGCGCGATTAACGAGGACGGGCGGAGAGTTGTTGGGCGATGTGAGAAGTCAGTTCCATTGTTTGCATGTGGGCGATGAGGTTGGTAAGGATGTTGTTGGGGCGTTGAGGGCGGGGTGGGATGTTGTTCTTGTTGATCGGAGTATGGTTGAGGCTGTTGGAGAGAGGGAGGTTGACGTGCCTGTTGAGGTTGAAGCCGAAGCAGTGGATGGGAAGAAGGATGGGAAGCAAGATGGCAAAAAAGATGGCCAAGAAATCAAGACCAAAAAAGTACAAGTCACAGTGGTGAATTCATTAAGCCAGTTACGTTATGTGATCACAAAAGAACGATTGGAAGGACATACGAGTCCGTGGAATCAAAAGGAGAAACAGCACATGGTCTGGCTTGATCCGGCAAAAGGCGAGATTGAGAAGAAAATGGGAAGAAAGCGAGTGCCGTATAAGCAGTTGAAGGGGAGGAAGATTGTTGATAGAGGGGGGAAGGAAGCTGGGTTGAGTATGCTTGTATGAAGGAATTCTTGTATTATTATTGCATTTGTGTACAGTATAGGAATATACCCTTATTTAAATCATCGTCACTACATACTACCAGCATATATTCTATTCCTTTCCCTTCGAGCATCGAGAATTGATATCACCTTAAAGCCCTTCCCTATTTGTCAGCTTGCAAAGTGTACCTTCCCCTTCCTTCTTTGCCCTGGTTCGATTGCTAGGGGTCACAGCACACAGACTTGGCTCATACACGTTCCCAGCACAATGGACCTCTTTCACGTGTGACTCGATGTACCAACTCATCCGGTCATCCCTATTCCAGTTATGATATTCATCCGCCTCGACATTCCACAACCCTTGTCATAAAAACGCCACTCTCGTCTAGCTTCCAGACAAAGCCTGACCTCGTACTCCTGCCTTTCTGTCCCAACATGTGCATTGGGTAATGCATCTAGTTTCGGACCGTCCTGCATGGACCAAATTCTTATCCCAAGCTCTCACTACCTCGATATCTGCCGGGTTTGTTTTGCGAGTTGGGTATCGACTATCCAGCTCCTGCTTGGTTGGGGGGGGCTATTCCATACCATGGTCGGAGGCAAGAAGAAGAAGATGGAGCCAATGCTTCAAAGACGTTTAGCGTCTATTGCGTAAGTTTGGTTGTGACGAAGGGTGGGTGCTTTGAGATGGAAAGGCTGAAGGCGACCTTTTCTTCGTATACTGTACTAAAAGCCAGTGCCATAACTACGATAGAAACCAGAAACACAGATCCTGACGTGTTGTGCGTGTCCTGCGCCAGCCTGTAATCTCCTTCCTGGAGTAAATACACTTCTTGTGTGCTTCGGTTGGCGGCGCGATAAGAGAATCGCGGAGGTGTCCCAAGCTCTCCGTTGCATCGCACAAAGGTATGTCTTCGAACCAGAATCATAACTGTCTCAGAGTGAAACTAAATGTACTAGGCGGTAATGTAGACTGTGTGAATTCGCCGGAAAGGGTTAATAACGAGAAGCTGGTTGGTCTGAGACTAGTCGTTACTGAACTTGGCCGGTATATCAGGACTACGCGGCGCATAGTTTCCTGGAGTGAAAATAGTTCTTGTGTAATCGGTTGGCGAGGCGAAAGCGAAAGAGAATCGTGGAGTTGTCCCAAGCTCTACCGTTGCAATGCAGAAAGGTATGCCTCAATCCCGACCAGAATAGATGTGAGATCCTAAGTAGTCTCTTGGCGTCTGAAGTTGTGACTGTCAATCTAAAGCTGGAGAACTTTGCATGACTGAGCTAATAGGAGAGTCCGCTACCTTGTTGAATGTGCTCGTGACCAATCTGGACATTGTCGAGAGCGGTGTGAGGAGGTGAGGGTGAAGGTGAGATGACGATAGCTCCATTGCTTGAAGTGCGTCCGATAGCTTGTTGAATTCACGGTCTGCGGGGTCTGGCGGCAGTGTCCTGATGGCTCAGATCTCTCAGCAGGTCATCCACTCATCATCCTCGGGCGAACATGATTCTGCTCTGCTGAATGGACGAAACCGCCTTTGTAAGAGCACATCCTCGACAGCAGATGGCTCCATCGTAAGTTCGTATGTCCTATGCACAACGGTAATGGGGGCCAGACCGATCCTCTTCACGTTTTGGGGCAAAGACGACCTCCTCATGGCAACCTTCTTCTCGTACTAGTACCAGTGCCATATCTGGATAAAAATTAAACACATCCTTGCAATTTGTGCGGTTCCCTGCTCCTGATGCCTCAGGATGGCTTGTAACTTGTCCTAGCCCGGATACGGATTGGCGATTATACGTACTGTTGTCTGCTTTACCTTTCCCAGATCGAATGTGGCTAACCACGCCTGCTTGTCGAGGTTGTGATTGTGGGAATACGATTGTAGAGAGTCTGGTATACTGTAGTCCTGCAGCACTAGTCGATATGTGAAGACGACGTCCCGATATCCCTCAGAGGCAAGATACGCTTGAAGTTGCTAGGTTCCTGGCGGTCGGGAGTGAGTTCCAGGATTAGGAGAAAGAGTCAGCCAGCCCATTGATCTCATTGTTGAAAAAGATCTTCAGCATGCAGAATGCAGTAATGCAGTAAGACACCATCAATAACGAAGAGGATTAGTACAAGATTGGTAGTGGACGCTTTAGCCGCCGTCTTCTAAGGTTGGTTTCTGTATTCTCCCGTCGATCAACTCCATGGTAGGGAAGGGAAGGACGTTGCTTGCTTTGTGTCGTCATTCGCTATACGAAGCGACTCGTTGTTATGTTGTTGATCATCCGCTATCGGACGTGGACTTGTCATCTTTGCGAAACAGCACATCAGTGCAGCGAGATTGGTAGAAAGCGTCGGCCATGTCTCTATGGGACCTGTTGCGACAGCATTTTTGGGCTTTGTTGGCGATGCTCGAGAGGTGCTTCTTGCTTGTGTGGTGCTTGGTCATGCTCCAAAAATTGCGGAATGTCAAATGAGGCTCATAAAAGCATTCAGTCTGGCTGCATCAAGCTTACTCGGATCTACTGGCGACAGCCTTAACCATGATCCACAAAGTCCTTGAGAGGTCTGAGAGTAAGTATGACGATGTCCCGAATACACCTGGTGCTGACAACGATACTGTCACATCATAGTAGGGTGGCAGCATAGGTGCACGATCACAACCTTGATTACACGGCATACTACCCCGATTGTAATATCCTCCTGTTCATCATCTTGCACATGGGTAATATTGACAGCCGCAGCTTCAGCAGTATCCGCTGTGTGAGCCTTTTCAAGGGGTCTTTGTCAATCTTGAATCAAGGCGTCTTTATTATCTTAAAGACTGTGACTCTCTTGGAAACGTCAATCAGCGTTAGCAGGAGTTTGAATCAGGGATAGGTTGTGCGGCTCAGTGCAGCGGAGGTAAAGCTGTTCGTAGAGGTTGGTGTTGTACTGAAGCGAGGTACTGGTCAACTTGATCTTTTGGGGAGCGGGCGAAGCGATATCTTCTTCTGGAACTTCTTGCTTGCGCGTACAGTGGCCTCCCACATACTTGTTCTTCGGGTAGTGATCTTTCTCCAACGGAGGCGATGTAACCGATATAGCTAAGAAGGAGGACTACACTCGTGACACTACCGGCGCTCGCGAAGTGTAACAGCCGCTCCCTTCGTTGTCATTCTGAGAATCCAGCCACAAGAGCTTTGCCAATCGAGTAGTGCCGAGCCATCCAATGACAATTCAACTTCCAGACGTCGGCTGCCCACATATCAAGCACAAGATTGGTAAAGAGTGCATCGACAGTGCTGTGGATGTTTTCACTGCTGGGATTGTGATGAGGAAGTTGACGAAGACTCCAACTGTGCGAGTTCGAACCATAGCTTTACCTCTCGCCACGTCTTCAACGAACTTAAAAACGTCCGGATTAGCGAACACTAATGAGAGCAAGTATATCACTATCTTTAGTCTAGATTTAGGTTATGTTACTACTTCTATTATAGATATCCTCGTGTTGCTGTGCCTCCTTACCCTTGTGAAGCGGCACTAGTATGATAGAGGGTTTTATTAGGTTATAATGTAACGGTAGATTAAGACCGCACACCACATTAACGACGGCCGTAGGGGTGTAGTGGACGTCGTCAAGTACAATGCGAGTTCTCTCACCGGTCAGTGATGCAACAACGATACTGGCTCTCCCAACAATCGTGACTGTGAACGGACCGTCAATAGCTTGGAGTGGCATCGACTCGGTTGTATTGTAGCACTCAAGGTAGCGGAGACCGTTGACGCAATGCACACCAGGTCCTGTGTCTAGTAACCACATGAATTATAATCGAGCTCCGTCTCGTCTTAAGAGGTAGTTAGAACCTTATCCTAACGTCGAGCAATCAACAGCAGTAGGAAACCATGCTCATTGGATCTAGGGTTGTCCGGTACAGCGATCACCCCTAATTTTTTAATTATGCTAGTAGCCGGTAACGAACTCGTTCTAGAGAGGGATCCTTGCAGGCTCGTCGCAGTAGCTATAGGTAAGTTTTGACCGCCTATTATCGTGTGCAGTCTCACCTACCTCTGGAACTAAAGGGTGGCGAAGAAGTTGTGGTTTCTCCAGCAGCGGCAAAGTCTCCTTCAGGCATAGGTGTTGAGTTAGGTATGCGATCAGCCCTTTGTGCAGGCTTGCAGGATTGAGGATATTGACGATCTGCGTGCCACAATGTGCAATCTTGATAGTCATGCTGTCGCTGTCCAAGCTTTTTCCGTCAGTCCTACTCGTTTCGAGGGAAGTCGAGGTCGACGCAGTTTGGCTTGTCAATGATGTAGCTGCTGACATCAAAGAGGGGATCATCGTCGTCCTTTCCGTCTCTGTCATTTGCGTACATGTTGCGAGCGTGTATCCTTGGGTTGCCAGGCCATAGCTTTGTGGGCGTCAGGTCGACGGCTTCTCTCAAAATCTGGTTGCCGAACAGGGACGACGGCTTTGGACATTGATGTCCGTCAGTGCGTTAGGCCCAACTCCGTGTAGGCTGAGGATCAGTTTCAGTCGAAGTAGACCAAGCACGCCAGAGCATAGCAGCATCTCGCTCGCCGACACCGCAGTCCTTGACAGTCTCGAGAGTACAGATATGTAGGTACGTCATCAGTGTCGTTTGTGGTAATAGGGACGTAAGATTCGCCTGAGGAACGGTCTGATAAAGCACGCTTGTCGACATGCTTGGATCGCCTTAAAAAGCATAGTGCATCAGCAATCATGATAGGCTAAGGAATTTTGGAGAGCGTCTTCAGAGTGAAGACCAGAAACTGGCCTCGAACATGATTTCGATCGTGGCTGATACTCCGCGTAAGTCTTCCCCTCCTTCATCTCACCTATCTGGTAGGCTTTTGCTTTCTGCAAGACGTCCGGCCATTCCAGCATCACCCACGACCCCACTTTACGGCTGCGGCACTCATCCAGTCTCGGTAGACTTTCTGCATACCTACCTACCCCCGCTCATTCGCCGGGTAGTTGTACCAGTCAGATGTGGGAAGGGGAGCAAATAGGTGTGCAGGAAGTCTGGATGGGGCTGTTCCGCCTCTTCGTCGGTCTGCCGCGTGCTGAGATTCGTACTCGGAGTATGATGCATGGAGTATCATTCCATAGCTCATACTTGGAGTATGAGGCAAGGAGTATCACTCCATAGCTTGTGCTGGACGACAGGAAGTATGCGATCATTGAGCTATGCTGACTTTTGCGCTTCTGTCCAATGTCACGCAGACCATTTCTGATGTCCCCATGAACAGCCACGCAATCGATCAGATCTTGTCTGACTTGTTCTGCTTCTGCTGGCTGGAGGGGTCTGCTGCAGGAGGGGATGCATAACTCTGCCGTTGACGAACCTGCTTCCAAAGGGATTGCTCTAGATGACTCAGCGATTGGCAACGTCAACGAGACTTTTGTTGGCAATGACGATTGTACTTTCCTGGATTTAATATATATAGTCCTTTGAAAGGAGTGCTGGCAAAACTTTGAGTATAAAAACTGACATTCGACTAGCGCTTGTAGAGATGGATTCTTGCATTTGACTGGAGGGAACGTCTGCCAGCACGCTTACAGAAGAAAAATTGAACAGCGTTACCACCCTCGTACCTTCTCATAATGTGGTGGCGAGTGCGATGTTCTGCACGTGTTTGTTCGTGTGGACAACGGTATTTTGAGCAAGAATGACACGTTCTCTGCCTTGCAAAGTGAGGTTGTTGCTAGATAGGTTATTTGATTGAAGTCGGCGAGGTTCTCAATTGTGGTGATGGGGGCTTTGACGCGGGTACTCACGAATGGCCTTCTTGGTGCCAATCAAGACCAACCCCATTCGACCTCTAGTCATAGCAGTGCCAAAGCACTTAGCTGCATCCATAAAGCCAAGATTCGAGCCCAGTGAGAGGGATGATGATGATATTGACCTGCAATCCAGTCGAGCCATCGATAATGAACAGGAGGAGATATTGGCAGCTTCGTGAATCTTGTTGACGCGATCGTCGATACTACGCCTCAAATTGGAGAGCATTGCATCATACGGTGCTGCCACGCCAATGTCAGTGTGCTTGAAGCCGGCATTGAAGAGACTTGATATAGTCGACGACCATCCAGGCTTGTTCGAGAGTATACTTGGAGTGGCTGTTGTAATCTTCCAGGTAAAGGAGTGGTTCGGCTGCTGCTGTTTGCGGCAGTCCCACACATAATGCTTCCTGTGCGTACATATCCGTAGGCATTACAAGATTAATGGCGTGCTTGAATCTGTATTTTCTCTCTTTCTGAGGTGCAAGGTGGCTGAGGAGGAAGACGAGGGATATTTGCACAGTTTGTGGTGTCCCTTGTGATATCTATATCGTCGCGTATTCATAGTCTGTTTAGCATATTCATGTGCATTTCTTGCGGCGGCATGGACTGCATGTGTTCATCTTGCTGCAGCTGCCTGTGCTGCTGCTGGTTTGATGACGCTGGTGATGTGTCTGTTGTGTAGTGTCTTACATTGTGTTGATCTATTGCTGCCGGTGCTACTCTGTACGTGTGAACCAAATACCCCGGCCTGAATAAGAAACATATCGCGCAGTAAAGCATAGATATGTTTCACTTTGGAAGCCGATTAATGAGTAGACGAGTTGGCTGCCAGCTCTACGAAGACGAAATAGAGTAAGAAGTGGAGGAGCACCAAATACAAAGTTTGGGCTTCTCTCTGTTTGGTGAGCTTGTTGTAGATGAGGCTCTACCTGGAAGGCCATTGTATGTATATATATTCCTTGGCGAGGAGTGCTGAACCATTTAGAAATAAAGAATGACATTCGATGTCACAGATCTGAGAAAGGATCACTAGAGAGCATCGAATTACCTTATTTTTAGTACAGCAATATCCAGAGCCCTCCTTGTATGTGTCGAAGTCGAAAAGGGTTGGAAATTGGACCTTATTTGTGATGATGTCTTCGACCACTTCACTATCTTCGTTGTACTGATTGCAGCCGTCTACTGTCTTTGCTCTCCACCTGCCTGAATGCATGAAAGCCACCTTGGACATGGACGACAGGTGCTTGTATTGAGCTGGTTCGTGCGGATGGTTCTGGTCGTACAGGCATGATAAAGCTCCATCTAGGTGCGGACTGCTAGGGACCAGTACTTCCAGAGAGCACGAGTTAGAAACCAGCTGTGTGATCCAGAGCACAGTTCAATTGATTTAGGTATTTTCTGCACTTGTTCACTGTTAAGGTGTGCTAGCATGTCTTGCTCCCACCCAGGGACATGAATCTGCTTGTCAGGGCTTAGTGGCGATGGTGGGCGAAGAGGAGCTGGCATTCTTAAAGGAGAACCCGTGGTAGCTAACACAGCATGTATTACTCCGAGGTATTGCTGTCATTGTTACCAGTGTTATTGTCGGTGCTGCTAGTCTCGGAACTGTCTTCACCGGATTGAGAGACGGTTTGGACTCTGATCAGGCGTATTAGGATCGACAGCAGTTCTCCCATTTGCTCTTGCCTCCTGATCAAGATTATCACTTTCAGTAGTGTGATTGGTGTCAGAGAGCTCTATGAGGGATTGGACCACGGAGACGGTGAAAGCGATATTGAGTCAAGGCAAGATGGTTCATGTACACTTCTCGGCGTATACGAGCCTTCGAGAGCGCTGGACCGCTTGGGTCCCTACCCTGAGCCGAATCCAATACCGAGGTTGCTTCCAGTTGTGGTGATGAAGCTACGACGAAAGCCGTAAAGTGTTACCCGGCTTGTAAGGCCTGCCAGATAGCATATCCTCGAGAGTAGCCTTATGCACACCGCTCTGTGCGAGTTGCAACTGCATTCTTAAAATCGGCATGGGATTGGCACAGATCTGTACCCTATTTCGTTCAGCTTTCCTCGCCTTGAGCTGTCGTGTGAGGACTGTCAGGAGGATTATTCTGTTGCACTTCGACGTCGTCGCCAGGTGTCTCTTCAACAGGCTCTTTTCGAAATACACTGCAAAGCCATATGAAGCTCGACAGTTGCTGATCGCCAAGCGCAGGTGACGAGATTCAGCAACCAGACGTTTCGTAGCCAGTACACCAGCCAATGGACCAAGAAACTGCAGACGAGGTTCGTGGCCTCGCAGACTACTGCCTGGCAGGAGTATTAATAACGCCCAAGTAGAGATGAATATTGACTGCCACTCACATTGCGAAAGGTGTACTGGTTGGTGACTGGCACCGTTCTGACAGCCGTCCGACAACGAAACCTGCTTTGCAGTTTGTTGAAAGATATATATATATGTACGATTCGGAAGTCGTGGCAGACAACGTTAAATGCGAGATATCAGGTGAATCGAGCCCACCATTGTTTGATACTAACCCGCTGTGAAGGATACTGGACCACTTTGATCAACGAAGAGGAAAGCATGGTATCTTTCCATTCCAAAAGTGCACTGCATCCGTTGGGTCACAATCTGAGTCGTATCTCGACAACATGTGTATTTCGCCCTGGGTATTGGTTGTGAAGCGTGAAGAACATAACAAAGGCACACTCCTGAGTAGTTGAGTAAGGTAGGTAGTAGCACATCACAGTAGGACTTTTGCATGGGAAACATGAGAAATGCCTCATTCAACTCCTACAGTACTCTGCTCAACATCGGCATCCTCCTCATCGTCATCGTCATCTTCCTCTCCGTCTTCAGGAATGAACGGCACGATTTTGAAGTCTACAAAGGTGACATGCCCAGTATCCAGCTGCACCATGAACTGCAAACTCAGAACTCCTTGCACGTCCGTTCTGATGCTCACTTTTTCCGCAGCTTGCATGGCTTTTGCTGCAGCACGAATCATACCAAACTTATATGTATTCACGACGCGATGACCTGAGACTTGAAATGTTTCCAGCAACTGTGGTGTGGGTATGCCTTCTTTTTGCGTGACGGTACCTGCATCCTTGTTGAAGTCTACCGTTGTAGAGCCTAAAGGCCCTGTAGCAGAGAGAGAAAAGTAGGGTGCTTTTGGCGATGAGACGATTGTAAGACGATCCGGGGTTGTTGTTGCCAACTCAGCAATAGCATCATGAAGCAGAGGGGCACGCATGATGACTTTCTGCGTGAGGGAATTACGATCAAATGGAATGTCGTAGTCTTCCTCTCCATCCGTAGTCCTTGAGCCCATCATTGTTTCGGGCTCGTATGTCATCAGTTCGCATGTGGTGGTAACATTCCCTTCTTCGAGAGTGATGCTAAGGGGAGAGCCTGGACCATCATAGCTAAGGCGACATAACCCAGTCATTCCGAGAACACGAGTGTCGAAGGCGGAGGAACCACCAAGAATGCCGCCAGGACGAGAGCTGTGGATTCCACTGGTATATGAGGTGTCTGTGCGAGAGGAGTAGCGATCTTTGTTGTCTGTTGATCCGAATATTTGGAGAGTTTCCAGAAGAGCAGTAAGAGATATAAGAAAGGGTGGTGATTCGTTGTTGGCACTAAGCTGAGTCTCTGCTTGAGATTGTGTTTGTGATAGCTCTCTGGTGAGAGGTTCGTAGCGATATGACGTGAACAAGGACTTGTCTAAGACAACAACTCCTTTGGAGGGATGTTAGAGCGGATGGTATCAATAGAGAATACCGAAGCTCACCTTGCATGACTTTTGCTTCTTCCACGTTAAAGCGAAGGCCTTGCTCAGATATTTGGACCAAAGCGCGTGGAGCGAAGCTAACACATCGTAACAATGACTGAACGTCGCGAGCAGTGCTCGAGACTGCAACAAGTTGTGGCATGATTGGAGATTGAAAGTAGTGGTTGAGAGATTGATTGGGTATCTTGAAGGAGAATTATATGACAGCGTAAGGACCGTGGGTATCTTGAGATTTTTATACGTAAACACCAGCAGCACAGATCATGTACACTGCGCCAAACCTGCTCTGATTAATAGGTGCGTAGGCAGGCAGACTTTAGAAGCTATGCTCACCCAAAAGCAATCGACGCAGGCAGGCCAAGTAGTGGAAGGCTGACAGCAGAACGGTCTTGAGAATATGTCAGTACATTTACGATCAGCATATATGACCTTGACAACGTACTCAGTGCGAAGGCACTACTCAGCATAAGACCTGTACTCGATTAGCCCTGGCAACCTATTGTACGGAAGATGAAGCCTACCAAGGACAAGAAGTGTTGCGCCAACGAGGAACTGCCTTTCCTTTGGAACGGCAGGATAGTAAGGGTTGGCTGCAGAAGCCTCCCAGATTTCAAGCAACGAAGTAGACATTGATCGATAGCAGAGGTGAAGAAGTGAGTATGCTGTTCAGTTTCGCGTTTGTTTCAGATGATTGAAGAGAGAGGTGTTATTTGTCACATGTGGACCCTTACCCCATATTACTTGGCACGGATGATAACTCCAGCTCCTGGAGATCTTGATTGACAAATACAAACTCCTTCTAGGACACTCGCATTGCTATTTATTATCCCCAGCATGGCGCTGTCGGTTGACGAAGGTAAGCCAGATCCTTGAGAAACCAATAATGAGACGCAAAACAACTGACCGGGCACCAGCCACCACCAAGCGCAAAGCGGAAGAGGCTCCTGATATCGAGAATTCCAGTAAACGTCTAAAACAGTCTCCAACACCATTCGACATAAGCAAGCCTGGAAACACCAGAAAGGAGATCAGGATAGTGCCATTCCCTGAAAAGGCAAGGGCAAGGCATCTGCACTTGTAGACACCAAAGCTAACACAATGCCAGCCTGGAGTTATAGAAGAACGCAATGGCGACATTGAATTCAGAGTGGTTAACAATGACGGTTCCAAAGGCAGCTCGATTGTCCTCACAGGCCTCAAAGGCATCTTTCAAAAACAACTGCCCAAGATGCCCAAGGACTATATTGCACGCCTAGTATACGATCGAACACACTTGTCAATCGCTATTGTCAAGAGGCCATTGGAGGTTGTCGGAGGCATAACATACAAGCCATTCAAAGGTCGAACGTTTGCAGAGATTGTGTTTTGCGCCATATCATCCGAGCATCAGGTCAAAGGATATGGTGCACATATGATGGCACATCTAAAGGTAAGCGTCGTCACTGAATCGGCAGCAGCTTCATTGGCTAATAAGTGGTAGGACTATGTTCGCGCCACATCCGATGTTATGCACTTTCTCACATACGCCGACAACTACGCTATAGGATATTTCAAGAAACAGGGCTTTACAAAAGAGATTACACTCCCAAAACACCTGTGGATGGGTTACATAAAAGACTATGAAGGAGGTACCATCATGCAGTGCAGCATGCTGCCAAAGATACGATACCTGGAGTCTGGACGCATGCTTCTGAAGCAGAAAGAATGTGTCTACGCCAAGATCAGAGCAGTATCCAAATCATATAATGTCTATCAGCCACCGAAAGAATGGGCAAAAGGCATTTGCAAGATTGATCCTCTGTCCATTCAGGCAATAAAGGATAGTGGCTGGAGTCCTGATATGGATGAGCTCGCACGGCAGCCACGACATGGACCACAATATAGTGCCCTGCTACATCTACTGAACGACATGCAGAACGACTCGAATGCCTGGCCATTTCTACAACCAGTGAATAGAGACGACGTGGCAGATTATTATGATGTGATTAAAGAGCCAATGGATTTGAGCACGATGGAAGATAAGCATGAGAAGGACTTGTATCCGACCATTGACGACTTTGTCCGTGATGCTATGCTCATCTTTACGAATTGCCGAAAGTACAACAATGAGGCGACGCCTTATGCGAAGGCTGCCAATCGTCTGCAAAAAGTCATGTGGAAGAAGATTCATGAAACGCCAGAATGGTCGCACTTGGAAGAGAGCGCTTTCTGAGGGACGTCCTGGGAATGTCAATACCGCAGGAGGGTATACTGGGAGGCGTTTGGGTAGGTTCGAAATTGGAGACCATACTATATGATACCCGCCAGCATAAGTCTGTTGGCACACACGGGGGGGTAATGAGGAGACAAATGCATTATAGTGGCAAATCACAATATTGAGATTAGTTAGCTGATAGCTTGCTGAAGCTAAGCTACACTAATACACTAGTTATAAGAAGAACATCAATATCAACAACGGTCAATCGTCAGTGAGGTGAGCGCGTGCTGGTCTAGCTCGACAGGAGCCAAGACAGGTCACGTGTTTTCGTGTAACCTCAAAATTGGGCGATCACCAGGTATACTTGAGTTGCACCATGACAACCTTGAAACCTTCGATATAGTCGTAGCAAACCTATACTGTACGATATCATTGATGCAGAAGGAGCGAGTCGCCTGCACTTCGAGCCAAGAAGACGTGACAGCAAATCGCGCTTGCCTCCTCAGCACATCGTCAAATCTTAAAGTGGAGCCCTACGCGCAGACGTGACCGGGCCTCCATCGTCCACCAAGTTGGCACTTTACACTTCGCCTTTTCTCTTGTACACCATTGCCCTTTCCTCTGCTACACTATGCTCTAGACATGATTGATCTATCCTTACACCATTATCCTTACATTATGGACGCTGCCAACGCCGATACACCTTCCACCACGACATCTTCGCCGTTTTCGGTACCTCAGCGAACTTCCAACGTCATGGACCAGCCAGCACCGATATCCTCGTCTCCAACAGCACCTAGCAGCACAAACTTTGCTTTCCTAGTACACTCTCAAGATACGATACCCAACAATCTCCCTCCGGACGTCGACAACAAGCCACTTGCCAGACAAAGACGTCGCCGAACCAGGTATGTCTTGTCGTCCTTCTTAAAGCCTTGGAAAAGCAATTCTCTGCTCCATGAACATCGCATTCACCCTTACTAATACGCGTTACAGTCCTGAGGATCAGATCATCCTAGAAGAGGAATTCTTGAAAGACTCGAAGCCAGATAAAGCTGCCCGAACCAGAATTGTCGAACGCGTCGCACTAGGTGAAAAAGAAGTCCAGGTATACATCTTTCGCGACCGACAGGACCATCCAGTATGTCTTACTGACTGCAACACACAGATATGGTTCCAGAATCGTAGACAGAGTAGCCGCCGAAAGTCGCGTCCGTTGATGCCGAACGAAATCGAGACACATCTTCAGAACAAAGGCAGCCAATCTCCTCTGCTAGAACCCAGCTCTTCAACACTTTCCGACGACGCAACTATTGAGCAATCGCTCAGCAGATCTTCTTCTGATATGGAAAGAACAAAGACCGAGCCAATGAGTGACCCAGCATCCGTTATAGAAGACGTGTCCGAACAACCGATGGTGAAGAGAGAAGACCAGGAAGAAGCTCACGTAGATAACGTTAACATGCACGAGGATACCACCACGGCGGTAACTCAGAGTGTCGCGCCAGCACAACCTTGCTCTATCCCAGCTACACCAGCGCAGACGTTCCCGGCCACATTCGAACCTTCTTCCTCAGCTTTGCCATCATCAGTTGCAGTCTTCGCATCGTCAATCTTCTCCTCTGCTATCCGACCTACGCTTTCTAGTGACCTCACTATACCATCATCAGTACCAAGACCAGCACCCAGAGAATCCTCACCTCCAGCAGCAAAATCACTCAAGCGTGTTCGTTCTGGTGTCCGCCTATCAATGACATCTGACGGCGGTGCCACAATCCTCGGGCCTGACGAGTCTTCACCTTCTCCACCAAAACTAATCCAGCCAGCTCCATTCCGAAATAGCTTCAGTGCTGGTGGCAAAGTCTCAAGCTTCAACGATTCCATCGCTTCCAGCCAAGGTAGCAATGACGGATTCTCAGTCCGCCGCATTCCTAGTGGAAGATCCCGTGACTCGAGAGCTTGGGAGTTTTGGTGTGATAGTGAAGCTCGCAATGGTCTGATGAAGAAGGCTCAGCAAGCACAAAAGGGCTCTGCTGCAGATGCTATCGGCTTTCTAAGATCGAACAGCAGTAAAGGACCATTACTGCCAAGCGCAAACAAAGCCAGCTTCAACCTCAACCCTCGAGAGTCTCACAAGCGTCTCAAGTTGAGCCATCGATCTGAGTTTCAACGAACGTCATCTGCTGTCGGGAGGCTTGAAGCAAGTGCTGACAAGGAAAACACATTCAGCGCAACCAAAGTACCAAAAGGTAGTGCTTCGTTTACAGCCATGTCTGTTAGCAGCAGTGACTCGGACAAGGAAAACGAAGATCCTGTACCTGAACAGATACTTCGTAGACGACCTGGCTCTATCGCAGCAAAGTCGAATCGTCGTCGACCAGTACTTGGCGAAAGCCATACCGCACCTACTTTGACCAAAACAACGGAAACCATACGAAGAGATAAGAAAGAGAAGCGTGTACTGAGCAGCAAGTTTGTCAGTCCGGATGACGATGATGAAGTAAAGGAGTTCATGTCAACAGGACGCCAAAGCAAAGCAAGGGAGGATATGCCACCGCCTGCCACGCCAGCACCAGCTGCTGAAGAAGATCTTGGTGCTGTGGAGGGACTTCTTTCGTTGAGTCAAGGTAATTGGCGGTAGTGTAGTGGAAGGATGGGTTTTTGGATATGATGAGGTTCGATACAGGAAGGGTTAAAAGCTGAGGTCAAGACCAGGGAGGGGTTGATGTTAAAGCAAGGATATTATCTTGTAGATCAATGGGATGAGGAATGCTTGTGATTTTTGTAAGTAGATAGATACACCCTTTACTGTACCGAAATGTCAAGATCCACTTTTATTTACTCCTTCTGTTTTGCCACTTGTATCAACTCTGGAGCATATCATATCGTGCTTTCATCAAGGCTGCTCTGTTATGCTTCGTCCTGGTGTCTCTGTCACAGTACCCTCGCTCTATTCTGGTTTTCTTACAGTAAAAAACAGGTTGGCATTGGCATGCTCAGAAATACAAAGATGGTGCTAAAACAACGTCCTCCCCATGTCTGTATCATAGGCGCCGGAGTCTCAGGTCTAAGAGCAGCAGACGTCCTAATTGCGCACGGCGCGAATGTCACCATATACGAAGCTAGAAATCGTGTTGGTGGAAGAGTAAGTAGTGAGTGAGACATGCTCTCTCTGTTATAACCTTCTAGAAGTAGAAGCTGAACTTTTGTGTGTTACAAAAGGTAGCTCAAAGTAGCCATTTGGGGCATTTGGTTGATCTGTACGTCGCTTCTTCCTATTCTATAACACTGACTCTGGTCTGGTCTAGTGTCGTCTCTTCTCCTCTTGTCCCTTTTCTTCTCTTCTGCTCTCCTCTCCAGTCCTCTCCTTCCTCCCTCTCCCCTCATATCCCAACTCAAACCGCCACAAGTCAGCAACTAACACGCCCTAGCGGTCCAAACTGGATCCACGGCACCGAATCCAACCCCATAATGGCCCTCGCTTCCAAAACAAACACAACCCTCCACACCTGGCCCGAACGCCAAATCGTATACGACTCAGACAGCAGCCGCGTCCCCGACTCCGAAGTCGCCGAAATTGCAGAAGGGTTTTGGAGCATCGTGAGTGATGCGTTTGCATATAGTAGGGAGAATAAAACCCGTATTCCGAAAGGGGAGAGTTTATTTGATTTCATCAAGAGAGAGGTCGAGGGGAAGTGGAGGGATGAGGACGAAAATGGCGATGGCGGTGGTGATAGTAGTGATGGGGTGGTGAAGACTCGAAGGAGAAGGTTACTAAAGGAAGCAGAAATGTGGGGTGCCTTCGTAGGCAGTCCAGTACAAACACAGTCCTTGAAGTTTTTCTGGCTCGAAGAGACGATCAACGGCGAGAATCCATTCGTGGCGAGCACGTATCAGAAAATCATGGAGGAAATTGCGCGGCCGGCTTTGACTTCTTCGAAAGTGGTGCTTAAGCTTGGGACGAGGGTTGATGCTGTGAGGTATGGTAACGGTGATGGTGGTGTTGTGGTAATAGAGGTTGAAGGGAGACAAGAGGAATATGATGAAGTGATTGTGACAGCTCCGCTAGGCTGGCTACAGAGAAATCAAGATACGTTCTTTGACCCGCCGTTACCTGAGAGATTATCAAAGGCAATAAAGAACATTGGCTATGGAAATCTAGATAAAGTCCTCATCACATTCCCGAAAGCGTTCTGGGAGGAGGAAAATCGCGATATCTCGTCTCCTCAAGGCGGAGATACAAGCAGCAATAGCAAAGCGCTAGCGCCTAACGTAACAGCAACCACACAACCGTACCATCAAGCATCCCAATCATCACAACAACAATCCCAATCAGACGACGCAAACGGGCACTACCCACCCTTCACCCTCTTCTACAGCGACAAAGAGTCCCACATCCAAAACGCAATGAACCTCGCCGGCCTACCCAAAACCTGTGCCCACCCAACCCTCCTCTTCTACATCTTCGGCTCCTGCGCCGCCGAAGTGTCCAAACTAACCTCCGACACCGACATTATAAACTACTTCCGACCTCATTTCTCCCTAATCCAAAATTACTCCTCCTCCAATCCAGACTGCGAGCCAAGCGCAGTACTTTCTACAAACTGGACAACCGATGAATTGGCGGGGTATGGCAGTTATAGTACATTTAGAACTGGGTTGGAGGAAGGGGATGCGGATATTGAGATTATGAGAGAGGGGTTGCCGGAGAGGCATGTTTGGTTTGCGGGCGAGCATACGAGTCCGTTTGAGGCCTTTGGGACTGTGACCGGGGCTTATTGGAGTGGAGAAGGGGTTGCGGGGAGGATCTTGAAGGTGTATGGGATGGATGTGAAGGAGTGATATTGGTGAGCCTGGGCTAGTAGTATCCAAGCCATATGCGTTGCCAGTAGCGCTGCTATACATACGGTCGTACTCCAACTACAGAACAACAAGGGAGCTATAACGAAGCATAAGTAATACTAGCGATCTTCACCAATCTAGGGATTAGCTGCATTCGTACTTTAACAGGTACCTGTCGCAGGAACTAGCGTGTCAAATATACGACAAGGCGGACGGGGTATAGCTAGTGCTAAAGCACCTCTCACACCAGGTCCTACCTATGAAAGGAGTTTTCTGTATATGGTTTCGATACTGCTCACCATGAGAGCATCGTTCTTTTTGCAGCGATCAGAATGATATGGCACCCATGCAAAATCTGTTCATTGTCGTTCTTGGGTCTAAACAGAAAGGACTTTACGTCTTCAAGGGCATCATGATGTGATTCATTGTCATCATACCAATTTCAGTCACCCTACGCATGGCCAGATATTGTTCGCGTGTATACACCTAACGAACACAGCCGCAGACAACAATCTTTTTCTCAATTTTCTCCATACGCTAGCAGAAATATGCGCAAAAAAACACCTGCAACTCATAAACATAACCCAAAGACATGTTATCAACCTAAATATGCAGCGTTCCTCCTCCCTTCATCTCGGCAGACTGTTTGGAACAGTTCGGATCACAATCATCGCAATACCCAGCCCAAGCAGTATTGATCCAGTCAACAGATATCCCACATACTTTCCCACCTCTTTCGGTCGTCTACCAAAATGCTCAATCCTGCCTTTGGTCATCCAAGTCATCAGTGGCTCAAACATGTTGTGACCAAAGAAAATCAGGAGAGGCGGGAACAACGCGAATACTGCAAAAACCACCCATGATATCTTCTGCTTTGTTGATTTCAGATTCTCAGCTTGTGACGAAGGAGGTCTATACAGTCGATGTAAGTGTGGAGAGAACAGCTGAGTGTGAGGATTGACAATAGGTAGCAAGGTATCAGGCGTGCGATCTTGTGGTGCTATAGGCGATCTAGGCATGGTGAGATGCTCAACTTGAAGTTGTCCATCTACTTGGCCACTACGCCCAAACGGCTCTCTCGGTCGAGATATTGATGTCATGACGTTGGGTGATTGAGATTGTGCCAAACGAACCTCCATCAATGCTCTTTGACTGGCTAGTGCTGCACGGGAGTCCTCTCGGATGGACAGGATCTGCACTGCATGCTTAGAGCTAGGTCGAGGTCTCGGAATAGCCATCGACCACTTGTCCCTGGGTATCATGTAGCTTCGAGGTCGATGCCACGCGATAGAGCTAGGAGACTCTTCGACCAAGGAAGAAGTGCGTTCGATGTGTGGTTGAGGAGCTTCGTAGCGATTGGGAGTTTGCTGGACGGAGTTAGGTGTAGATGTCACTGGACTGGAGCCGATGACACTACTACCAACGAAGCGCATGTTCGTGCCATTGAATGAGCCTGTGAGGTTGCCATGAGGGCCGAGCCTGGTAGTCTTTGCAAATGAATTGCTCGTGCTCACTGGACTGCTGCCATCGTCTCTACGCAGGTCTTTGATCAGACTAGCATCAGCACCGCTGGCCAAGATGGTAGATTTGGCACGAGTTGTGAGAAGCCCATCTCGACCATGATGTTGCCAAGCAGACCCGTCTTCCATCGAGCTAACTTCAGGACCTGGACCACAATCTACCCAAGCCGACGATCTGTCATCATCATGCACTGCCTGAGATACTGTGAGAGACGGTGCAGTAGCCACGACAGAGGGAGCTGAAAGTGCTGCATGGATATTGAGTTCACTTTCACTCTTTTCTCCCGACTGTTCGTACACAACTGACAGATTTGGACCTCTCCAGACACCATACGGCACAGGTCGGTCATCCTCGTAATCGTCTTCTTCATCGGAGCTCACAGATTCAAGTGAAGTCTGGCTAAAGGCGGAGGTGAAGATTGGTGTTGGGGATGGTGAATTGCTGAATGGATTGCGATCTTGTGCTGACTCTCCAATATTATGGCTATATACTGGTTCCGAATGTGCCACACCACGTGAGTTATTTTGATAGGGGAAACTTGAAGCACCACCGAGATCGTACGTGGGTATCAATATAGCTTCAGCTGATCCAGGTGGAGAATGTAGACGATAGACGTGTTTGTAGCGCTGGTCAGCTGGATGAATACCAATGTTATTTAGCGATCTCAAGGTGTGGTTACTCGAAGGAGTGTTGACACTGTGAGAGACTGAAGCATGACCGTGTATAGTTTGACGACTTTCTGTCATGGTCTCCCAGTCATCTTCTTCGTTCTCGCTAGCCTCAGCACGAGTCGCAGTGTGCAGCTCCTTACTTCGCTCATGGGTACTCTCTGACGAAGCTGATGTCTTCTGCTTAGTTGGCGAGAATCTGTAGACACCTGGCATGACATTGGTCGGTACAAAGGCTGCGATCGGAGGTTTATACAAGGATCCGAGCGCGTTCATGTGCGTTGCTCCTCGCTGCTCTTCTAGATATTGGAGAAGTTGATTAGACTTTACCCCAGTATCAGGTTTAGTGGAGTGGCCAATAGCAGAGTCACGATCGTGCCGAAAAGGGTTGGTCTGATGTTTTCTGCTGGCACCGCCTTTCAGTAGATCGATTTCGGTTTTGCTAAGCCTATTGCTGACGTTCAGACCTTGTAACTCTGGACTGCCAAGGTCTGGTGCAGACAGAGGTTGAGTTGGAGCGTCCATAGCACTGAACTGGTCAAGATCGTGCTGCGTGTGCTGCTTGCTGGTCGAATCAGAGTCATCTTGAACAATGAAGTGGTCGCTACTGGTATGGCTTTGCATGACGCTATTGATGTCAAGTAAAGAGTGACTTGATGGACTTCTTTGACCCAAACTGAACCTCATTGATTTGCTTGGTAAAGCGCCTCTAGCAACATCGAGTGAAGAAGACGAAAGCTCCAGCAGATCTTTGGTATCACCATAGTTGATGAGTGGTGTAGAGTCTATCAAAGTCAAGCCAGGCTCAATAAAGGCGGGATACTGTGGCAAGTGGCTCTCAGCTATCGCGGCAGGAACAGGCTTTCGAAGTGGCTGAACGTTCTCGATATGGGCGTTTGGAGACTCGAATGGGTTTTCCGGTGCTAGGCCCACTGGTCTCACATTGCGCACGCCATCAACCTGCTCAACTGGCAGGCCGGTATGCTGCTTGCCAACTACTGTCTGGAGTCTTTGAGACATAGATGTTGGCAACGATCTGAACTCCGGCTCGCCGTACTGAGATAAGAGATCACCAATAGTCGATGTTGTGATATCGGTAAGGCCACTACGAACATGTTGTAATCTGGGCATAGCTGAGTATCGTCGAGAAATATACGGTCGTTGAGGTTCAGGTTTTGTGATATAACTGTCAATAAAGTCTTCTGCAGAGTCATGACTTCCAGCGCCTGTCGAGTGAGAGTCATGGTCGGATTGGTGGCGGTCTCCTGAAGCAGACGAAGAGCTGGCCAAATGGCTAGGCGATCGCAAGAGATCAACGTCGTCATGGGTCCCATTGTCATAGAGATATGAAACTTCAGGCATACTGAAGCGAGCGAAGACATCAATCGGAAAAGCTCGGCGTCTGCGTCTGCCGCTAATTGCCTGGCTTAACCCAAGAAATGCTTGCTCGTTGTCAGCCCACTGCTGCGCTTGAGTGCTGGCACGTCTCGTTGATGGCAGTCCTGTTAGCAGTATTTGCTTACTTGTTGTGCGAGCCGCCATGAGTTGAGCAGATTCTTCCTCGTCCGTGCTGTCACAGTTTCTCGACTGAGTCTGAATCGATGCCGGACGGATCTGGGCCGGCACTGCAGGAAGAGGAAGCTCCTGGGCAGGGGAACCATCATAGAGGTTGCGCACGGATCTTGACTTGATGGACTGATATGCGGTGCTGAAATCCTTGAAAATTGCTCGAGGAGGTGTGGTGCGCGTTTTTGAGTCTGCCATCTCGGGCAATAGTGGTAGTGGTTTTTCTGGTCTTGGAGGTGGCTTTGGTAGCGAGTATTTCCTGGTGACTATATTTGAAGGACTTTGAAAAGAGTTTGCACTCTGTGGTCTGCTTAAGGGTTGCAATTCGATTTCTAATGTGTGGTAATGCTGCTGGACGAAAACGCTTGGTGTCTTTGGCTCGTTTGGTGTTCCTTGACTACTGTCATCCGAACCAAGGTGAGGCGGTTTTGGAGGTAATGGAAATTGAGGCAGTGGTGTTCTCGAAATCTCAGATAGACCACTTCGACGCGACAGATGGCTCAGCTCGCCAGTATGTTCGGATTGACTTGTGGATACTTGAGAGTGATGTGAAGCTTGTGAGGTTCGTCCTTTGGAAGCTGCAATGGGAGTACTCTTGATATCCAATCTTGCTCGCTTCTTTTGGTGGGAACCGAAAGTCAAAGAGGGCGTGGTAGTAGGATGCTGCGGGAATGGCTCTGACCAGTGATTGAGCAAAGCAGGTTTGAGCACAGTGGCAAAAGAGTGTGGATTGACTTTGCGCAATGGTAAAGTGCGTTTTGTGTGCTGTTTCTGCTGAAAGCTGAGCGACGTGTCTGAAAAAGGTGTCGGATCGTCGAAAGGCGTAGTAGGCGACGTTAAGAGACCCGAGCTCGCGTCAGAAAAGCGTGGGGGAGGTTGGAAAGTCAAAGATGCATGACCAGCACGCTGCAGAAGGGGAGCACTCGAGTGTGCCTTTTGACGGCGAGGAGGAGTCAAGGGTAAGTGTAATGAATGAAGCTGAGACGCCATATTTTTCGAATGGATTTGTGGGTGGCCAGGGAATTGCCAAGCATAGAGTAGTGGCGTTGTCAGAGATCGGTTTCAGGTTGAGACGTGACTGTCGCGTTGAATATCTCAGTCTGAAACATTGTTGTGCGCGCTGTCGTGTAGAAAGTAGGTAATTGAATTGTCATGCATTGGACAGGGAAGTTTGAAACCTGCATTCCCGCAACTTTCTGTACATACAAGTCGTGCCTGACAAGTCTGGAAAGGAAGGCGTCAGAAGCAGCGCACCTTCCGCAATTGTTGTCAACCAAGGAAGAATACCAACAACCATCAAGAGTTCGGCTGCATTAGTCCCCAGATTTATGCTCGCTGCTCAATTAATTTGCGAAATCTTGTCCGTTTTACCACCCAACAATGAATCTCATAGCAACCAGAACTTCTCTCTCCTTAAATGTTCCTCCTCTTTCCTTACGTATCTGTCTTGTCCCACCATTGTTGCTTTCGGTAGGCCCGGCATAAGATATGCAGCACCCTTTGCAAAGATCTGGGGCCACAAACTCATCCTCCTTGATTGGTGATGACCAAGGTGGCGGCACTTGTTTGGTCGGGGACGAAGACGAGCTGGGCAACACAGAAGGATACTGGGAATCAAGATCTTCGGCCTTGACTTGCTTGTTCAGCTTGCGCTTTTTCTGCTTTGGCGTGGACAATGATTCTACTTTGCTGACCTTGCGCTTCAAGATCGGTTTGTTGATGGCGGATTCTGGTTCAACTGAGCTGCCAGGATGGGCACTGTCAACCTTGCTGGCTTTTCCTCCATTGATGATCGGACCATCGAAGATATTGAGTGAACTCTTGCTACGAAGTCTAGGCGAAGGCATTTTCAGCTTCAGAGACACTCCATTCTTGGTGACTGCGTTAACGGTTCGTGCAGACTGAGAAGGGACAACCTGGCTTAACCACTGCGATTCCGGCACATCTCCAAGTGAGGCAAAGGCAGGTGTCAGCGATGAGACATCAATGGCTTTCAAAGGACTTCGTCCAAGACGCTGAACAGGAAACAAGGCGCGAGGTCTTGACTGTTGTGTCGGGATCGATTGTGACACTTCTTGTAGAACAACAATGTTGCCTATCGCAGGTACTGTTCGCGGATCGCAGGTTGAGGACGGGAGTTGTCGATTTCCAAATGCTAGTCCTGGACTGTCGAGTATATCCTGGATCTGATTGATTCCCTACTGCTTGTTAGCATCATATAGTCATTGCTATACGATTATAGAAAAAGGTACCTGAATTTGATGCGAAGTTGAACCTGGCGCTTCCCATCCAGCAGCAGGGGATAGAACAGGTGCCACAGGTTGCTTCCAACCGCGAACTGATCTGTTTGACCATGATCCCAGAGAGCCTGGTGAGATGGTCCTCTTCAAAGAGGTGGGTGTGTGAGGTAGACCCTTATTCTGCTCAGGTGTAGTAGTCAGCAGCGCACGAAGCTGCGCAATACCGTCTCTATTGGTGGTTGCTGCTGGCGACGCATAGATGTCGAGTTCCCTTTTCATGGTAGGAGTCGATACCGTCGTGATTGCAGACCATCCTCGGGTGGCAGAATTACTGGCTGGTGTCGTTCTCATTGGTACCATAGGTGGTGGCATGAGTATAGAAGTTTCTTCAGACTGTTCCAGGTCTCGAGCCCTGAAATGGGTGTCCTCTAGTCGCCGGGGGATCGTCAGATAGCCTTCGGTGGTTCCAAACTTCTTTCCGTCACCCAGCGTAATGATGAGGTCGATGACACCGAAGCGAGGGCTTACTGCATCAGACGAGCTCACGGCTGGCTTCGGGAGAGGCATATTTGCAAGATCCTCCAACACATCTCCACTTGGAGGTCTGTTGCCTTCTTCACCAAAACCAATGGTGTTGGCCTCCGCCCTGAGAGCTGCACATATATCGTTCCACCTTTTCTGACGTTTTGCTCCTCCTGTCTCTTTGTCCTCGCCTACAGCAGGGGTCACTTCAGCAGAATCGAAAGTCCAAGCTCTTTCTAACACACGATTCGTGCGTCTCCCAGAGAAACGCAACGTCAACGCATTCGAGCTACTCTTATCTCTCTGCGAAACATAGGCGCAACCAGTCATCGTTCCATTGAAAAAAACCTCGACCTTTATGTCCTCAGAGCAGCCATTGGTCCTGCGAGTAAAAGAAGAGGTTGACAATTGAGTGGTCATGGTGAGAGCCTTGACCGATGAAGGTTTCATGTCGTCTTTAGCCTCTGATGCAAGCTCAGCCCCGGAGATGTGAAGGTGTCGTCTACGAGTCGTGATAGGATCTGCAGATACGTTTTGGGTAGATTGCTCGGTCAATGGCAACGTGCCTGCTTGTGTTGATATTGATTGCTCTGTGGATGGTTTGCGTGCCTTGAGTTTGATCAGCAAAGATTGGCTAAGAGGCACTTCTTTAACAGGTCCCGAAAGTGTCTGCGGGGGCGGAGCAGGTGATGCACTCGTAGTAGTTTGCTGCAGTTGTTTAGTGCTGAGGTTCGATCCTCTCCCTCCACGCCCCCTCTTCCCGCGTCCCCTGCCACCGCTTGCTGCACCTTTTGCTTTTGTGTTGTACTTTGGGATGCAACCAATTGGAGGCGTACCAGTCTCAGGTCGACCGGCAGGAGTAGTGGCTGGCGTCGAGCCAAGCGATGTGAGACTCGAGTCTTCATTAGCATGCTCGATAGTCTGCAAGATCTGCGGACGTGGCTCATCGAATTGAGGTTGAGGCTGCGTGCTTTCTGCTTGCTCTGTCGGTATTTCGGGTTTGACACTGATAGCTTCCATTGTAGTCTCCTTCTGCTCTTCGTCCTGCTTCACCTCGTCACGTTCAGCCACAGCAACGCAAAGAAAGGGTACTTCACCATCCTTGCCGATAAAATGGAGTCGACCATCCTCGTCAAAGCATCGCACATCCAGCTCTTTCATGTCCTTGCCGTGCTGAAGCGTCCATTCTGCAGCTAGAATGTTGTTTTGGGCTTCTTTGCCTCCTCGGAGTGTTGCGTTCGCGGTTGTGGATGCTGCGAGGGACGCGAGAGAAAGACGCGTCGTTACTCCAGCAGCATAGTAAGTTGGCATTGCGTTGCGGCTGTACTTGGTCGGTCAGAATGAAGATGTGAAGATGTGAAGTTGAGTCCAGAAATGAGGAGGCACGTGTGTGCGTGGTATCGCGAATGTTGTGAAGTTGGAAACTCGATCTGAAACTTAGATCTGAAACATCCAAGCTGCACCATGCTCAACACGGCACGATTAACAACAGGCGTGACAGACTTGACGAGACTGTTCATATTACCCAAACAGACAGTCTCTTCACACGTGACTGAATTGCGGCAATCCAATAGCAGCTCCCTCAAGAGTATCTCCCAGCTCTACAAGTGTTTTATCATAAACTCTTGCCACCTCCATATCAAAATCTGTACCAGAATCATAATCTATCATATCATCATCGTCTTCCTCGTCTTCTGTTTGGCCTTGCTCAACATCAACGTCATATTCTCCCTTGCTCATCACTTCGACCACTGTTACTCGTGTTCTCTCCACCAGTGACTTGATCCTCACTTTCTCCGTCCCGCTCATGCCCTTTCGATTCAGAAAGCCAGGCAAAGTCTCGCCTGTTTCAATGTCTTTGCCTTGAATTAAAGATGCGAAAGCGCTATCCAACTTGTCCAGCAACCTGAACATTGTCCTTGGTACAGCCGGAAAGCCAGGGATGTAATTCACCGTAAGCAGCGCAAGTGTAAGCAAGTATGGTATTTGTAGGCCTGGTGTGCCAGACACCCAAACAATCTCCACCACCTTCTCGATATCTCTTGCAACTTCGCGGAAGCTCTCATAACCTGCCTCGACATAGGCGGTGTGTCCGGGTCGCATGAGTGTGCGCCTTTCGTGTACTGCTATGCCTCCGCCCATTTCGTCTGCTTCGTTGTCCTCGCCGCTGAACTTCATTGCATATTTCCGCTGGATCGCGTTTATATGCTTGTCCACATAGTTTCGAAAGGCTAGCTCTTTGGCGCTTCCTGACCTTAGAGGACTGCTACGGGGGAAGGGAAGTACACTGCCTGCAGTGGACAACGAGGCGGTCGAGTGTGGTGGAGAGAGAAGGCCTGTGGGAGGCGGACCGTGAAAGAAGCCTCCTGCTTGGTCGGCCATGATTGCAGTGATTCGGCGGACGAAGGAGAAGAGTCGGTTAAGGGATAGACAAGAGGGTTGCGGCGACGAGAAGACTCGGTATGGGGATACTCACCGAGATCAAGCACGCGTTTCACGCCGGATGACTAGCCGGAAGTACGAGCCTCTCCATAGACTATGACACCAATCTGAAACGCCAAGTCCTCAAATCTCAAACACATCACGTGACATTTTCTTCGACGAATTTTCTGTAAGACAACAGTGAGCTAATGGCGGTGCAGAGCTCACTTATATCTTGGAGAGTATTGAAGATAAGATCCATTCTATCAGCTGAGAGAAGTCGATTAATACAGTATAGCATAAAGGTTAATGCAACAACGCAAAACATGTCTTCTTTTCGATGACGCCCCCATAGACTCCATGATCATGCCACCAGCTCCCAATCGTCTTGCTCCCGTTCATCGACCTTACCTACTGAAAGAATCAGCAAATGATGTTGGCATCAATTTGGACCCGAAAGCAACGCACCAGAATCACGCACAGCAGTCGCATAATTTTCCTGCCCCTCTTCTTGTGGTGCATGTAGCATTTCCCAATCTCCGTCAGCGAAGTCTGCCGTGGCTGCAGCAACGGCAGCAAGACCGTACAGATGGTTGTCGTGTTCGTGATGACCGTGTTCCATGATGTGATCACCCTCCAGCTCTGCAATAGCTAGATGTCGAGGCACGTCCTCATGTGAAATGTATGCGTCGTGGTGGAAAGACTGCCGGAAAGACTCGATAGGCATGTCGTCGACTTGAGGATGGTGGAGATAGTCTTTGTCTTGACTGTAAGCAGCCTCTTGACTGTATGCTGTCTCTTGACTATACGCAGTTTCCTGGCTGTATCCAGCACTGTCATGACCACTGCCTTGGGAGAGCTCCTCGTGGTCAGAGATGTCCGCATCAATCGTGGCATCGGAGTCCATCCTGGCCAGGCTCGGAGGCATAATCGGATGATGCGAAGATGAGTCGTGTTGATTGCCCCCAACGTAGTGAGCGGTAGGGTACCAAGGCTGACCCAAGACAAGATTAGATGTGGTGTGATCAACAGGAGAGTGCAAGCCAGAGTCATGCTGGGTGGTGGAGGATGACGGATGTAGGTGCAGACGCGGTTGACGACGATGGTAATGGTGGAAGTGCGTAGGCTCTTGCTCAACACGTGAATGCTGGACGAATGGGTCGATGATCTTGATTGGATGACTTGTGACTGACCCTTGTTCTTGTTTCGCCATGGGCAGTCGACGCTTGTTTTCTTGTTCAAGCAACGCCTGTTGCATTTGGTAATCTGACATGGTACTGGTCACAGTGTATGAGCTGTCGAACCCATGTTGAGCATTGTTGGCCAGTTGTGCAAAATGCCCGTGGTGTAGGTGGAGGGCACCCTCATTCGTCGTTGCATCACCAATCAAGACAGGATCAAATGTATCAAGCTGAAGCTGATCTGTAAGCCCGAGTCCTAGACCTGCAAGACCATCGCCCAGACCTAGTAAAGGAGCATGAGTGATATGGTTATCGAGACTGGATGGCAGGCTAGAATAGTCGAACATGCTCATGTCAACGTCGGGAACACGAGTAAGATCTCCCATGTCGGCGCCTCCCTCTTTAGACTTAGTCGAGATCACATCGGCTGGCTCGAAGAATTCAGTGGCTAGAGCAGCATTGTATAGGCTCGAATCATAAAATCTTTCAGCGCTGTAGTCATCGGGATTGTAAGACTCGGAGATATGGAATGCGTTGGGATCGTTGAGACTGTTGTAAGGATAGCCGGCTTCCTCATCGACCTTGATATCGTAATTGTATGGCATATCGGTATAGGGGCTATCGAAAGTGCTCGTCTCATCTTTGATGGCGAAAGAAGACTCGTCCCGTATAGCTTGATGCATATGATCCTGTCTGAGCCAGACGTCAGGTAGTACGCGTTGTGCTGGCACAATGAGATCGCGAAAGCTCGTTGTGCCTTGTGCGCCTTGTTTGGCAAGACGGAACTTCCAGTAGACCACAAGAGTGACATTGTCTGTCTTTACGCCAAGATCATTCATCGTGTGGTGAGTGATCCTCTGGATAGCCGACATGTTCTGTAGTTGTACTTCGAGCTCCATCTTGGCCTTGTTGAGATGAGTTTTCCTTAGGAACTCGGGCTCTTGCAGCGAGCCAGGAAGTCCATCGGCCGCAGTCTTCAGATCCTGGCAGAACCTGTGCAGCACTTGAAGCCAGTGTTTACTGAAAAAGCCAACATCGAGGTTGCCAGTCTTACGATCAGCACTGCAATCCTGTTTAGCTTCGGAGATGATATTGATGCCATTCAAAAATCGTGTATTGACATCGAAGGTGTCCGTTTCATGAACGCTTGGATCACAGACATATGCATAATCGAACTCAAGGATTTTGTTGGCAAGTGCAAGGTCCCCGTCGGCAAGATTGAGCGTACATTCGGCATATGTGTAGTGACAATCTCCCGGGACCTCTGCCATAACGTTCTCCAGCAGTGGGAACATCTGCAACCAACGTGCCCTGTCAAGGTTTCGCAAATCAAAGGGATGGGCATTGCCCTTCCGCCATTCGGCAAATGTATGGACCAGGTTCGACTCAGTTCGAAGAGACATGCGGAATTTGGCTGGTGCTGACAATATGGCTGGAGCTGTATGGAGTGCTTGCGATGGCAGGATCGCCAAAGGGTCTGGCAATGATTTGGACGACACCGAATACGCACGGCGAAGTTGATATGGAGGTCGTCGTCGGGCGGCACGACCGTTCGCGGTCGAGGCTGTACGTTTTGGTTTGTCTTCCTTGTCTTTTTGAGAACTCAACCAGATGAGTACTTTCTTGTTAGCTAAGGCAACTACACAGAGAAAGACGACACATACAGTCGGGACGGTCCACGAAAAAAGCCTTCAAGACTTGCAGATGACTCGAGACCTGCTTGCGAAGGGTCTGACCAGGTAAAGCAACCTGTTGCTTCGGTTTAGGGCGAGGAGCACCCAAGATGTCGTTGATATAGAATGCAATGTGCTCGTTCCGTCCGTACGGTTTACTTGGTGATTCGTATGGCGGATATGGACGCTGGTCGCGCCACATTGGGGGAAACTTGACCAAAGCTAAATCTAAGTCAGTGAGCTATACGAGGACGTAGGGATGCTTGCAGCTACCCTTGAAGAACAGCTCCTCGCGAACTTCACCCCAAACATTCTGATTGCCTTTTGGCTTACCGCCCTTTGACTCCTTCTCGCGATACTTCCGATACTTAGGTACCTCGTCAGCTCGAACTCGTAGTAGCTTGTAGTTCTGAAACTGGACAGGGGTGAGCTGATAGAACAGTGCATGGTTGAGGACAAAGTCGCCGGCTTTGTTGGTGAGCTTGGGCTCTGGGCCTTGACCATATAAGCACGGGAACTCCTGCCTTAACAGGGGCCCTCGAGGCCGAACAATAGTGTCGAACTGGATATTAGGAGAGCGTTCCTGCAGTGGTCGAGTCGATACTGTATGGCGTGGTTGATGAGGTAATGAGTTCTGAGCCAAGCCAGTGACAGCAAGCTTCAACTCATGCTCTTCGTCCTCGGTGTAGTCCTCGTCATCATCCTCGGTGAGGTATGGAGATGCAGTCATGCTGGTAGACGTAGGAATGCTCAGTGTGGAATGGAATACAGAGCAGCGGTGAGGAACGAAGACAAAGATGGGGTTGGGTGCAGGTTATATTCAGCGGTCCCTTCCAGCCCTTTGAGAGCATCATAACATAACACGTCTTTAGCACAGGATAGATACAGCAATATCGGCCCCCGAACAGAGGAGCGTCGAGTGGAGCATGTTCAAGCGCGACGTAGCCAACGATTTTGCAGCACGATACTGAGAAAGCCAGCTAAACCCAAATCGTCCTCGAGTGAAGCAAGGGCGCAAGATACAGTGAGAGTCAAGAGTTCGCTAGGAATGCAAGGTCATCTGGGTTGTCAACTTGTCACTGGTGCGGGCGGCGCGGATCCAAGGGCGAAGAATGCAGGTTCATATGCTTGCCCTGGTGACTGCACAACATGTGCATGATGGGTGTTCATGGCTTGATACGGCGCTTCCAGTGCACGGACAATCGATGAAAACGTTGATTATGAAGAGTTGGTTTCGTGAGAAGTAAAAGCCGGATGTGGCAAAAAGGAAGGGTCTAGGAAACCATCGCCGAAGCAAGGGGCGTGGACCGAAACATAGAGCGCGCCCACCTCATGCCTCCTCTTCATCGCCATCTCCACCGATAGTAAACTTCTTGCGGTCGGAGGCTGTTTTAAGCTTTTTCAACGCGACATTATTTACTTGTCTGCCAACCTTTTGCTGCATCCGTTCAATCTCTTTCTCAGGGTCTTCAACGTCTCCAGCAGCATAGTCAATCACCAACCGTCTACCAAGCAGATGGGTACTTCGAAGAGCATCCATAGCATTCTCTGCTTCTTTTGCAGTCATAAATTCAGCAAAAGCATAACCTTTTCGAGAGTTGTCGAACTTCCTCGGCAGGCGAACAGCACGAAGTTGTCCATATGACTTGAACAGGTTTTGAACGTCCTTCTTCGTGGCTTCGAAGGGCAAGTTCTTGATGATGAGCTTGGACTTTCGATCGCGGTTCTTCTTGGCTTGATCTTCTTTACGCCTTTCAGCTGCTGCGTCGAGACCCTTATGGGACGCTTTGATCACCAACGCGTGCCCATCAAGATTGTAGCCATCCATGGCTGCAAGTGCCGCTCTGGCTTGTTCCTTGCTGCGAAATTCCAGAAATCCAAATCCCATGCTCAGCGTGCTTCCAGGCTTTTTAGGGTCTGGTTTAGTCTTGACACGAGCGGACACAAAGCCATCTAGTGCTTTAAACAGCTCTGTGAAGACCTCGTTTGTAGTTACAAAGCTAAGATTACGCACGAACAGTGTTGATGTATCAACGTCTTCCTCTGAGTCCTGCTTCAGATCTGCGGTAGAGGTATTGCTGATTCCAGCTGTTGTAGAAGCAGCACCGTTCAACGATGGCGCGCCATTGAAGAGATTCTTCGGTCCCTTTTCCAAAAACAGAATAGAATCTTTGAATTTACGGAATGATAGAGCGCTGAAAGCTGCACGGCCCTGAGGCACCTGACTGAGCTCCACAATCGCGATCGTTCCGGTGGGAGGCATCAGAACCCTGGTAATTTTACCAAATTCCTCGAAAAGCTTTCTAATCTCTTCCACTGTGGTACCATAAGGGAAGTTCTTGACGAGAATCGTGGTATCGCCTCGATCCCGGCTCTGTAGCGCCTCGAGATTGACGCCAGTGGCTGCGAAGTACGCCTTTGTCTCTTGGATTACATGAGTCTCTGCTTGTGCTTGTTTGACAGCTGCATCCGAAGACGTAGGGTCAAAAACTTCGCTCTTAGATACACCAAGTCGATCTGCAATTGAGGACATGACGGCGTCAGGATTCATATACATTGAGTTCCAGCTGAAAGAAGAGGATGTTGCATCGGACTTCTTTTGAATTTGCTTCTGTTTTTTGAGGGGCAACTTAGACAGTGTGAACTCATCCAGCTTGTTCTCGCGCTTGGCAGAGCCAGCAATTATGTGCAACAGTCTACCCTGAAATACAGTGCCATCCAATTGTTGATACGCATCGACGGCTTGCTCGGGAACTTCGAATTGGAGAAAAGCAAATCCTTTCGGCTGACCTGTTCTGGGATCGAGAGACACATGTACCTAGCGCAGTTATGTTAGCATGACATCTTCTCAACGAAAACGATCAAAATCAGCTATATGGCGTCAATTCAGAAAATGAAGAGGCATCTACTAAAATTCTCTAGCCAGGTTCACATCATATGAAACATAAGTTGTCCCTATCTGGGAGATCATCCTTTGACATAAGCAGAAACACAAATGAAGATTTTGCTCACCTCTTCCAAGGTGCCAAATGGTGAGAAGCACGTCCGTAGTTCCTCCTCCGTAACAGTGTATGCCAGGTTTCGGAGGAAAAGTCTACCACTAGCTTGAATTGCTGCAACATCTGCTGTGACTGCCTCAATTTCGACAGTAGGTAGGGCTGATGTTTGGGGCTCATTATCCTGGTCCTGATTATCTCCTTCCGGCTCGAAAATTGATCCAGATTTGTATCTTGATGCATGATCGGAAATGACAGGCGAAGCTGACTTTGGACGTGTGTTCGCAACTTCATCTTCCTCGTCATCGTCCTCTACAAGACCTAGTAATCGACTGGTTCTAGATCGCATCCAGTCCAGGTCGGACGCTCCTGCTGGAGGAGCATTAGAGTCCGCCATCATAGTGTCTTGCTCAGCATCAGCCTGTATGGAGGGCTCTTGCACTATCTGCGGCGCCGCATCCTGTTTAACTCGTTTGGCGTGATTGTCCTCGGCGACAGGCTGTTCGTCAACGGTTGAGATAGGTGCAGAACCTGTCGGATCCATTGCATCCTTAATTTTGAGCTTCGGATCTTGTAACATGGGAAGCTCTCCATCGCGCCATGTCTTCGTCTTTGATGGTGCGGTCATGAGCCCAAGATATTCATTCAACTTGGTGTCATCCTTCTTGTCCTTTGGTAGTTCTTCTCGTTTCCGCTTGAGAGAGTTTGTAGATTGATCATCCTTCTTTTCTTCGACTTTTGCTGCTGCTACAGCTAAAGACTGCTTCGCGATAGGGTGCGCCACACGGGGGACGACAAGGCTCTGCCGACGAAGAATATTAGTACAGGTAGTGGCAAGGCAATACAATGCCATTGGGCTTACGTTGTCGGCAAGCTCTACTGCTATTTTCGACATGCGAATGAAGGATTTGTTGAAGTATTTGACGGCGCTCAGCGCATCTTCCGCAGTTCTGAAGCCTACGTACCCGATGCGGCGCTTTGCCAATAACTTTGTATCCGTCACATTATAGCGCTTTGCGAAGTGGCTCTTGAAGTCTTCATCAGAGATGGAGGGAGGAAGGCCGCGAACGAATATGCGGGACGGGATCGTTGTGGTTGGGGCGGAGGTGAGAATCGTCTCTGCCATGATGGAGTGGATATTTCTGGTCTGTCTGACAGCAGTAAGGTAAAGACGAGCAATACCTTGTAGATGTAGATGTCGATAAGCACGCTTGCAGGAGAAAGAAAATGTTCTCGACTCCGAAGCACGTGACCGCTTCGGGGTCCTTTCCTTTGGTCGCTCTCGTAACAAACAACCAACTTCGTGATTCTTGTCGGCATCTGCATTCCCTTCGTCCTAGTCATTATCATCCTTCAATATGGCGACTGATGCTGTCAAACTGGAGGGTAATATGTCCAATAAGCTACAGGTGCACGCCTTGCTCTTGGATGACATGCTAACAATTTCATAGTCCAGATCAAATCGGCGGACATGGTGAGAAAAGACTCTTGTTGGTCTGGATGACCTGATGCTGATTTTATGTGACCAGAGTGAAGATCTGCAACAGGAAGTGATTGATGTCTGTATGTTTGATCATTGAAGTGATCTCGTTAAAAATGTAAATATTGATATCGTGCAGGCAAAGAGGCAATGAGCAAATACACTATCGAAAGAGTATGTCAAGAGAAATTCAGATTATGACCTTGCTTGCCATTCTGACTGTTTGTCAAAGGACATTGCACAATACGTGAAGAAGGAGGTATGTTTGATCGACTCCGTTCAGATTAACTCCTGTCTAATTACCCGCAGTTCGACAACCGCAAGGGTGCGACGTGGCACTGTATTGTTGGAAGGAACTTTGGAAGCTTTGTGACGCATGGTGAGTTGTGATCCATTTCCTGATGATGGCTACAGGGTTGATTGACTTCCGCAGAAACGAAACACTTCATATACTTCTACGTTGGTCACTGCGCTATTCTACTGTTCAAGACACAATGAGCATGCTTCCCTGGAGGTTCGATCAGTATTCGTCATAACACACAGCATATATGCATGGAGCATTCAGGCGCATTGAGGGAATAGAGTCTTCTACAGATTGGTTTTACTGGGAAGTGATTTGTGCTTTGGTTACGCTGCTAGCAGCAGCCAGCTCGTACCTGTCAGAGGGTGGTAAAACCCATGGCTCTACTATATACTTCAAGAATACATCGAGTGTTCAATCTCCCATGTTGTCTCATAGCGACGTATTACAGATATGGCTGCAGGGTAGCGGTCGGGCCGCCGAGGTGACATTGCCATGCCGAGAAATTCCGGCCGAGTCGGCGTCGTCGGTCAGTCGTCATCCTGAGGCGCAGGCGACTTGGAAGCCGTGCAGAAGACACCTAACACAACAAGTTGAACAATCACTGAAAGAGCTAGATTGTGTTCCCGCGCAATAGTCTGTTGTTTGTGGAGCATAGCATAGCATAGCATATTCACGTACTCGCGAGAGTCCACATCCTACCCGCCACCACCCGGACCACTTCACAATGGCATTCTTCCTAGTCTGTGGAAACCATACATTCAATACTGCCCCTCCCCCTGGCTACGAAAATGTAACTGCACGGTGTCAGAATTGCGTCAGTCTCCTACCTTGCTGCGTCTCCCACTGGCGAGGTCTGACATGAACAGGGCAATTTCAGCGCCAGAGTTTGCAAGACTTGGTGAGTTTGTTCGATGTCATGTACGATCAATGATTGACAATGATAGGGAGTGGTTTACAGTGTGTTTTATTGTGCGTGTCAAACAATTGGCTGCTCGCATTTGTTAAGTACACTTTACTGAATTACAGCCAGCCATTGATTCCCTTCTCCCTCAAGCCGTATGCGGAGGTGAAATGTACAATCTGTAATTTCAGTCAAGATCTTTCGTAAGTGCGCTTTAATTTGGCTTGTTAGAATGAGCAATTAATACTCCTTGTAGATATCGACAAGATATACTCAACAACCCTGGAGGGGCAATACCAATGCAAAATGGACCTCCTCAAGGCTGGAATCAGCAACAACATGGCGGCCAACCTCAACCTCAACAACCAGCACAATACAAGCCGCCTGGAAACCAATATGGTTGAAAACCTGCTCATGGCTTTGAGGAAGAAGTGTACGATTACGTTTGATGATGATTGGGCGCGGAATGGGTATGAGACTATCAGCTTGGGGAAAAGTTGGGAACAGGCGTTTATTTGGTGTATGGTGTATGAGAGGAACGAATTAGCTGCTTGCTTTGCTTGATACCTGGTAGGTGTGTTGTTAGCTGCAAAGAAAATATGCGGGCTTGGGTTGGTTTAGTTTAGTTAGGTTTCGGGGTTGAATCGTTTAACCGAGTTCTGCAGTTTTGGACCCTAATTCTCAGGTCCGGCTTTTGACTGTTGCCCCAGCTACATCACTAAATCTTCTTCACACCTTCATCACCTTACTACTATCCTCAATCGCGTCTATTTCGATTTCAGATATGGCGCCGAAAACTAAAGATGCCTCGCCTGATGCGGCGCAGCCTATTTCGAAATATCTCGAGACCCAGACCGAGGTGAGTTCCCGCAATGCGCTAGGCGCGTCCTCGACGCGTGAAAAGAAAAATGATCCCCAAGTGAAACTTGATGCGCTGAGGGCAGTGATGTCTCAGGTGTTGTAGTGTTATATTCAGCATGGTCGCGGCATGTCCTCTGCACTCCATGCAACTTTGCGCACATTTGCACTCACTGGCGCGTAAATCGCGTGATTGAGTGCAGCTATTAAGCTGCGCCAAGTAAATGCTCGTCAAGCAATATCGCAAAAATCGTGCTATCTGTGAACGATTCCTAACACGTCCATCGCAGATCATCAATGCTCTCACGAACAACCAGGCGGCGTTCACCTCGTAAGCCATCTACTAACCTTATTGCCTTTAGCGCAACTGACTCAATATGTAGCACCATCATGACCAACACCACTGCTTTGACTACCACCATGAACACGTTGCTCTCTGTGCAAACAGCCATCAAGACATATCTGGAAGCGAACAAAGTCAACGCTGATTCTGATGCCGTCACTGCCCATCCTGCAATCGCTACGCTCCTGGGAAAAGACAGAAGTGCAATCGTCGATCCTATCAACTTCAACTTCTCAGCTCTATCAGCCCTACAATCAGATTCCGGTGATAAAAAGGACGGGAAGAAACAACCGAGAGATCCTACTCTCCCGAAGCGACCTCAGACAGCCTATTTCCTTTACGCTGGAGCCAATCGCGAACGTGTGACCAAAGACAATCCTACCATGAAACCCGGCGAGATCGCGAAGAAATGCACAGAAGACTGGAATAAGTTGCCCAAGGAGGACCAACAGGTAGGATACGGATAACATTGTCATCAGGGACCACTCATTTTAATGCTGTAATAGGTATACAAGGACATATATGCCGAGAACTTGAAGGCTTATGAGATTACCATGGCCAAATGGCGAGAAGGTAAAGGTCTTCCTCCTAAGAAGGCTGCCGCTAAACCTAGGAAGAAGAAGGCCGATGCGACGAGTGATGCTTCGAAAGTAGCCGAAGATGCCGAGGATGACGAAGAAGAGGACGAAGAGAGTAGTAGTGAGGAAGAGTCCAACGAAAGCGAAGACGAAGCTCCTCCACCACCACCGAAAGAGCCTACCCCTCCTCCAGTCAAGACCCCCAAGCCGAAGAAGACAAGGGCTCAGAAGGCCACAAAAGCAGAAGGCGCTGCAGCTGCCGTGCCAGAAACTCCTACTGCAGCTCCCACCGAATCACCCCAAAAAAAGACTCATGCAAAGGGTAAGAAAGATGCCAAAGCATCAAGTCCTGCGAAACAAGCCAGTTCAGCGAAGGAGGCCAGCCCGATCAAGGAGACTCCTGCCACCGAGAAAAAGAAGAAGAGAAAGTCAATCGGTCATGATGCCGAAGAGAGGAAGAAGAAGAGACGTGATACCCACGGCGAGGATTATTGAGGTACTTTCTTTGGGCGCTCTGGCATTGGAATATATTGGGATGTGGTATGGGAAATGTTGATATGCGACAGATGGAGCAGAAGGAGCTCGTGTCTGACCACTACATAGTCTAAAAGCACTGCTGATATGTTTTGCTGCTGTAATCAGTTCTCTCTCCTCTTACCCCTGGTTTGCATCCTGCTCCACACTTTTGACAACGTGAACAGATAGGCCGTACTCATTGCATTCCCATCCTTTTCATCCTGCTGGCATTGGACCATCTAACCAGTCCGCAATCACGTGACCAAGATTTGTTTCATCTTGCAACCATGTATCCATGTACAATGCACATTTATACAGCTTTACTAAAAAGACATATGCCAGTCTGATCCTAATGGCATCGCCAGCACATATACCTGACGAAATATACTTTCCACCTCCATCATCCAGCACTTCAGCCCCAGACTCCGACATCTACCACATTCTCTTCGTTCCAGGCAATCCCGGCTGCATAGCTTACTACCAAACCTTCTTAGCAACCCTTCATCAGCAAGTCAACGATCCAACCTCCTCCTCTCGATCGGCAGTATACGGTCGCTCACTACGCGGCTTCGAGATACACGCAAGCTCTAGTCATTCACCGGTTGCCTCTCATTTCAAGAAAGGACCCTGGGGACTACAAGCCGAGATCGACTTTACCGAAGTTCTTCTCCATACATATGTCACGAAGCTTGCTAAAGCTAGTACTTCGAATTCAAAGCAAAAGCCAAAGCTCATCCTCATCGGCCACTCATTGGGAACGTATATCATACTTGAACTGCTTCGGCGGCGGAATGAGCGCTTGAGGAAAGCACGCCAGAAAGGAGAATGGAGCAGAGATGCGGAAGTTGCAATTGAGGCTGCTGTATTACTATTTCCGACGGTAGTTGATATCGCAAAGTCGCCGAATGGCAGGACTATCGGATGGGTTGCTGGTCTGCCGTACGCAGCTGCCGTTGTCAGTACATTCGCGAGACTGCTTGTAGGTGCACTAAAAATGTTTGGTGCTGCAGTGCTGCTCGCGGTCGGAAAATGGTTCACGAATATGCCTGACGACTCTGCGGCTGTCACAGCGGCTTGGTTGATGACAAAAGGTGGTGTTTATCAATCATTACACTTAGCGAAGGACGAGATGAAGGAGATGACCGAGGACAAATGGGATGATGAGATATGGGGTGCTGCGGCTTCCGCAACTACGGAAGATGAAGAGAAGTCCAAGAGCAGCAGGACGAAGCTATTCTTTTACTATAGTGCGAAGGATCATTGGATTGCTGACCATACCCGAGATGGGCTTATTGCAATAAGAGGACGGCGCACAAGAGACATGGCAGTAGAGAAGGCAGGAGGAATTGGGCATGATCAGAGGCCAATCATGGATATTGATGACGGGGATGTGCCACATGGCTTTTGCATTCGTAAGTGGCAGAGACGAGTGCACTGAACCCACCATTAACATGAACATTCCAGGCCACAGCACACCAATCGCTCTCAAGACGGCCGAATATATCCGCCAAGTCATGCAGAAGAGTCTATCGACATAACTACCAACAGTATCGTCTGTGTATGGACGATGGAAGAGCTGTGTCTGCTTGTCGATGCTGGCATCTTCTTGTTTATCGTTGCTGGGATTTTCTTTCAAGCCGAACCCTTATATCATATGTTCCAGTATGACATCTACCTCCGGAACATAAATTCGTTTACTGCCTTTAGCGTGGTTGCCGATGGTTTAGCAGCTGGTAACGACGTTGTAATCCACGATAACTTCTTCGTTGTCGTTATTTTGTCCATAAGTCTGGTCTCTTTTGGTGTAGACCAATCCACGTAACCACTGTCATCAGTGTATAGTGATAGAAGTGCCAGTGCAACACCTGTAGCTATGTCTAAACCTCCCTCCGTGTCGACTACGAGCACTCTTGTTGCTTTAGGTATGGCGAGACCATTCTCGTGTGGCTCGTCCCCGCTGTGTGGCGAAGTAGGAATGTCTCTCGAACCCGAGCAGCTCGCAATGAAGTCTGGCAGTTTCTTCAGCTCTTTGCGTAACTCACGACTGCCTACCTTTCCAGTGCCGCAATGAAGATGTAACAGCCTCTTACCGAGAGCTTTACGCAGTTTCTGCGATACTAGGTTCTGCATTGCTTCACCCGAAGTACAACATGCGATAAGCAGCACTTTATCATTGCAGTTCAAAATTTCAACTTCGTCGCTATGATCGATAGGTGAGCCACCAATAGCAATCGCGCCCTTTGTGGTTGAAATGGACACAAATCCAGAGACCTTCTGCTCGCTAGCGGTTTTTGACATGATACTCTCAATCAAGCTCGGCAAGTCGTCCTCACCCGCAGTCAGCAATGCGTCCCTATACTGCCACCACAGAGTGCTTGTCAGACCCTGCGACCACATCTCGTTGTCGTCTCCAGCGCCTTGTACGTAGCCTGTGTTGTTCTCTTCGTAGGAATTTGGCTGAAATGTCGATGCCATGGTGAGATATAAAGGATGATAAGGCAGAGTGTGGATGGGCGGTTGCCTCAAGGCGGCATGTGCTGGTAGGGGATGCAGATCTAATGAACGAGCAATGAAAGACGGTCGAAGTGGTTTGTTGCGTAGCTTTTGACGAAGTTCAGAGACGGCCAGGTCGAGTTTCTGGTATAAGATCAGCCTCAATACATTGACAACGATCGATCCTACAACGCCAGTACCTTTGCGCTCGCGACCAACTCTGGAAGTTTGGCTTCCATTTGTGCATGCTCTGATTCGGAGACGATTTCCGGCAATCGAACGATGTGATGGTAGTCTGCGTAATGATCTTCTGGAAAGAGCAAGAGATTCATAACAGCGCACCATATTGGGATAGTTTTGGATAGTGCATCTGGAAGATGCTTACCACGACGTGTGGAGTCGACAATGATACAGCTGCATTTTAAAGTCAGGAAATTGAACTTCGAAGAGATGTCATACTGGGAAGAAGCATCACTGCTCACTTTTATAAGCAGAACTCACCCACCAAACTCTCCCAGAACATCTAGCAATCCCAAATTCAACCTCCTCAGGCTAAAATTCCAGACCCCGAAATGCCCATCCGTACTCTTGAAATATGCACTACCCAAGTCATCGCTCCTTTTGGTTTTTCCATTCTCTGCCTCATCAACATCATCCTCATCCTCATCCGGCCCTGAAGCATTGAAACTTGTTCCTCGCAAACCACTCTCAACATACCAGCCTCCACATCGTTCATTAGCAATAACTGCACAGTCTGGGTACTTTACCGCCACGTCCTGGATGAATTGAGCATCGGAATCGATGCTGTGGAGTCTGTTACGGATGGAAAGAGAGCGAGTGGAGAGTTTTGATATTGTTTGGGAGATGTTACGGGAAGCTTCGGGGAAGATGATCTCGGACAGATGTGGTTGTGCTGATGATGTGGATGTTACCATCGAGGCGGAATCGGAGCCCTGGGCGTGATCAGGCGCTGGGGCTGCAGTAATGATCGAGAGACGTGCTTGTTTTGAGTAAGGTAGTGGTGAAAGTGGGGGTCACGTGATCTATCGACGATTTCTTCTTTGATTTGCAGCGCAGGAATTATGGACTGCTGGAGTCACTTCTTTATAGCATCTTCAGTCAAACGATCCCTGCGATAATGTAGTCACAGTGATGGCATTGGGCCATCGTTGCTGTCATACTCGTCAACAAAGTCACAAGAACAGATGGAAGAGTCATCCCAGCAGGGTCTGCGCTAGCTCGACTTCAGAAGCACATAGGAATGAAGAGAGAACTGGTGTTGAAAGTATGTTAATCATTGATAGCGATCTAATTGGGTACTCAAGTCATAATTCGTATTCATCTCCTCCACCATAACAAAACCATCAGTTCACCAATCCCAAAACACCTTCAACAACTTCCTCCAGCTCTCCCACTCTGGCTTTCAACATCATATTCTCATCCCATAACGACAGACCCGGAGTCGATCCTAACATCGTCGTAAAGACATCACCATCCTCTTCCGGGAAACTGCTGGCATCGCTCATCGCCGGGCTACGCCGAGATAGGCATTGTGCAGCTCACGGAGCAAATTCGTGAGTTCAGTTTGTGAGGATGGTAATGTGGCGAGGAAGTCTGGTGAGACAAAGGGGTCATTGGTAGTGGAGTTGTTGTAAGAGTGATGTGACGAGATGTTGGGGGTGATGAGTATTTCTTCATCGATTCTGCGAGTGGTGAATTTTCTTTGGGTTGTTGTTGTTGTTGGAGACAGACCTAACCAGCCTGCTGCTGTTTCGGAGATGCTCGACATCTTGACTGATGCTCGTCTGTTGATGTGACGATCTTGTGCTTGATGTGTTGTGATCTCATCATGACTTGGAATATTGAACAGTTCTGCCGTTGCAACTTTGGCACTCTTCGAGCGAGGCGCTAAGGCGGAACCAGCACGTTGGAAGAGGGGCATACACTTGCTGGCTGCGGAGAGTGCTATAGATGATTGACGACGCAACGACGAGGTAGGATATGCTGTCAGTGGTGATGATGTCGGTGGACTGCATGAGGTAGAGAAGACAGGATCATAGTCACTGGCGCCGCCATAGCTGGTGTCTTGGGTGAAGATGGCTGTCATGATGGTGTGGTGCGAAGACGGAGTGAATGGGGTATATAGGACGTTGTACTTGGGGAGATACGTTGTACTGGAAGCAAGGCAGGGCAGAGGGTGAATGAGGGTGATGCGAATTGTGAGGATTGTGATATTGTGTTTGTGTTGAGGATGATGAGATTGATATGGCAAAGAATTGGTAGTGGAATGGACAGTAAAGGACCAACTGCGACAATATATCAGACGATGGTCATGGAGGATTGCATCGACGAGGCTGGTCGCTGCAGCTCGAGGTGGCAGGGAAAGAATCGGTCCGTTGAAGAACGCGTGCCGTCCTGTTTCCACAACAACCAAACTCGCATTCGCGTCGAGCGCGTTCTCCTGAGACCATCATGAAACAGCATGTAGGCTTTGTATTAATCCCATCATGCCAGCGACAGAAACTTCAATAAAACAAAGTTCAGATCAGTCAAAGGCGGCTCTTGCAGCTCTTAAGTCATTTGTTTCGCAACTATCTATTCGTGATTACCTTGCTACGTAGTAACCGTTCTTGCAACCTTCTTTTTCGATGAGTGGTGATGTTGTTCAAGTTCCCAGCTTCCTCCTCAATATCAAGTCCACCCCTTCACACCTTTGCCAACAGTTTCTTGTTCTGCGAAAACCTAAGCACGAGGAGCACACCCGCTCCAAATATCATCTCAGATCCTGAGGCCAGGGTAAGAGCGAGAAAGCCGGAACGGTCTAGGATAGCCCCACTGATAGGGTTCCCGATGAGTGCACTGCGAACATGATATGTTAGTGGTAGTAATGACTTTGACCATTCAACTCACGCAGTAGACAGAAATGCCATCATAATACCGAGAGCAGGCCCATACTGAGAAGGAGATGAAAGAAGAGGGGCTACACAAGCTCCAAGTAGACTGATGACCGAGCCAGAGGTAAATCCATAGGCTATGGCAAAGATGATGATACCTGCTGTCGACTTGGCTGCGGTCAAGCATGCCATAATGACTCCAGACGATATCCCAGCAAAAATCATCAAGTTATAAGGACCCCAAATGTCGGCAAGTGCACCAGGAATGACACGTCCGAATAGGCTTGCAGCATTGGTGATGGTGACAAGATAGAAGGCTGTCTGTTCAGAGAGTCCTTGAGAGACGCTGTATACCGCGATAAAGACCAGGCCTGCAAAAAGACCAATATATAAGAACCAGCCACCTAGCATAAAAAAGAGAAGTCGACGGTTCTTCAGGATAGCACCAAGGTCAGGCTTAGGCGGAGCAGGTCGGGGGGTACCATCAAGTGACTTCTGCGCTTGACCTGGCATCGATACACACAAAACAGAGATCAAGCACAGCGGCATCATGATAAAGCCAGCGATACGAAAGGTCCAGCCGAACCCAACTTCCTTGAGCAGTCTACTCAGCACGATAGGCCAGACGATGCCGCCAACAGAAGATCCAGCTACTGTCATGCCAAGAGCTAGCCCGCGGCGCTTTTGAAAGGCAACGGTGACGCAGATGAGTGCGGGAGTGAACAAAAGACTGTCTCCAATGCCAATAAGAAGACCTTGAGTAAGGATGAGTTGCCAGTACTGGGTGCAGATCGAGGCAAGAAAGACGCCGAGGAGGAGAAAAGCAGATCCAATAGCCACGATGGTCTGAAAGCAGAGGAGATTAGTCGCGAATAGCTAGGTATACCTATAGAGCTTCTACTCACTCGGGGACCTGTTTTGTTGATCGTTGCCCCGACGAAGAGAGAGCCACCGAACAGGAAGAACATGTTGAGAGATCCAATCCAGCTTACTGCCGAGGCGTCCTTGTGAAGCAGTCCGATGTAGTACTGCTGGAACACACCAAAAGCGTTCGTGAAGCCAATCGTCACGAACGAGATTAGAAATGCACTGAGAATGATGAGCATGCTCTGTTTGCTAGTGAAATAGATTAGCTATAGTAGGCTCCATCCTTTTGCCTACTACCTACTTGATTTCGCTGACGGGTCCCGGTGGAGCAAGGTCCTTCTCGACATCTGCCGTTGCTATACTTTGGCTGACACTTATGACGAGGTCTGTAGGTATCTCAATGATATCTTTTGCCATACTGACTTCAGACTTCGACATTATGTTGAGAGCAAAGAGTCGAGATACAGGACAAGATAGGAAGAAGGGCTGATGAGGAAGGATCGCTACAGAGACTCAAGAGAAGCCAGAGGTCTTCCTTTATATATTTGGATGAACGGACACTCTTTGGAGACCGCGGACGCGGGCATCTGATCCCGTGGTCGCCAGCGCGAAGGAGACAGAATTCACCCGGACCAATGATTGTGCGATCTAGCGGAGCTAGGGATTGGTGCTACTCCATAAGCAAGTTACTTAGACTGGGTCTCCGGGGTTGAGCGTCTTGCTTTGCCTCAAGATGTCGAGGAAGTGCATGGTAGTATTCTCGTGTCCTCGGCATTTATATGGTCTTGGTAGACCTAGATCGTTCGAACTTCCACTTTGCATACTGCCAATCTCATCAAGGTCTTGAATAAGCTGCTCGTCTTGACCGTCCTCTATCATAATATACAGGAAGAAAGAGGAGGAGACTGCGTAAAGGGAAAGGATAACCCCGGCCCCTTTATCCTCTTACCCTCCAAGATACCCCGCGGATGAACCGCTTTGGTCCGCGGGAAAACCGTCTCCTGACCACTTTCCTTCTCGTCTTTCTTTGTGTGGGATCGAAGGACGGTCACTTTGTGTTGGATCAAAGGACGGTCAAACGTTTGCCTGGTTAACAAACTACGACCTCCGTTCTTTACGTGTATAACTCTCGCTTTGTGATGTCTGTACGGCATGAAGAGAACAAGTACTGCAGCGGAGCTTGACGGAGCAACCTTCCATCGCCAGCAGCCAATCTCATGCGCATTCTGCCGAAAAAGAAAGCTGAAATGTGATCGCGAAAATCCATGCGGTAATTGTGTGACAAGAGGCATGCGGTGTCTGCCAGCAGCGAAGCCTTCAGTGAAAACGTCACAGCAGTCTTCACAACGTCTTTCCGACGTCCTCCCTTCTGGTGGCGATGGACTATCTCAGAAGCCTTCAGGCGAGACGGTACAGCAGTCGGCAAGGCAAGTGGAACATTCAAGACAACAGCAGACTTCACAACGTCGTTCCGATATTATCCCTGGCGTTGGGAATGTTCTATCTCAGACCCGTGCGTTAGGGATTCCTACGACACCGGATGACTCTTCCATCAACACCAGGCAGGGTCGGAGTGTGGCACTAGATACCAATAACGAGAATGATTTGAACAGACAAGCGCTCCAATTTGAAGCAGATGCAACACAGCTCCAAGACACACCAGCCTCTTGGCCCACTGTGAATATCATGTTCCCAAGTACAGCTCCTCGACGACACGGTGCTACTATCACGCTTGTAGAAGTACTACAAGTCATGCCATCACGAGCAAGAGCACATCGCCTACTTGACCATTTTATTGACAACCTGCAGTGGTCATTGCATATCTGTCATACTCCTTCACTCCGAAGGAGTCTTGGGAAACTTTACGGAGATCTCGAATCTGGCGTACATGATAATCTGCGCGATTTAGCACTGCATAGTGCAATTCTTGGCGTCAGTGCGGCATATCCTTCCAAAACCTTAAGCCTACCTGAGGAAGTGACCACCGTACTGGCACAAAGTCTGACCCAGCTAGCGCAACGAGCACTTGTCGAGGTTGATTATCTCAAGAATCCTAGCCTGACTACGTTGCAGGCTGCACTGATACTTGGATATATGATAGTTCCAGAGGCCGGCGGGCTGACCACGGTATTACTGGCACTGCGAGCAGCTATTCATTGCGCCCAGGCTCTTGGAATGCATCGACTGGACTCTCCCAGGTTCGTCAAGCAAAGAGGAAAAGAAGGGTCGACAGACTACGTGTACCTCGAGTTACAGAGGAGAATCTACTGGCAACTAGCCGCAAGTGACTGGTAAGTAGGATGTTGGGCACAATCTTTACGCATCTGACGCCATGTGCTGTAGGTTGATCTCGACTGTGTCTGGCCCGTATACCTCAACCTACTTCATTCACCCCGATCAATTTCAAATCCAACTGCCAGCAAACTGTGACGACGAGGCGTTAGATGCGGAAGGCGTCTACTCACGGCCATGTGATGTACCTACCGAACAGTCTCATACTCTGATTCGTGTCGGACTTGCATCAATGTACCGCGAAGTCGTGGATACAGCAAACAGGCAGGGTGTCGAGGTCCACGAATTAGACTATGAAACAGTACAACAAATTGACGCCAAATTTGTAGCGTTTATTGAGGACCTGCCCTACTTTCTCAAAATGGACCACGAAAGCCGAGCACGTAGCCGAGCCATCGACAAGCGGATGCCATTTCTAGCGTGGTCTAGGGCGGGGACGCTCTGTGCCTGGCACATGCGACGTATACAAATCCATAGACGGTGGTTGATACCTTCTTCAGACTCTCCGGATGCTCCATGTGCTAGAAGTCGAGAAATCTGTCTTAGTGCGGCTCGTGCTGTCGTGGCGTTGGAACAGGAGATGTACGAGACTGTCATGAATCACGTTCCGAACTTCTCGAGACACTGGGCTGTGGTCCACCATTTGCTTGTAGCATCTCTGGTACTTGGCATGGAGTATGCAAGGGGTGATGCCAGCATCAGACCGGAGCTTTTGAATTGCTGTCACGCCCTAGCGCGAAGTCAAGAAACCAGCACCATTGCGTGGAAAGGCTTGCAACAACTTCAGTGTATATTAAGACGCTGGTCCCGAAACGAAGATGCTCAGCAACCGATGGAGCTGGCATCAGCTGTACAACCTATACCACGCAACGAGGGAGCAGACACGACTCCGTTCATGGGAGTCGTGCCTGACTTGTCTTCAATGCCCACAGATACTAATGCGGGTGTACATGAATGGTTGTCTGGCAGTCGCACAGTCCACGAAGCACCAGCCGCTGACAACGCGATATTTGGAGACATTTTCAACGACTTGTGGCTCAATACCATGGACCTGCCGACAGGGCTGGAGTCAAGTGAATGGGATGCGTTGTTTCAGGAACTCTGAAACGTGGTCGATACGTTGCACGAGAGTGGTAGTATGCCTGTGCCCTTTGATCGCTATACAGAAAGGACCAGAGAGGCTCTTTTGAGCAAATCACGGTTTTGTCAAGCAATTGGTGTCGAATATCGACGCTCGATGTCGATGAGGACGGCATCTTCCGAATGAGCTAATCATCTGTGCACGTGGCGTGGGAGCTGTGCCCGTAGAGAAACGACGAATCAGAGCTTCCAAGAGCTTTAGCCGGAGCTTGATTCTGGAAAGCCAATGACGGTGATCAGAAAATCGAAAAGCGGCATGGACAATTTCAGATTGCCGAGCTAACGTCTATAGCCGCGATGGAGCCTTTGGGCAATGTAAGTGGTCGAGGGGGTCGTCTCCTCTACAACAATACGCGAAGTACCTTATACCTTAAGCGAGTCGAGTGGTCGTATCTTCTCCTCGACCTTCGTTCCCCTCCACTCTCCCCTTCCGCAGCCCTCACCTCTGTCCCTTTTCATATATCTCCCTCCTAGCTGCCATATATAGCTTCGCCTGCAGCTAGTCTCCGTCTCGACAGCTTCAGCACCCAACGCATCTCGAATCCCAGCTACATCACACCGCTTATCGCCCCTCAAGATGACAAGTCTCAGCACCAAGAGTGCCGGCGCATCCGATCAGAAGACCACCAACACCGAACTCTCCACTGAGGATCTTGCTGAGCGCAACCTTGTTGTGCAGGTACGTGACATGACTATATCCCATCTCCAAGCGATGGCAAACCTAACACAGCTAAATCAATCCAGCCCGGCGACGAATGGAAACTTGAACAAGGTCTCCGTGCCGACGAGCTTCCCATCTTAGATCAGACGAAAACACCAGCCTCCCTCGACTCTCACAAGACAGGCTCAAACGTTCAAGGCTCCAACGAGGATGTCCATCACCCTGAAGAAAGGCATCCAGACATTGCCCACATTGACAACGACAAGGAGTTTGCCGAAGAGCGCGAAGGATGGAGAGGATACGTCGAATGGGAAGACTACCCTGAAAAGAAGGCTCTCGCCCACAAGATCATGATCTCGCACAAGTTCCCTCCTCCTCCCGATTTCCAACTCGGGCCAATCCCAGACACGAACCCGGTCTTGGAAGGTGTGCGCTGGAAGCTATGGCACAAGGCTATTGGTGGTACTCTAAAGTCAATGCCTGAAGAGAGCTGGCTTCGTGTGACCCAGGAGAAGCACAAGGATATGCTTCACGTGCTCGAATTTCCATACAATGGCGAGTCACCCAAGCGTCTGACCACAGCTTTACCCATAACACCAAACCCGCTCTTCTTCGTTCGCAACCATGGTGGTATTCCTGACATCGATGCGGATAAGTGGGATCTGAGGATTGACGGTCTGATCAACAAGCCTCAGACTCTGACGCTTGCTGATCTTCAGGATGAAACAAGGTTCGAACGTGTGAAGAGAGTCGTCACTATTCAGTGCTCTGGAACAAGACGTGTAGAGCAGATTGGAATGTACGCTGGTGAGGGTGATGAGATGATCAATGCTCCTTGGGCCGAAGGTGCTATCGGAACTGCTGAGTGGGAAGGAGGTAAGTTGATGACAGCGCATCGATGACTCAATTCAACCACTCAGCTGACTATCTGCCTAGTCACATTGAAGAGCGTTTTGAAGTATTGTGGTGGTGTCACGGGCCCCGGAAAAGGCAAGCTAGAAGGAGGCAAGATGTCCCATCTCGAGTTCAGTGGTGCAGACAGCTATTTCAAGCAAAACGAGCTCATGAACTACCTCGTCAGTGTGCCGTATAGCAAGGTCAAGGCTCATGAAGTGGTATGTCAATCCAAGACTCATTCGAAGAACTCCAGTGCTGACTCTCGCTTCAGCTGCTCGTCTGGAAGATGAACGGCAAACCCTTACCAAAGATCCACGGCTATCCGGTTCGTGCTCTGGTCATGGGATATATTGGTGCTCGTAGTGTGAAGTGGCTCTATCGCATCAAGGTCATTGACAAGCCAAGTCGTGCTCCAGTACAAGCCAAGGAATAGTATGCAACAGCAACCTGCTTTTTCTAACCAAGACTGGACTCAGACTAACCTCATAATTAGCCTCTACTTCAATGGACAAGTCGGCAAACACAACCAGCTCCCCATCAATGGCATCAACATCCAAGATATGCCTGTCTCCTCCGCCATCATGTCACCATGGACGAAACAAGTCGTCATCCACAACGGCACCATCGAAGTCAAAGGCTGGGCATACAGTGGCGGTGGAAGATGGCCAGGCAAGCAATCTCATTCCAACCAGTAAAAGCAGTTTACTGACCTTCTCGCCGTAGAACGAGTCGAATGTTCCCCCGATGGCGGCCATACCTGGTATCCTGTACCTGTGCAAAACATGTCCAAGAAATACAAGTACGCCTGGCGCACATGGCATATGCAACTCCCGGTCATTGCCGAAGGCTGGATCGAAATCCTCGCCCGCTGCTGGGATAACAGTCTGAATACACAACCTGTTGAGATCCGCCACGCCTGGAACTGGGGTCTCCACGTTACTCACAGCTGCCATCGTATCAAGGTTTACAGTGTTAACAAGTCTTATGCCCTGACGGCTAAAAGACTGGGCCAGTTTGAGGAGCATGGCGAGAGTCTGGGCCCGATTACAAGACCGACGGAGTTTCCAACAATTTCAATGGATGAATATGAAAAGTATTGGGACAGTGTGGACCCGAGGGATGTAGAGGAGTGATCGAGGGTGTAATAGAGCAAGATTGAGTAAAGAGTAAGTAGACGATTAATGGCATGTTTTCTTGAAGATCAATTAAACAAGGCATTCGGTAATCGCTCTCAAAGACCTATGAACGTCCTCCAATGAGAGCCAAGTCTTCCCTCAAAAGACCTCAGAATTCGTGGACTAGAACCGCTGTGAAGGGTACCATGACTATATTTGAGCTACTTACCTTATGCCCTTCTCTATTATCCTAGGCTCTTACTCGAGAGATATATGTGATCCAATACATACGCTGGATGTAGATGGTTCACGCCTATGGGAACTCTTCACAGCCGTCCTAGGCTACTCCTAACCTTTAGCCTTTTCACGAATTCTGACGACGACGTGAAAGCACCTCAAAGCCATACACTTTGCTTCAACTACCCCATATCATTGGTCAGACACTCACTCAGTTTTACCAGGACAAACCGAATTGACAGCCGTTACCTGAAAGGTCTGCAACGCGATGAACATGCATAAACTGCACATTTAGCTACTACAGAAGCGCTTGCTGCTTCAAGTGCCTCGCAAGATTCATTACAAAATGAACTCCAGAAGACCTCACACCACACCCACTACAAGGCGATGGCATCTCGTAGTTTTCTTATGCTGATGTACAGATGGTTCAGGTGTGATATCTGGTACAGAACCTAATTTGGCTAGTTTCATGCATGGAGCCGAGCCGGGACCTCGTTGGCAGGCCATGGTTGCTAGACAAACAAACAACTGACATTCCCGTTTTGTCAAACTCCTTGCTTTAGCTCGCATTCATCAGACATCTGTCTCAAGCAAGGATACTTAACATCAATGGGCCCGGTGGACGACATGATAACGACTTCTTAGACATTGCCTAGATAAGCCTGCTTCCCACCTCTGACGAGGTCGTCAGCAATGAGTTGCCCTTTCTGCGCCGCGCCATCGAGCTTGACCAATGTAACAGCAATGCCGAAAAACTTGGAATGTATGTTGACAATCACTTCCGCTTGCTGCGTGAAGATATGGTGCGCGAGCTCAGAGACGACCTCCGAGTGGCGAACACTGCGCAGAAAGGGTTCCGCAAGGCTCTTCGTGTCAATGGCCTAGAACTACACGGAGTCCAGTGCACCTCTGATCACAACAACATCGAGAAACAGGTTCCCTGGATGGTCAAGCTGCGTGCTACCACTGGTCTGCCTGGATTAAGCAATCTCGACCTAAAGCCCAGCGCAAGTTCTTGTCAGAGAATCGACAGTTCCTCAAGACCGATGCCCTTGCAGCATTGATGTGCGATGGCAAGATTGCTGCACTGGTCACCATTTGCCGTGACGAAGAAAAGCTCTGCAGAACTCCGAGTGCGCTATGTGTCCGTATTACCAGCAAAAGTGCTATCCAAGGAGCACTAATGATGCTAAAGACCGCCCAGCAGATATCATTGGTTCAGATGAACACAGCAATCTTTTCATACGAGCCTGTTCTGAAGCGACTACAAGGTCTCAAGGCTTGCCATCGGTATTGCCCTCACCACCATTGTCCGTTTCGGTAGTGCTCAGAAAGCGAGCGCCGCTGTTCAGCCTCTACACCTGTCCAAGAAGACCAGCACCGTTTCCTTGTCTCGAGAGGCCTTCAACATCATCAACAACACCAAAGAGGCTGTGAAAAACAATGCCAAACAGTTGCACAATGCGTTCAGCAAGTTTCTCTACTCTACTGCATCGTACTATGATATCCTCAATCATCTCGAATTTGACGACACCGAGATCCCCTTCTTCCAAGCCTTCTCTGTTCCGGATGACGAGAAAGGTATGCAGCGAGTTGGACGGAAGGGAAAGGCTGTGAAACCTGACCATCTCATTCGGAGATGGGCGCGAGGAGAGGATGGTGGAACTTACAGTGGTTTAGCGGCTTAGTTTCCGGAGGTGTGGTGCATGAAATCCAATCAGCGCAACCACCTTCTCGAGATCTAGCGCCACGAACTATTAAAAGAAGTCTTGTTCGACATTTGCACCATCGGTGGCCGACACGACGAGGCTATTTAGAAAACCTAGAACATAAGGCACAGATGACTGCTGGAGTCCTAAGCTAAATAAGGATTATCGGATGTAACCACGACTACTGCTATAAAGTATGCCGTAGATATCTAATCTGCATCTCCTCGGGTCTTACTAATTAAAGAAGCTAGCGAGATCTTAGAGTCGCATATCCTAATAGCAATGTCCCCTGCTACAGAACAACTGATTATAATTAGCGACTATAAATAACTTCGACTAAAGGTAAATTAAAAAGTTAGGTATATAAAACCCTTTTAGGTTTAATCCTACTAGCAGGTTCACTTATACTTAGACGAGGCCCCTTTACATACAACGCGATGTTAAGACTCGGTAGGACTTAACCTATTTTATGCTTTATTGCGCGGTTCTATTACGACCTACTATTAATCAATTTCTTTGTTATAAAGCCATTACAGATAGCAAGAAGTATAAAGATCTCGTTTAGAGGCTTAGGCTAACTAAAGCGGAGTAGGAGGCTGCCTATTTCCTTACGCGTTTAACTACGCTGTTCTACTAGTTTACGAAGACGATATCTATTTCCTAGCGACCTATAATCTAGCTCGTCTTTTAGATCTATAATTAATTGATCACATATCTTAACAACGTTAAAGAACTGTTAGATACATAAAGGGAGAATAATTTCTAGAAAGCTATAACTGTAGCGATAGAAGTAGCGATAGCTAAGCTAATAAAATATTACAGCTAGACTTCTATAAAGCTTAGATACCTATATGCACGAGCTACTCTACTTTACCCTACGTAGAAAGCTGCCTTCTTTAGATCTAAGGAGTAGGTAGAAGAGAAACCTACTACGCCTAATAGAAAGATATAGGAGGCTTACTACGTCGATAGCTTAAAGCACTACTATTAAGAAAACTACTAGTAGTAGGTTAAGGCTAGTCTTTAGAGAAGCACTAGATCTCAGCTTAAGGATGACTATAATATAGATGAACCTAATCCCTTCTTAAGCTTTTCCTTTCTAGATACTAGTAATGATATAGGGGCTGCCGACTTTAATGCCGAATAGGCGCTCTATAACGCTATACTAAAGCTAAAGGATCGTAACCCTTATATATAGTAGTAGGAGAATAAGAAACGATTCCCTTGGCTAGTAGCTATAGCGAAGGATATACTTGTAATACTAGGGGCGGGAATAGGTTTAGAGCGTGTCTTTAGTATAGCACGCTAGAAGTCGCCGCCGTAACGGAACTATAAACTAGAGACATTAAAGTAGATTATAGTATCTAACTACCGGCGGCGGACGATTAAGTAGGTAACCTTATACGCTTTTAGTCTATATAATAGGCTAGGGGGAGCTACACTTATCTAGATTAAAGAGGAGGTTATAGATATATAGTATGCAGTAAAAGAGCTACATGCTATATTTAGCCTAGGATTTATTAGGACTACTAACAGGTTCACTCGTAATATAAGGGTAAGAACTCTTAAGAGAGCAACGCGTAGGTTAGCATAATAGATTAGTCTATAATTCATAATTTTAAGAACACTCTTAACGCGTAATATACCTCGTTTAACTCTTAACGCGTATGCAAATACAGTTGACTAATGTTTATACTATCAGAACTATTAGAAAGGGGCTACCCGCGGGCCGACTTTCTATAGGCTAGGCCTTAGGCTAGCCCTAGGTGCACCCTTACTATAGCCCGACCTAATTAGGCACCGTTAGTAGACGGCCTTAGACCTATAGCCTAACCTAAAACCTAACCTAAAGCCTAGCCTAGCCTAGCCTATCGCGGGCCGACTATGCCTACCGAGACCTCTATTAATAAGAAGTGTTAAAGGATCTTAAAGGGCTAGTTAATAAGTAGTTTAATAAGACCCTTACTACTATTAGTCTAATTACGGATACGCCTAAAGTATTAGCATCACCCTCCCGCTATTTAGTCTATAGACGTTAAGTGGCTACCTAGATGTATTTAGGAGATAGTACGTCGATATACGATAAACGCTCGGCGTCGTGTATAGTACTTACCTATAATCCGCACTAGAACGCCGATCGCTTTAGTAACTAAGCGCCTACTAATAAAGATAAACTGTTAGAACTTGATAGGGAGGTATATTAAGTGCTAAGGGTATAGGGAAGTATCTAATAGAATAGGTAGGGTTGAAGCTAAAGGACTTATAGTAGTAACTAATAAGTAAAGGATTGAATTGACTTGTAGAAAGAAAGAAACTAACTAAAGGATAGACTAGGTTTATATACATGAGGTGGCAATCTAGAATCACTAGAAGATTCTATAGATTTGTAATATAGAATGTTCTAGTATTCCTAGTAGTAATGTTGGATTACAAAGCTAGTTATTAATAGAAGAGTCTAGATAGTTCTAGAAGGTAATAGAATCTTATAGAACCTACTAGAATCTTCTAGTTCTTTCTTTTCTTACTAATAGAAGGACTTAGTAATCCTTACTATTAATAGCTCTAGTACTTCTAGAACATGATAGAATGTTCTAGAATACTAGTAATTCTAACAT
>Ga0160429_1000190_pt1 | contig 76266 bp, 67 predicted proteins | sample SolpanmetagenomR_FD_108199 | JGI IMG/M metagenome (GOLD analysis project Ga0160429, IMG submission 108199) | Solar panel surface microbial communities from Lawrence Berkeley National Laboratory, California, USA - R | ecosystem: Engineered > Built environment > Solar panel > Unclassified ... | reverse complement strand
TTGAATGCGCTAGAAGCAGGTTTTCTGCGGTGAGAATGTGCTGTCAATGCCTATGGCCGTGTAAAAAGCGGCGGTTGACAAGCCCACCAATTAACTTTTGGACCAAACTTTTAACCAAGGCCATCTTCGTCTGATTGCCAGGAGCCAGCGAATTCGTCCACCAACCGCGCCCGCTCGGAGTCAGACACCCCAGTTGATGGAGTTGTTGTGGCTCTCACGCCTAAGCGTTGCGCCAGATGAAGCAATAAGTCTAGGTCAGCATCATTGGCCGATTCTAGAACCAACGTAGTAGGCATAATCGAGGGCGGCTAAAATCGTGTCGGGAAAGAAGACAGTTTGTAAATCAAGTTACAGTAAATGCAGCTGTTGGTAGCGATCAGGTAACGCTTCATAGGTCTACTTCCCGCGGCTGGTCTTGCCGGTCAGCATAAATGCGGTGCGCCATTTCTTCCCCGCTCTCGTCCGCTTGCCAGGAGCCGAATACTTCGTGAAGTAGGCGCTGCTGCTCAGCTTCCGATAATTCTTCGGTGGTCGGCTCGGCAGTCAATTCCCACTGTTTGCGGCCTATGAAGTGCGCTACAATGTCAGCAGGCAGGCTCTGTAGCCACTGAAAGGCGGCGGCGGCTTGCTCGTCGGGAAACTCTAATTCAACGGCTATTCTCATAGCACCAAGATACTAGGAAGCTAGGTAGCATCCACCCCGGTGGCTTAAGGGTGGGGAAGGCTAGGCGGGCGGTGCTACCTAGCCCTCCCCCACCCCTACACCACCCGGCGCACGACCACGGTCGCCTCGCCGCCGGTGCTGCCCTCAAACTGGGCCACCAGGTAGGTAGCAGTATCCGGGCCCAGGGCGGCCCGTTGTAGCTCGGTGACCTGGCCGGCGGGGCAGGTCTGGGGAGTAGTGGGCGCCAGGTCGCGCTGGGCCAGCCACAGGCGCAGGGCCTGGGCGCTGCGGTTTTCGACGGTGAGGGTGTAGGCGGGGCCGTAGGCCTGGTGGGCCAGGCGAGCGGGGTGGCCATCGGGCAGGTGCACGGCCAGCGTGCGCACGATGCGCGGGCGGTGGGCGTCGCGGCGGGCGGTGGCTACGCCGCGACGCTTGTTGGCGCTGGCAAAGGCTAAGGCCAACGCCTAGTAGCGCGGGTCGGGGTCGGTGGCGAGGCTGGCGGTGAGGCGCTGCATGATGGCCAGCTGCCGGCGCAGGCCGGCGAGCAGGGCCGGCAGCTCGAGCGAGGCCAGGCGGGTGCTGCCCTGGTTGGTGGCGTGGTCGGCGTCGGCCTGCTCGAAGGCAGTGGCGGCGTCGGCGGGGGCTTGAAGCAGCTCGGGGGTGAGGCGGTAGCGGGTGCGCACGGCCGCGGGCAGGGCGCTCACGGCGGCCACCAGCTCGCGCACGTGGCGCACGTCTTCGGCGGCTTCGCCGTAGCGCAGGTCGGCGTACGTCAGGCTCAGGCGCTGCTTCAGGGGCAGGTCTCCCTGGGCCAGGGCGTAGGCCACGGCGCGCTGCGAGAGCGTGGCCGCCGTGCGGGCCAGGTGCTCGCGGGCCGCCTCTTTGCTGGTAGCGGCCAAGGTGTTGCCCTCCTGCTGGCCGGCCTTGGCCGCAATGGCCGCCGCGTACTCGGCGCGGGCCTGGTTCGCTTCCTGCAAAGGCGCAAAGCCGTCGATCAGGTCCTGAAAGGGTTGGAGGTCGAGGCCGACTTGCTTGGCGCTGCGAAGGGTAGCGGTTTCTTCGGCGTTCATCGGGAATGAAGTAAAATTCTGAACGCACGCAAGGTACGTGGCCGACCGTTCACCTTTACTGACCTCGCATTACTATTTTCAAAAATTGACTTTTTATATATCGTGTACCTATCTCGCCGGGGCAGCCGCAGGCACCCAGGGGCTGGCCGCAGGGGCTCAGCGCACCGCAATATCCTAGTAACAGCATCCGTAAGGGCACGAGGGGCCGCCGTAAGGGCACGAGGCGCATCCGTAAGCACCCGAGGCGCCTCCGTAAGTGGCCGGGCCCCTTCCGTAAGCCCCAAACTGGCGCAAGTTTGGAGCTGGTGCTTTTCCTGGTGGTAGAGGCGGCACTTCTACTAACGCGCAGCGGCACCCTGTGACAGAACCGCTATTTCTCGTAGTGGAAGCGGCAGGCAGCGATGCGCAATCCGTCATCGGTGGCTTTATATACCAATCGGTGTTCGTGCGTGATGCGCCTAGACCAGTAGCCCCGTAAGTCGCCTTTCAAGGCTTCGGGCTTGCCGGTGCCGGCAAACGGGGTGCGCAGGCATTCCTTAAGCAGCGCATTGATTTTGCGCAGAGTGGCGCGGTCATTTTCTTGCCAATGTAGGTATTGGTCCCAGGCAGCTTCATCCCAGATGAGTTTCATGCCTCAATCAGGTCGTGCTGCTGGCCCTCACCGCGCTCCAGTCGTGTGATGGAATCCAGCAAGGCCTTCGCATTGGCAGGATTGCTCAGCAGGTACTCAGTTTCATCTTTTGGCTTGGCTTTGTGGCCCACCGGCGTAACGGTGACGGAGGCCAGGCGCCGCAGCACTTCCAGCACGAACTCGGCATCTTGGTCGGGGACTTCAAGCGTGTATTTCATACCTTTCAAAACTACGGAATTCTGACTTAGTTCCTATTGCCTTGTTACCTCAAAAGTAGCAGGAGCTGGTAGCTGCTGACTTTGCACCGCCAACCAGCCCCAACACACCAGCAGGAGCACCCGACCCGGATGCTCCTGCTGGCAAAAACGGACGCAGCGCTAGGCTACCTCACGCAGTAAGGGATTAGAGCTTATCCCCAGCGTTGGGCTTCACTTTGCCCAGCTTCCGCAGTTCTTTGCGGTCTGCGTGGCTCATGCCGGGCGCTTTTTGGTCGCGGCGATGGGCGCGGGGGCTACCACCATCGGAGGCACTCACGGGCTGGCTACCCGACACGGTGCCGGGCGCGATGATGACTCCATCGGGCGCCACGGCACCCGTGGGCGCCACCGCGCCGGATGACAGAACGGTTTGGGCCAGGGCAATGCTGGTGCTACCGGCCAAGGCGCCGGCTAGAAGCAGGAGGTATTTCATGGGAAAATAGCTAAGGGTAAGAGATGTGCGTACTGAGCAGCCGCCTGCTTGCGGGCCGCCAGCCGCTCGGGTTACTTGTTGGTCTTGGGCATGCCGCCGGTTACTTCCAACAGGCTGCCGGTCGAGTAGCTACCGTCTTGCGAGGCGAAGTAGACGTAGGCCGGGGCGAGCTCTTCGGGCTGGCCGGGGCGGCCCAGCATGGTTTCGTCGCCAAACTTGGCCAAGTCTTCCTTCAGCATAGTGCCGGGGATGAGCGGCGTCCAGATGGGGCCGGGCAGCACGGCATTGACCCGGATTTTCTTGTCGCCCAGGTAGGCGGCCAGGCTCTTGGTGAAGGTGTGGATGGCGCCCTTAGTAGAAGCATAGTCTACCTGGTGCGGGTTGCCGACGAGGCCGGCGATGCTGCCCGTGTTGATGATGGCGTCGCCTTCGGTGAGGAACGGGATGGCGGCCTGGGCCATGAAGATGTAGCCCTTGATGTTGGTATCGAAGGTGCGGTGGATGTTCTCCTCCGGCACGGTTTCGAAGTGCTCGTAGCCCATCTGGAAGGCCGCGTTATTAACCAAAATATTGAAGCCGCCCAGCTCGGCGTGGGTGCGGCGCACGGCCTCACGGCACTCGCTGGCCGAGCGCACGTCGGCCTGGATGGCCAGAAACTTGCGGCCCTGGGCCTGCACGGCCTTGCCAACCACGGCAGCGTCTTCGGCATTCGACTGGTAGAGCACGGCTACGTCGGCGCCTTCCATGGCAAAGGCCAGCGCCACGGCGCGCCCGATGCCCGAGTCGCCGCCCGTGATGAGGGCTACTTTGCCGGTGAGCTTGCCAGCGGGCTTGTAGCTCGACATGTCCCAGTCGGGCTGCTCGGCCATGTCCTCCTGGCTGGTGGGGTAAGCCATGGGCTTGGGGTTGATTTCGCTATTGGTCGGGCGGGGTTCGTTTTGTTCGGTAGCCATGTTTTTAAAGAAGGAGTAGAGGAAAGAATAGAATACGGTGGAAATCATTTCGTGCCGGTAAAAGCCTGCATATTATCCTCCCTTATGTTGGCTGATGCGGCGAAAGTCCTTTCTCCCAACATTTTTATGGGCAGCGTGCTGCTGGGCAGTAGCGCGGACTTTCAGTCCGCCAGTGCGACAAGCCCAGCGACTTGCGGACTAAAAGTTCGCGCTACTGCCCGAAGCCCGGCCGTACCCTCGCGGTGCTCGGCAACGTAAGGAGAAGCTGCATTTCTTACGGATAATCCTTCTGAACCTTATCATGGCAAAAACTGGAGCCGACCTACTGGTCGAACGACTACTGGCTTGGGGTGTCGATACTATTTTCAGCCTGCCCGGCGATGGTATCAACGGCATTTACGAATCGCTGCGCAAGCAGCAGGAAAAGATAAGGCTGGTGCTGGTGCGCCACGAAGAAGCCGCCGCTTTCATGGCCTGCGGCTACGCCAAGTTTACGGGCAAGCTGGGCGTGTGCCTGGCTACGGGCGGCCCAGGCGGCATTCACTTGCTCAACGGCCTCTACGACGCCAAGTACGACGGCCAGTCGGTGCTGGCCATCACGGGCAGCGCGGCGCACGACCTAACCGGCACCTACTGGCAGCAGGATGTGGACCTGGTTAAAGTATTTGCCGACGTAGCCGCCTGCAACGAGCGCGTGATGGGCCCCGAGCACGTCGATACTATTGTAGACCAGGCCATTCGCACGGCGCTGGGGCAGCGCACGGTAGCGCACCTGTCTTTCCCCAAGGACTTACAGGACTGGGAAGCCAGCGACGACAAGGTGTCGCAGCAAAACGTGCCGCACCACACCAGCGTCACGCAGGTGAGCCTCGACGTGGCCCCCACCCAGGCGCAGCTGCAAAAAGCGGCCGACGTCATCAACGCTGGCAAAAAAGTCGTCATCCTGGCGGGCCGGGGCGCCCTGGCGGCGCGTGCTGAAGTGGTGCAGCTGGCCGAGCTGGTGGGTGGCCCCATCCTGAAGGCGCTGCTGGGCAAGGGCGTCGTGCCCGACGACTCGCCCTATACCACCGGCGGCCTGGGGCTGCTGGGCACCGCTCCCTCGCAAGATGCGATGGAAGAGTGCGATACGCTGGTGATGATTGGCACCCACTTTCCTTACCTCGAATACTACCCCAAGCCGGGCCAGGCCCGCACGGTGCAGATCGACCTCGATGCTACCCACATCGGGCTGCGCACGCCCGTGGAGGTGGGCCTGCTCGGCGACAGCCAGACCGTACTGCAAGGGCTGCTGCCGCTGCTTCAGCGCAAAGAAGACCGCGACTTCATCCTAACGGCGCAGGACCGCATGAGGTCGTGGCACGAGCTGCTGCACGAGCGCGGCAGCCAGGAGGCTACCCCCATGAAGCCCCAGACGGTGCCCCTCACCCTGAGCCCGCTCCTGGCCGATAACACCATCGTGACCTGCGACTGCGGCAACAATACTACCTGGACGGCCCGCTACATCCAGATGCAGGAGAACATGCTGTTCTCGACCTCGGGCCTGCTGGCCACGATGGCGGCTGGCTTTCCCTACGCCATTGCCGCTGCCATCGCTCACCCCGATCGGCCGGTAGTGGCGCTGGTGGGCGACGGCGGCTTCACGATGCTGATGGGCGAGCTCGCCACCGCCGTGCGCTACAAGCTGCCCATCAAGGTATTCGTGTTCAGCAACCGTGCGTTTGGCCAGATCAAGTGGGAGCAGATTGTGATGGAAGGCAACCCCGAATACGGCGTCGACCTTCAGCCCATCGACTTTGCTAAGTTTGCCGAGGCCTGCGGCGCCACGGGCTTCACCCTCACCGAAACGAAGGACGCCGAGCGCGTAATCAGCCAGGCGCTAGCCCACGACGGCCCGGTGGTAGTCGACTGCATCGTAGACCCCAACGAGCCCTCCATGCCCGGTAAGGTGAGCACCACCCAGGCCATTGAGTTTGCCAAAGCCCTGGCCCGCGGCGAGCGCGACAGCAGCGAAATCATCAAAAACGTGATTAAAAACCAGTTCCGCGAAGCGATCGCTACCAAGGGACACAGCCTGCTGGATGTGATTCCGGGGCTGTAACTCTGAGTTATCGGGGCAATAAAAAGCGCCTGCCTTCTTCATGAGGCAGGCGCTTTTTAGTTGAGTTTAGGACTTGCATAAAAACTAACTGTCATTGCGAGCAACGCGAAGCAATCGCACCAAAACGAGCCGTTCGGGTGTCGTTCGAGTGCGATTGCTTCAGGCTAATACCATATACCAACCCTACTTCTTCGCCGCCAACACGTCTTGCACCTTCGTCCAGCGGATGTCGGGGTAACGGTCGTTATCGAGCGGCGCGAGTTTGGGCAGGCCAGTGAACATATTGTGCAGGTACTGCATGCCCTGCCAAGGCGGGAATACTTCCTTAGGAGCGGGTGCCAGGCGGCGGGCCACCTTACTCATGAGCTTAAGCAGCCACAGGCCACCGGCCCGCAGCCGGCCAAAGCGCCGGCCGGTGGCGGCGCTGACATCGGCCTGAAGGTCGCGCACGGTAGCTACCTCGCCGGCCACGCGCAGGTAGCGGGGCGTGGTGGCATCCAGCGCAGCGGCCGCCGTAAAAGCGGCCGTATCGGCAATGGTCGTAAAATCGAGCGGCTGGTCGGCACTCCCCCAGTAAAGCACGCGCTTGATTTTGAACAGAATAACCGGCGCCTGCCCGGTTAGCAGGTCCATAAACATGCCGTTGAGCACCGATGTGGCCCGGATGGGCGCCTGGTCGAGGCGGCGGCCAAACTCGCGGCGCAGGTCGAGGTTGCGGTTTGAGCCCTCGGGCAGCTTGGTGAAGTCGATGGAATAGTCGGAGGGGATGAAGCGGGGCACGCTGGCCGCCACGGCTGCATCGAGCAGGTGGGTTTGGGCGTCCACTATCACATCGCGCAGGCCGGACAGGGCCGACACCACGCAGGCCGCCCCTGCGCAGGCTTGGGTAAGGGCCGCGGCATCGTTAAAATCTACCTCGATGATGGTCACGCCGCGCTCGCGCAGCTTGGCTACTTCCGGCTTTTGGTTGCCGGGGCGCACCAGCGCTCGCACCGCCGCACCGCGATCGAGGAGGGCCTGGGCAATGTAAAAACCCAAATCGCCGGTGGCGCCGGCCAAGGCGATGGGAGCCGACTCGGCGGGCGAATGGCTGGGACTGGCAGGGCTGGTTGCTGCTGACATGAGGAAGTCGAATGTGACGCGTAAAGAGTACGCAGGGGCTGGCTACTCCGCCAGCCACTGCGGCGCCCAGTAGGTACCGGGGCCGAAGAACAGCTGTAATACGTCATCCGTGAGCAGCGAGCCATTGGCACTGTTGGTTAGCAGAAGCACACTCTCCTGCTTGCCCGGCAGCGTCATAAAAAAACCTTTAAAGTCGTCATTATCGCCCCAGTGCCACTGCGCCAGGCCCTGGCTGGTAGTGGCCAGGCCCACCCCACAGGCCCAGGCAATGGCCGGGTCGGCGGGGCTCGCCGGCCGGCCGCAGCGATCGGCCGGGGTGGCCGGCGTGCGCAGCAGCCGGGCGGTAGCCAGCTTCAAGCCTTGCCCGGTTACCAAAGCCTGCATAAATCGGTGGTAGTCGGGGGCCGTGGTGAGCAGCGAGTAGGCGCCGTAGGGGTGTAGGTAGCGCACCAGCTGGGAGGGCTGGCCTGTCTTATCGTGGCCGACGCTGAAGTTCGCCGCAAACTTATCGCGCCACACGAAGCTGCTATTCACCAAGTGCAGGGGCTGAAAAACCTCCTCCTGCGCCAATGTCTCAAACGACTTGCCGGTGAGCTGCTCGAGCACTTTTTGCAGCAATACGAAGCCTTCGCCCGAGTAATTCCAGCAGCTATCGGGCGCGTATTTGAGGTGCAGGGCCGAGGTTTTCCAGGTGGGGGCGAGCGGGTACTCCGCCCAGTTGGGCAGGCCGGTGGTGTGCCTGAGTACCATTCGGGCGGTGATGCGGGCCGCCCGGGGCTCTTGCGCCAGCCGGGGATAGGCGCAGTAGGTGAGCAGGGGCTGGTCGAGGTCGAGCAGGCCGCGGTCGTGCAGCCGCAGTGCGATGTAGGCCTCCACTACCTTGCCCAGCGAAGCTGCCTGGAAGACCGTATTGGCATCGACGGCCTGGGTAGTGCCGGCCTGGCGCACGCCCAGATTGTAGGTAGTAACGGCTGCGCCTTTTGCATAGACCACCTGCATACCGGGCACGTGGCGCTTGGTAAGCAGCGCAGTAAGCTCCGCTTGCTGAGCTGCCCCAACCCTAGCCCAACCCAGCAAAAAAAGCAGCAGAAACGGGCCAGGCGAACGATGCGGCTGAAGTGTTGACATATAGGTTTTAAAATTCCAGCCCAGCCAGTAGGCCAAAGGCTTGGTAATGCAGGCGGCCGAGGTTTTCTACATTGCCGCCATAAGTATTCTGTACCCCAGGGTTATCCTCGCTGTCGGCACCAGCGCTGTACTGGGCTTCGAGCAAGGGCGAAAGCCTCGCTTTTGTCTTGAACTGCACGCCCAGGCGGATGACGCCACCTACGGTGGGCGAGGTCGACCGGGGGTTGAGCACGGGAGTCGTCACGACATCGGTGCGGTAGTAGGTAACGTTGCCGCCCACGTAAGTCAGGGTAGTGTAGGAGAGGGAAGTTTGGTTGGTGATATACATCCCAAACATCGGCCCCGCAGCTACGTAGGGCCGCAAACTACCATGGCCGACCGTATAGCGCACCAGCACCGGGGCTTGCAAGCTCTGAACCTCGGTGGTGATGGGCAGGCTAAGCGGCTCGCCAGCGTTGGTAGTACCCAGCCTGGCGGGCTGCACCAGCGTAGCCGTGCTGCGCAAGCGAGCGTAGTTGACGCCCACTATCAGCGACCAGGGGCCGGCGTAGGCTAGCCGCAGTTCGAGGCCGTACAGGAGTCGGGTAGCCGCTTGCGATCCGGCTTGGGTTAGGTAAGCAGAAGCCGGATAGTACAGCTTGCCGCCGTGCAGCCCAACCCGTGCACTTACGAGCACCTGCGCCGTGCTTACGGGCTCGGGCAAGCGATAGTCGTGTGCGGGCACAGTAGCGTGGCAATCAGCATTGTAGCGCACGACTAAATCACTGAGCCTATATTCCTCGAAGCGGGTGCGCGGCACAGCCGCCGTCACGGTGGGGCAATCCTGAAATACGGCCCCGAGCGTCACTTGCTGCGTGGCGCGCCGCACTTGCGCCAAGCCACTGCCCGCCGCCCGAATAAAGTACTGCACCGTTTCAGACTGCGTATACTCGGCCTCGCCACGGTGGCGGGTCATGTCGATATCGTAGCGATAGAAGTTCGCGTAGCCTCCTACCAGCTGCTGGAGCAGCACAGCGGCCGAGTCTACCACGCCCGTTTGGGCATCGCGCCGAACGGGCATTTTTAACTTCACCAAGCGGCGGCCATCTTGCAGCGCCACGGCCCGCAGCTGCTGCACGCCAAATTTTTGGGCCGGCGCCTGGGCATTGGGGCGTAGCACTACGCCGGCATCAGTCACGAAACGCGGAACAGTTAGCAATCCGCGCAAAGTGTCGCCCTGCGCCGTCACCACGTAGCCGGGTAGCTCGTGGGCCACCACTTGGGCCGCTGCCGCAGTCGGCCATCCTACCCACAGTATCCCTAACCCCATTAAGACTGTACTTTGTTTGCCAATAATACCCATTAAATCGTGAAATAAAGATTTAGCAATAGCCCCGTACGGCGCTATCTGATTTATCAAAGTAAACCACTGCCCAACTTATAGCTCTCCGGCTGGCAGCCGGCGCCAGTACTATCCGCTGCGAAGCCAGCCGCCGGCCCAGCCGCCACGTAAGTAGTGGAGACGACTGTACGACTGTTTTTTTTTATGCGCACGATTCTTCTTACTATCCTAAGCTGCTGCTGGCTAGCCCCAGCGACGTGGGCGTGCCCGTGGTGCCGGCCACGGGTACAGGCGGGCATTTATACCTCAGCCTATACTACCAACGTCCTGCTGGTATTGCTGCCCGTGGCAGTGCTGCTCGCGCTGGGCATGGGCGTATTTTACTGGGATAAATTACGGGCTTACTTCTCCCCTGCTTATGCCAACCACTAACGCCTTAGCACTGCGCCGCACCCCGCTGGTAGCGGCGGGCATCTTGCTCGGGGCCGGCCTGGGCGGCTTCGTCGATGGCATAGGGCTGCACCAGATTTTGCAGTGGCACAATATGTTGTCGGCACAACTGCCGCCCGACACGCTGGTGCGCGCCAAAATTAACATGTACTGGGACGGCCTGTTTCACGCGGCGGTGTGGGTGCTCACGGTGGTGGGGCTGGCTCTGCTGTGGGCCGCCACCGGCCGGGCCGATGTGCCACACTCGGGCCGCACGCTGGTGGGCGGCGGGCTGCTGGGCTGGGGCCTGTTTAATGTGGTGGAAGGGCTTATCGACCACGAGATCCTGGGGCTACACCACGTGTATGAGTACACGCCCAACCACTTGCCGGCCGACCTCGCTTTTCTGGCGCTGGGGCTAGGGCTGCTCGTCGTGGGCGGGGCGCTGATACGAGCCGCGCGGCGGTAGCGCCGTTCCTGTTCAGCAGGTAGTGTTGGCTACGTGGCGCCTCAGCGAGGCCAATTTTAGTTATTACCCGAGCTTATCCGTAAACCAACTGGGCACTTTGCCCTCCTTAGCTATTATTCCAATGCCAACCTTCACCATTGAGCGCCTTTCTTTCCAGCACCTCACGGCCTTACCGAACGCCTGGAAAGATGTCGATTATCTCGCCCTGCTCACCAAGCTCGACTACGACAGCCCCGAAGCCATTGCCTCGGCCGAGCTGCCCGAAATGGCCCAGCTAGCCCTCACCGACCTGGAGCCCGCCGAGGCAGCTGAGGTGGTGCTCAGCCAGCTCTTCGGCGAGGAGCTGACCAAAGGCCAGATCGACCAGCTGGCCCACCAGATGCAGACCGAGAAGCTGTGGGAAGAAAACCCCAATTTTGCGCTGCACCAAGGGTTTTTCAACGCTACCCAGCTGCTCTACGACGCCTACAACGGCAAGTTCCCGCACCCGCAGGCAGTGGAATTTAAGGTGAAAGTCACGGCTACCGACCCCGCCGATCTGGCCGTGCTCGACCACGAGCCAGCCGCCACGCTGCTGCGCCTGCTCGGGCCTGGCTTGTCTGACCGCGCCCTGCTGCACCGCTTATTCAGCGACCAGCTGGCTGGTGGCGATTTTCCCGAGGCGGCGACCATCCTTTGGCAGCTCGCGCCCAGCGAAAAGACGGCCACCAGCGTCGTATACGACATTATCAGCTCCGATTACTGGCTCGAAGACTTCAAGTTTGCCGATACTTACGAAGCTACTTTACCAGCTGCATAGCCAGCCGTTTTTTACAGAGCAATTTCGCAATCAGGCAGTTAATTCAAGCCAACCTTGCCTTTCATCGACTCAAAAAGCTTGGGCGAATCGAAACCCACGCCGTGCTTGAACACGATTTCCATTTGGCGCAGCTGGCGGATGTCCTGCTCGGGGTCGCCATTTACCAACACCAAATCGGCTTGCTTACCAGCTTCGATAGTGCCGATGTCGCGGTCGCGGCCCAGGTAGCGGGCGCCGTTGAGGGTGCATACTTGAATAGCCTGGACGGGCGTGAAGCCGCCTTCGACGAGCAGTTCTAGTTCGCGCCGATTGGCGTAGCCCGCGATGGTGCGGCCCGCGCCGGTGGGGTCGGTGCCAGCCACGAGCAGGCCACCCGCGTCGTAAAACTGCTTTTCCCAGCCCTGCTCTTTTTTGAAGAGCGCCACGCTCGCCGAGTCTTTGCCTTGGCTGGCCTGCCAGGTGGCATTTTCGCGCTCTTGCAGCTGCGGAATAAGCGCCGTGAGGCCGCCGCCCAGCACCACCTCGCGGCCCGTATACGGCTCAAAGACGGGCAGCGTGGAAGTAAGGGCCACCTGCTTGCTTATCAACAACTTGATGAGGTCGGCTAGGGCGGGGCTATTAGCGGGCAGGCGCAGGAGCGCCTGGCGGGCAGCCGGGTAGTCGCACGCATCGGCCGTTTTGCCCGCTACGAAGTCGGAGCTCGCCATAAAGCCATGCTCGAGGTTGTCGATACCGGCTTCGGCGGCTTCACGGTACGTGATGGCGCAGAGGTGCCCGGTTACTTTGAGGTGGCGGGCGTGGGCTTCACGCACCACGGCGGCCAGGTCGGCGCGCGTGGCGTGCATGTACATCTTAAAGGAAGTGCAGCCCTTATCGGCCCAGAAATTGGTGCTGGCCGCCGCGTCGGCGGGGCCCTTTACCGTGTTGAGGGCCGGAATATCCATGCCAGGCTCTTCCATGTAGGGCGCCGTCACGTCCATGTCGGGGCCAATAAACTTGCCCTCCCCAATGAGACGCTGAATGGCCAGGTCGGTTTGCGGCTCGATGCTGCCCGCCGTGCGAATCGTCGTGGCTCCACCCGCCAGGTAGAGGCGCGGGAAGGAATACGGCATCTGGGCAATATTAAAGTAGCCGCCCGCGGGCATGGTGTAGTAGAGGTGCTCGTGCAGCATCACGAGGCCCGGAATCAGGGTTTTGCCCGTGCACTTCACCACTTCGGCGCCAGCGGGTACCAGCACTTTTTTGGCCGGGCCCACTTGCTCGATGCGGCCATTGCGCAGCAGCACGGTTTGGTGCAGCCGGGCGGGACGGCCGGTGCCGTCAATCACTTTGGCATCGGTGAGGGCCACCACGGGGGCATTTACCCGGATAAATTCCTTGACCTGGGGGGTGAAAGTCGGCGACAATTGGGCCAAGGCCGGCGCGGCGCCGAGGAGCCAGATGGGCAGCAGTAGGGCTTTAGTCATAATCTGGAAGCAGTGGAGGCACGTACTATTCGCCTAAGGTCGGCGTCAGCTACTTATTGCCACCTGCTTTCTCTCTTTCATGCCTACTTACCACATTGGCTGCTCGGGCTACCACTACCGGCACTGGCGCGGCGTTTTTTACCCCGATAAGCTCCCCATGCGGCGCTGGTTTGAGTTTTATAGCCAGCACTTTCGGACGCTTGAGCTGAATGTCACGTTCTACCGTTTTCCGCAGCTATCCTTCCTCGAAAACTGGTATGCCCAGAGCCCGGCTGATTTTCAATTTGCCGTAAAAGCGCCCCAGCTTATCACGCACTACAAGCAGTTTCACGGCGTGGGCCAACTGCTGGGCGACTTTTACGACACTACGGCCAGGGGATTAGCGGAAAAGCTCGGGCCGGTGCTGTTTCAGCTGCCACCGCGCCTGGCCTACGATGCCGAGCGGCTCACGCGCATTCTCGACTGCCTCGACCCGACTTTTGTGAACGTCCTGGAGTTCCGGCACCCTAGCTGGTGGCGGGCCGAAGTATACGCCGAGCTACGGCAGCGCCACGTAGTGTTTTGCGGCCAGAGCCACCCGCTGCTGCCCGATGCCGTGGTAACCACCGCACCCACGCTCTACTACCGTTTCCACGGCGTACCCGACTTGTACGCCTCGCCTTATTCTACGGAGGCCTTGCGGCAGAAAGCAGCCGAGGTGACCACCGCGCCAGGCGTGGAGCAGGCGTATTTGTACTTCAATAATGACATCGGTGGCTCAGCGATCGGCAACGCGCAGGAGATGAATAGCTTATTGAGCACAACATCCTAGGGGTACTTAGCGGCATACTAGCCGTAAGGCTAATGAAAAAGCAGCTTGCTTGGGCTGTTAAACCACTTTAGCAAACTGCTTTTTGCATTAGCCTCACGGCTGGGATAAGCTTAGCGAACTGCCACGCTAACGCCAGCCCTGGACTGGGCGGCAGTGGCTTTGGTAGCACTCACGCGCCATACTTTGTTGCCGGCATCGTCGGCCACTAGCAGTGCCCCATCGGGCATAGTTACTACGCCCACAGGGCGGCCGTAAGCCTTATCTGAGCCATTACCAACCAGAAAGCCGGTAAGAAAATCCTCGGGCTTACCGACGGGCTTCCCCGCTTGGAAGGGCACGAACGCTACCTTGTAGCCCGAGTACTGCGAGCGGTTCCAAGAGCCATGCTCGCCCACGAAAGCGCCATTCTGGTACTTGGCGGGGAACGCTTTTTTGTCGTAGAACGTGAGGCCGAGGGCGGCTACGTGGGCACCCATTGGCACGTCGGGCACGAGGGCTTTTTTCACGAGGTCGGGGCGCTCGTTTTTAAGGCGCGGGTCTTCGTTTTGGCCGTAGTACGAGTACGGCCAGCCGTAAAAGCCGCCTTCCTTGATGCTCGTGATATAGTCGGGTACCAGCTCGTCGCCCAGCTCATCGCGCTCGTTTACGGCGGCCCACAGCGTGGTAGTGCCGGGGTAGTAGGCCAGCCCGATGGGATTGCGCAAGCCGCTGGCAAAGATCTTCTCGCCCGTGCCATCGGGGTTGATTTCCAGAATATTAGCCCGGCGCACCTCATTTGCGGGGCCGTGCTCCTGCGCGTTGGAGCCCGAGCCCACGGTTACGAAAATCTTGGTGCCATCCTTACTAAGCAGCAGGTTGCGCGTCCAGTGGTTGTTGTACCCCCCCTCGGGCAGGTCGAGAATTTTCTGGCCGGCGGCCGTGATTTTGGTCGCGCCCGGCTGGTACGGGAAGCGCATCACCCCGTTAGTATTGCCCACGTAAAAGTAGTTGCCCAGCACGAGCATCCCGAAGGGCTGGTTTAGCCCGGTCAAAAACTCCGAGCGCACATCGGGCTTGCCATCGCCGTTGGTATCGCGAAAAAGCGTGATGCGGTTGGCGCTAGTAGGCTGCAACGAGCGCGATTTGTCGAGGCGTAGCGCGGCCGCGATATCCTTTTTTATCCCCTTAGGCAGGGTCGCGGCTTCCGCCACAAACACGTCGCCGTTGGGCGCTACATAAGCCCAGCGCGGGCTTTTCAGGTTGCCGGCAAATTCTGTGACGGTGAAGCCGGCTGGGGCAGTGGGCGTTTTGCCAGCCGGCCAGTCGATGATATCGACGCGCTTGGTCACCGACTTGCTGGCGTAGGGCGCGGGCAAATGTACCGATTCGGCATCGGGCGTCGTAATGGTTTTGGCCGGCGTTTCAGCCTGGGCTTGCTGTTTTTCCTCTTGGCTGGGGCCACTGCTGCACGCGGCTAGCAGGCCCAGGGCAGGCAGCAAGCGGGTAGGTTTCAGGTTCATCATGGGGGCTAGCGTAAGTAAGAGTGGCGCCTAAGAAATTTAGGCATCGACCCTTCATTTTACTGACTAGGCGCATAATAGTTACCTGACTACCAACTCTTTTTGCAACCCTCGCCGGGGCTAGCCAACTAACTCGCACGATGTACAGCTGGCTAGCTACCAGCCTAACGGCGCAATAGCCTGCTACTTGGCCACCAAGCAAAAAGGGCCGGCTGGGATTATCCCAACCGGCCCTTGTATTCCGCGTAGCTACGGGTTGGCTATCACTCGGTGTCCTTCAGCGACTGCATATCAATCACATACCGGAAACGCACTTCCTCGTCCAGCATCTTGTCGTAGGCATCGTTGATGTCTTGCATGGCAATCATCTGCACTTCGGGCCCGATTTTATGCTCGGCGCAAAACTCCAGCACCTCCTGCGTTTCGGCGATACTGCCGATGATGGAGCCCGCCAGCGAACGGCGGTGCATGGCCACCTCCTGGTTGTTGAGCGGCGCCTTGTAAGGCCCCAGCAACCCCACGGTCGTGATGACCCTATTGCGCTTGGCTAGCTTCACGTAATCGTTCACCTCGAAGGCATCTGGGATAGTGATAAGAATGAAGTCGTACCTCAGCTCGTGCTGCTTCATGGCGTCCGAGTCGGTCGAAATCAAGACTTCGTGCGCACCCAATTGCTCGGCAGCCGCCTGCTTTTCCTTGTCGCGGGTGATAGCCGTGACGGTGGCGCCCATCGCCCGGGCTATCTGCACGGCCATGTGCCCAAGCCCGCCAATGCCAACTACGGCTACGCTCTTGCCGGGGCCGGCACCCCAGTATTTGAGCGGCGAATAAGTAGTAACGCCCGCGCACAAAATCGGGGCGGCCGCGCTGATATCCAGCGCTTCCGGAATGCGCAGCACAAATGACTCCTTTACCGTGATGTTGGTCGAGTAGCCCCCAAAGGTGTTGAAGTCCTCGTTTTGCGGCTTCATGTAGCCGTTGTAAGTGGCCGTCCAGCTCACGGGGCCTTCGCAATAGTTTTCTTCCTTTTCCTGGCAAGATGGGCACACGCCGCACGAGTCCACCATGCAGCCCACGCCCACCAGGTCGCCCACCCGAAACTTGGTGACATTGCTACCCACTTCATCGACGCGGCCGATAATCTCGTGGCCGGGTACGCAGGGATAAATCGTGTTGTGCCAGTCGTTTTTGACTTGGTGTAGGTCGGAGTGGCATACCCCGCAGTAGAGAATATTGATGTGTACTTCGTCGGCCTTGGGCGCCTACCGCTCAATATCCATTGGCTTGAGGCCGTTGAAGATAGAGCCACTAGCTCCGTATGCTTTAGTGGGAATGGGTTGCATAACTAGAAGCTTAGTTTGGTAAAAGAGCAAAAGAGAGTCTGGGATAAACGGGCCTGCCGAGCGCAGAGTTACTTCGCAACTAGCTAAGCAGAAGCATTTACCGACTTATCTTTCAGACTATCTTACCAATTACTACTGCATAATAAAAGGCCTGGAATTGCTTCCAAGCCTTTTACTAAACAATACTGCAACGCCAGTAAATAGGTACTTAGCAACGACTGGTGCAACGGCTTTCACGTATTTACTCAACCGCGAGCACTTTTCCCACGACAGGGACAGCGTTGGGTTAGCCAACAAAAAGTGCTGGGTAGTACTACAGGCGTCCGAAATTCAAGCCCAGAATCAAGACGATACCCAGCACCATCAGGATCAGGTAGGTCTCGACGGAGCCCGTTTGCACGTAGCGCAGCAACTGGCCGCCAGCCAGCGTTGCTCGGCCCACGCCGTTGGCGATCGGGTCGATAATGCCGTTTTCCACAAACTTGTAGAGACCAGTTGACAAGGCCATTACGGGCTTTACGATTAGCGCATTGTAGAGCTCGTCGATATAGTACTTGTGGTACACGAGGCTATCGATACCCGAGCGCTGGGCTTCTTCCTCGGCGGGGCGCTGGGCGCGGGCTACGTACTGCACGTAGGCTAGCACGATACCCACCACGGCCACCAGCACCGAAACGCCGATCAGCATCAACTCAGTAGAATGCTCGGGCTCGGTAGTGAAAGCAGCGGGCAAAATCTGCCGCGAGTAGGTGAAAATCGGGGTCAGGTAATCGGCCAGGTAGTGCTTGCCCAAGAACATTGGCGCGCCCATAAAGCCGCCCACGGTCGACAAAATGGCCAGCACGATGAGCGGTAGCGTCATGCTGGCCGGCGACTCGTGCAGGTGGTGGCGCTGCTCCTCTGTGCCCCGAAACTCCCCGAAGAAGGTGAGGAACAGCAATCGGAACATGTAAAAGGCCGTCAGAAATGAGGTAAACAGGCCAATGGCCCACATCACCTTGCTGTGCTCGTACACGTGGCTCAGGATTTCGTCTTTCGAGAAAAAGCCCGCAAATGGCGGAATACCCGAGATAGCCAGGCAACCAATAAGCATCGTCAGGAACGTGATGGGCAGTGCCTTGCGCAGGCCACCCATACGGCGCATGTCCTGCTCGTTGCTCATGGCGTGAATCACCGAGCCTGCCCCGAGGAAGAGCAGGGCCTTGAAGAACGCGTGCGTCAGCACGTGGAAGAACGACGAGGTATACCCCATCACGCCGAGCGCCAGGAACATGTAGCCCAGCTGCGACACCGTAGAGTAGGCCAGCACTTTCTTGATGTCATTCTGCGCCAAGCCGATAGTGGCGGCAAACAGCGCCGTGGCAAGCCCAATGATGCCGACTACTTCGAGCGTTTGGGGAGCCAGCGTGAACAACACGTTGGAACGAAGCACCAAATAAATGCCGGCCGTAACCATGGTCGCGGCGTGAATCAGCGCCGATACCGGCGTGGGGCCGGCCATGGCGTCGGGCAGCCAGGTATAGAGTGGCAGCTGCGCCGACTTGCCCATCGCCCCCACAAACAACAGCAGCGTGATAGCGGTGCACACGCCCACGCCATAGTTGCCAAACTGCCCCAGGTGCGCCTTCTGGAATACTTCGGCGTACTGTACCGAATTGAAAGTCAGGTACATCAGAAATATACCGAGCAGAAAGCCGAGGTCGCCGACGCGGTTGATGATGAAAGCTTTTTTGGCGGCGTTGTTGTAGCTGGTGTGCTTATTCCAGAAGCCAATGAGCAGGTACGAGCACAAGCCCACGCCTTCCCAGCCAATGAAAAGGATAACGAAATTGGCGCCCAGCACCAGAATCAACATACTGAACACGAATAAGTTGAGGAAGCTAAAAAACTTCCCCACGTTCTCGTCTTGGCTCATATAGCCAATGCTGTAGATGTGGATGAGCGTGCCTACGCCCGTAATCAGCAGCAGCATGAGCAGGCTCAGCTGGTCTATCTGGTAGCTGAACGGTATTTGCAGTGAACCAACCGATATCCAATCAAATAGATTGACGGTATACTGGTACTTGAAATTCACAAACAGGAACACCGACAGCAGGAACGAACCCAACACGGTGAGCGTGCCCAGCGCCCCGGCTACTCCACCCGACAAGCGCTTGTTGAGCAGGCCATTCAGCAAAAATCCCAGGAAGGGCAGCCCCGGAATCAGGAGGTACAGCAGCGTTGAAAAAGGTGCCGTGGCACCGGGGAGAACAGTTTCTTGCATGAGATAAAGGGGATACTACGCGCCGGTCAGGGCGAGAAAGAAACGACAGCCTGCGGGCGCTACCCTTTGAGGCGACTGAGCAGATTGACGTCGGTATTCTGGAAGTTGCGGTAAATCATGACGATAATGCCCAGACCCACGGAAACTTCGGCGGCGGCCACGGCCATGATAAAAAACACGAATACCTGGCCATTAGGGTCGGCCCGGTACGCCGCAAAGGCCGTCAGCAGGATATTCACCGCGTTGAGCATCAACTCGATGCACATGAAAATAATAATGGCATTGCGCCGAATGAGCGCCCCCGTAACGCCGATGCAAAAGAGTGCGGTGGCAAAGAAGACGTAGTACTGCAAGGGTACTTCGTGGATGACGGCGGGAACGATGGAGGCGTTGGTCATGGCAAAAAACTGCGGGAAAGCCGAGCCATTCGGGGGCCGGCTTAGCGAGCAAAGTTATTGTCTGAACCGCAGATTTATCGGATTCGGCGGATTTATCGGATTTTGGTGACGATTATCAGGTGGCTTGGCTTCTGAGAGATGGGGCTGTGCTGCCTTCTTTAGGCTATCGGTGCTATACAAGGATTCGTCACCAAAATCCGACTCGTCCGACTAATCCGAGAAATCCGCGGTTCAGACAAAGTATTCGCGCTGACCTTGCGTCTGTTTAGGCACGATGGAAGCACTTGCCCTCCCCTTTTCCGCGCTCATGACCACCGCCGCCGGCCAAGATCAGCAGATTCAAACCGCCGTGCGGGAGCAACGCGGCCGGCTGCTGCGCTTTATTGAGCGGCGTGTACCCGACCCGGCCGAGGCCGAAGATATCTTACAGGATGTTTTTGCCGAGCTGGTCGAAAGCTACCGGCTGCTAAAGCCCGTGGAGCAGGCGGCGGCCTGGCTGTTTCGGGTGGCTCGCAACCGCATCATCGACCGCTATCGCCGCGTGCCGGCCAAGGGTACGGTATCGCTCGATGCGCCGCTGGGGGCGGCTGGCGACGGCGACGAGCCCGCCCGCCTGCTGCAAGACGTGCTGCCCGCCCCCGACGACTCGCCCGAAAACCGCTTGCTGCGCGAAACTATTATGGATGCCATCGGCGACGCGCTGGCCGAACTACCCGCCGAGCAACGCCAAGTGTTCACCTGGCACGAGCTAGAGGATAAGTCTTTCAACGAAATGGTGGCCGAAACCGGCGTACCGCTCAAAACCCTTATCTCCCGCAAACACTACGCCGTGAAGCACTTGCGCAAGCGCCTGCGTACGCTTTACGATGAGTTGTTTACGGACTAGCCTGGCTGGGGCAACTGCACCGCTAGCCTCACTTGCCGGCCCGGCTACTATGGCTGGCTAGCCTTCCCCTCACGACTTTTCTTATTCGCTATATGAACCGCTCCTTCTGGCTGAAAAAAGCCCTCAAATTCGTTTTTTTCGCGGCCTTGTTCGTGAGCTTAGCTGGATACGTGACCATGAGCCTCTGGAATTACCTGATGCCAATGCTATTTCACCTGCCAGCCCTCACCTTCTGGCAAGCCCTGGGCCTACTGCTGCTGTGCCGCCTGCTGTTTGGCGGCTTTGGGCGCGGGGGGCACGGCGGCTGGGCGCGGGGCCGCGCCTGGAAGCGCCACCTGGACCAAAAGATGGCCACCTTCTCGCCCGAAGAACGGGAGAAGTTTCGCCAGCAGCTTCGCACGCGGTGTGCGGGCGCTTGGGGCCGCCAGCCGGCCGAGCCTTCGGCTAGCTAGCCAATAGCTTCAACACCCAACACAGAAAGGACCGACTGCCTTGTAGCAGCCGGTCCTTTCTGTTTCACGCTTGCGGGTTGGTATGGCTAACAACTTACTGCTGGCTAGCCCGAAACAACTTTTGCTTCTCTTCCTTCGACAAGCTTTCGTAGCCCGAGCGGGATATCTTGTCCAGGATGAGGTCTACCTCTTCGGGCGGAGTAGAACTAGCGCCGCTTTTGCCCGCCGTCGCAGCTGGGCGGCCCACCGTGGCAGGGCTGCGATGCGTCACTTTCATCGCCGCCGGGCTACGCTGAAACAGGCGGCCCAGCCATTCGCCGGAGGTGACAATGGGCTGGCCCATATCGCGCCCGGCCTTTAGCTGCTTGACGAAGATGAAGCCCAGGAGTGCCCCGCCCAGGTGAGTGATTTCGCCGCCCGGGTTGCCGCCGTTGATGCCCGCGATGGAAATCAGGACTACTACCACGGCTATCCACTTGATTTTGACCGGGCCCAGTAGAATGAGCATGAAAGTATAGTCGGGCAGCAACGTGGCGGCGGCCACGATAATAGCCGTTACGGAGGCTGAAGCTCCAATAACCGGCTGGCCCAGCAGCATTGGCCCCTGAAAAACCGGCAAGAAGTTGTAAGCCAGCAGGAAGAACAACGCGCCGACCAAAGCCCCTAATACATAGAGGCTCACGAGGCGACGATCACCCAGATACTCCCGAATAATTTGCCCGAACCAGTAGAGGTTCAGCATATTAAACAGAATATGGAAGAAGTTTTCGTGCACGAACGCATAGGTCAGCAGCGTCCAGGGGTGGCGCAGCAGCACGTAAGGGCTCGACGACAAGGCTAGCTGGCGCAGCACGAGCGTGTACGCGTCGCGCGATTGCGCCAAGAACAGGACGGCCTGGAAAACAATCAGCACCGCCCATACCAGCACATTGATGATAATGAGCTGGTTCAACGCGTTATCGCGGCGCGAAAAAGCGGCGCGAATATCCTGAGTTAAACTCATAGTATAGGGTAAGTTTTAGTAGAAGCGCGCGCGCCCGCTTTCCCAGAATTTAAGGATAACAAACCCAACTAGCAACCCGCCAATGTGAGCAAAGTGCGCTACACTGTCGCCGGGCGCCTGGTGTATTCCCGCGTACAACTCGTACAAGCCGTAGAAAAATACGAAGTACTTGGCTTTAATGGGAAATGGAATAAACAGCAAAAACAACTCGGTATTGGGGAAAAGATAGCCAAAGGCGAAAAGTAAGCCGAACAGCGCGCCCGACGCACCGAGCATTCCACCGATAGGCAAGTTTTGCAAGGCGCTATTAACTTCTTTTACCCGCTCTATTACTGCTTGTTGCAAGCCCGGATCGTTGGGGTTGCGAGCCAAGGCGCTGGCGGCAGCGGCATCGTCGCCACCCACATTTTTAAGGCCACTCTGCTGCATATACTGGTCGTAGTCATACGCATTGGGACTGCGTACTACCTCAGTGTACACGGCTTCGAGCTTGTGCATTTCATATACCCGCACGCCTTCGTAGAGCACCCCTGCACCTACACCACACATCAGCCAAAATGCTAGCAAGCGTTGCCCGCCCCAACGCTGTTCAAGCAAAGGGCCAAAAGAAATGAGGCCGAACATGTTAGCTAAAATATGCCCCCAGCTGCTAGGGTCGTGCAAAAACATGTAGGTGAAAAACTGCCAGAAATGAAAAAATGGCGACCCTAATGGATATAAACTGCCTAGCTGCGTGATAGATGGGCTAAGGCGCAGATTTACTTGCAGCAAGTAAATCGCGATATTGGCCAGCAGCAGGTTGCGGACGGTGGGCGTGAGATTGAACATAGACGAACACCCGGCGCTGGCCAGGTGAGAATGGGTGGGGCAAAGGTCGCACCGGGTTGGTTACGCGCCCGCCTTACGAAAAAACGCGGCTAGCTGCTCGCCGTCGAGCAGCACTACGGTGGGGCGACCATCGGGTGTATAGCTGGGCACCTGGCAAGCAAACAGCTTATCTACCAACGCATTCAATTCCAGGTCGGACAGCCGAGCCTGACTGGTGGCCTGCGCTACGCGCCGGGCCAGCGCCCGGGCCAGCCCCTCGCGGCGGTCGACGCGCAGCGGGGCCGCGCCGCTCCTAAACTGCTCAATCAGGCCTTCGAGCAATTCTTTTTCGCCCTGCGCGGGCAAGTCGGCGGGCACGGCCTCGATGGCAATGGTCAGCGGCCCAAACTCGGCAAAGCGAAAGCCCAGCGAGTTCAGTGAAGGCGTAAGCTCGCCCAATACGGCATAATCGGCCGGCGTGAAGGTGAGCGGCCGGGGAAACAGCAGCGCCTGCGAGTGCTCACCGCCCCGCTCCTGCCCCGCCGCGTATTGCTCGTACAGAATCCGCTCGCGGGCGGCCTCCTGATCGATGAGCATGAGGCCCGACTTCACCGGTAGCAGCACGTAGCGGGTGAGCACTTGCGTGGCGCGGGGCGCGTGCGGCGCTCCCGACGCGAGCGCCGGGCTAGCCGCCGAGGGCAGGCGCGGATTTTCGGCCGGGGACGGGTGCGTAAAAGGCAGCTCGGGTAGCCCCAGCGCGGGCTCGGCGGGCGGAGTCGCCGCCGGGGCAGCCTCTTCCCCAGCGGGGCGCACCGGCTGGCCCAGCTCGCGATAAAAAGCCTCCAGGTCGCGCTTGGCTTGCTCGGTGGGGCGAGGTGGCAGCTGACGCTCGGCGGTACTGGCTTTGCTGCTGCGGGCCGCTGACACGGAGTCGGCCAGCGCATCGGGGTTGAACTCGACCGTGCGGGTGGGCGTCGGCAGGGCCGCGCCAGCCGTACTCGAAAATGACGTAGCACCGGTAGCGGTGCGCAAGGGCCGGATGGGTGCAAAATTTACGTCGCCCTCAAAATCGAGCGACGGCGTGAGGCTGTGCAGGCCCAGCGCCTGGCGCACGGCGGCCCGCACCACGGCGTACACCGTTTTCTCGTCCTCAAACTTGATTTCGGTCTTGGTGGGGTGTACGTTGATGTCGATGGCCTTGGGGTCCAGCTCCAAAAACAGCACGTAGAACGGGTGCGTATCGCGAGGCAGTAGGCCTTCGTAGGCGGCCAGCACGGCGTGGTTGAGGTAAGCCGAGCGAATGAAGCGGTTATTGACGAAAAAAAACTGGTCGCCCCGGCTTTTTTTTGCCGACTCCGGCTTGCCGATGTAGCCCTTCACCGTGATGAAGGGCGTCACTTCCTCGCAGCCCGCCAGCTGCTCCTTGTAGTTGTTGCCCAGCAAGGCCACGATACGCTGGCTCAGCTTGCCCGCGGGCAGGCCAAACACTTCGAGGTCGTTTTGGTATAACGAAAAGGCAATCTGCGGGTTAGCCAGCGCCACGTGCTGAAACTCGTCCAGGATGTGGCGCATCTCCACGGCGTTGCTCTTCAAAAAATTGCGCCGGGCGGGCACGTTGAAGAACAGGTTTTTAACCGAAATGCTGGTGCCGTCGGGGCAAGCCGTGGGCGTTTGGCTGGTCACCTGCGAGCCTTCAACCAGCAATAGCGAGCCGGTTTCCTGGCTGGGCTGTTTGGTGCGAATTTCTACCTGCGCCACGGCCGCGATGCTCGCCAGCGCCTCCCCCCGAAAGCCCAGCGTGCGAATCCGAAACAGATCTTCGGTTGAGCGGATCTTGCTGGTAGCGTGGCGCTCGAGGCTCATGCGGGCGTCGGTGGCCGACATGCCGGTGCCATTGTCTACTACTTGCACCAATTGCTTGCCGGCTTCTTTTACAATGAGTTGGATGTTGGTAGCCCCGGCATCGACGGCATTTTCGAGCAGCTCCTTCACCGCCGAGGCAGGGCGCTGCACCACCTCGCCCGCCGCAATCTGGTTGGCGAGGTACTCGGGCAGCAGCTGGATGATATCGGGCATATACTGAACGCGAAACGGGCGCCTCGCGGGTCATTAAACTAATAAAAGGCAACTGGCAACTACTTTATCCCCAACCTGGCGGTTGGGGATAGCAGGCCCCGGCGTACCTAAAAGCTTGGCGCTGCTGCCTACCTTTGCGGCCAAATTGAGCGCGGAATAGCTTTTACAAGCTGCTTTCTCGCTTTCCCTCCTGGCCCCGGCTAAGTAGGGAACCGTAGTGGTGGGCCGGGGGTTCCGGCACCAGCACCGCGGGCAAAAGTAGGCCCGCCGGGCCACCCTTCCACTTTCTAAAAACTCCCGACCTGGGCTAATGCACGTCAACATCCGGCTTCTTTTTCTGGGCTTGTTGCTGAGCATCACCGGGTTATTGCTGGGTTTTTCGGAGCCTCGCAAACCGCTGCCCGATCCGCTGCCCAACGGGCCCGCCGAGCAGCAATGGGTAGATAGCGTGTTTAACTCGCTCACGCCCGACCAGCGCCTGGGCCAGCTGTTTATGGTGGCGGCGTATTCTAACCGTGAAAAGGCGCACGCCGACCGCATCGAGCGGCTGGTGCGCAACCAGGGCATCGGCGGGGTCATGTTTTTGCAGGGCGGCCCCAAGCGCCAGGTCTTGCTAACCAACCGCTTGCAAGCCGCCGCCAAGGTGCCGCTGCTCATCGCGACCGATGCCGAGTGGGGCCTCGATATGCGCCTCGACTCGACGATGCACTTTGCCAAGGAGATGACCATGGGCGCCATGGACGACGACCGGCTGGTGTACCAAATGGGCCGCGACCTGGCCCGCAAGCTGCGGGCGTTGGGCGTGCACGTCAACTTCGCGCCGGTGGTTGACGTCAACTCCAACCCCAACAACCCGGTGATTGGCAACCGCTCGTTTGGCGAGGACCAAAACCGGGTGGCGGCGCTGAGCGTGCAGTACGTCAAGGGCTTGCAGAGCCAGCACGTGATTGCGGTGGCCAAGCACTTTCCTGGTCACGGCGATACCGACACCGACTCGCACAAAGCCTTGCCGGTTATCAATACCGACCTGGCCCGGCTCGAAAAAGTAGATCTGGTGCCCTTCCAGCAAAGCTTCGAGGCGGGGGCGCTGGGCGTGATGGTGGCCCACCTCTACATGCCTCTTTTTGATACCACCGACGCCAAGACGACTACGTTGTCGAAGGCGCTGGTTACGGGGTTGCTGCAAGAGAAAATGGGCTTTAAAGGCTTGATTTTCACCGATGCGCTGAATATGCGCAGCGTGAGCAAGCTTTATAAAGATGGCGAGCTTGACGCGATGGCGCTCGCCGCCGGCAACGATGTGCTGCTATTTTCGGAAGATGTGCCGGCGGCCCTCGTTCGCATCAAAGAAGCCGTGGCAGTCGGCCACCTCAACCAGGCTGATCTGGACGCACGGGTCAAGAAAATACTGCGCGCCAAGTACTGGGCTGGGCTCAACCACTACCGCCCCACTAACCTGGCTGGCCTGCGCGACAGCCTCAACCAGGCCGATTCGCGGGTGCTGGCCCAAACGATTTTTGAGCACGCAGTGACCGTCGTTAGAAACGACGACAAGCTGCTGCCCTTCCAGCGCCTCGATACGCTGCGCATTGCGGCCATTACCATCGGCACGCAGCCGGAGGGGCCTTACGCTACTATTTTTAATAAGTACCAGCCCGGCACGGTGTACGCCGTGCCCGACCGCTACGCGCCCGATTCGACTTTTGCACGCATCCAGGCGCGGCTCGGCGATGCCAACGTGGTGGTGGTGAGCCTGCACCAGATGAACAACACCCCGAGCCACAGCTACGGCCTGGGCGAGGGCGCACTCAAGTTTGTCAAAGACCTGCAAGCCGACCCCAAGCGTAAGACGGTGGTCGTAGCCATGGGCAACGCCTACGGGCTCAAATACTTAGAGTCGGCCCGCACGCTGGTGTGCGGCTATGAAGACCACTACGCGGCGCAGCTGGTGGTGCCGCAAGTGCTGTTTGGGGCGCTGCCGGCGCGGGGCAAGCTCCCCGTGACGGTGTCGGAAACGATGAAAGCCGGCACCGGGCTAGCTACCCCCGACCTGCACCGCCTGCGCTACGCAGCCCCCGAGCGCGAGGGCCTCGACTCACGGGTGATGAGCCAGATTGACCACATTGCCCTCGAAGGCATCGTGACGGCGGCCACCCCCGGCTGCCAGGTGCTTATCGCCAAAAACGGCACTGTGGTTTTCGACCAGAGCTACGGCTACGGTACTTACGACCAGTCGCAGCCCGTGACCACTAGCACGCTCTACGACCTGGCTTCGGTGACCAAGGTAGCTGGCACCTTGCAGGCTATCATGTACTTAAAGGATCAGGGCCGCCTCAACCTCGACGAGAAAGTGGCGACTTACCTGCCCGAAATGCAGCGCACCAACAAGCGCGACATGACCGTGCGCGACGTGCTGCTGCACCAAGCCGGCCTCAAGCCGGGCATTCCGACCTGGGAGCGCACCGTGCACGATGGCTCGCTCAAGCCGGCTTACTATTCGAGCACGCAGTCGGCCGACTTTCCGAACGAGGTGGCGCCTGGCGAGTATTCGTTTAAAGCTGCCGACGACTCGGTGTGGGCCTGGACGCTGCGCTCGCAGCTACTGCCCAAAGTGAGAGGCAAATACCCGGTGGAGTACTCCGACCTCAGCTTTATTATTATGAAGCGCCTGAGTGAAAAGATCTTGGGCCAGCCGCTGGCCGAGTTTCTGCCCAAGGAGTTTTATAAGCCGCTGGGCTTGGGCAGCATGACGTACAACCCGCTCACGCACTTCCCCAAGAGCTGCATTGCGCCCACCGAAAACGACACCTACTACCGCCGCGAGCAGCTGCAAGGCACCGTGCACGACCAAACTGCCGCCCTGGTGGGTGGCGTAGGCGGCCACGCCGGCCTCTTTGCCACCGCCAACGACCTGGCTGTGCTCATGCAGATGAACCTGCAAAACGGTCGTTATGGCGGCACTACCTTCTTCCAAACGCCGGTAGTGAGCGAGTTTTCATCGCCACAGGTAGCGGGCAACAAGCGGGGGTTGGGTTGGGACCGCGGCGACCCCAGCAAGCCCGCCGGTCCCACTAGCCAGCTAGCGCCGGCCAGCACCTTTGGCCACACGGGTTTTACGGGCACCTGCGTGTGGCTCGACCCAGACAATAAGATTTTGTACGTCTTCCTCTCCAACCGCGTGTATCCCGACGCAGGCAACATCAAGCTACGGACTTATAACATCCGCACCCGCATTCAAGAGGTGATTTATAAGGCGATGGTCCCGAAAGCACCGCGGGGCTAACTCGCTCTGTGCTATTGAGCGCGTTAACCCTGCGGCCCTAACCAAGCTTCGGCTCGGCCTGCGCAGCGGACGCCCACCAAATAACTTACTGCTGTTACGCACGACCCACGTCAGCTTGCTGGAAATGACCTCCAGGAGAGCAGAAAAAGCCTGTTTCCAGCAAACTGGTTCAGGTGCTGCGTAACAGCAGTAACTTGTTAGGCATTCGTACACTAAAAACAGCCTGCTAGGCGGCTAGTAGCTTGGATTTTGTAACCCGAGCGCGAGCAACGCGAGCATCTTGCGTTAGGCGTCGTTCGGTCCCATGTGCTCGCTTTGCTCGCGCTCGGACTACAAAGTCCAAGCTACTGATTTTCTGCTTGCTTACTAAAAATTTAGAGCCCAAACCGAGCTAATTCCTTGTTTGATTGTGCACAATTAAACATTGGACAACCTAATTGAGTTTACCACTCGACCGCCATGAAACTGCCCGTTACCGCCAACCTTGACAACTCCCTGCTGAAGCTGGAAAACCAGCTGTGCTTTCCGTTTTATGCCGTGTCGCGGCAGATTACGAAAGCCTACCAGCCTTATTTGCAGGCGCTGGGGCTCACCTACCCGCAGTACCTCGTATTTCTGTTGCTTTGGGAGCACGAGCAGCTGACAGTGAAGGAGATCGGTGAAAGATTACTACTCGACTCGGGCACGCTTACACCCTTGCTCAAGCGCATGGAGCAAAAGCAGTGGCTCAGCCGCTGCCGGGCGCCGCACGATGAGCGCTCGGTTCTTATCGGTCTGCTGCCCGCGGGGCGGGCGCTGCAAGCCCCGGCTAGCCAGATTCCGGCCCAGCTCCTGGCCAAGATCGACCTGATGCCAGCCGCCCTTGGCGCCTTGCGCACCCAACTCACGCACATTCTTACCCAGCTAGCTTAGGTTAGTTAGCTACTTTTTATTTACCCATGAAAATCCAGAAAGTATTTACGGCCCAGGCCAAAGTACAGGGTGGCCGCGACGGCCACGTCACCACCAACAACGACGCGCTCGACCTAAACCTGAGCATGCCCAAAGAGATGGGCGGCCCCGGCAAACCTGGCGCTACCAATCCGGAGCAGCTATTTGCCGCTGGCTACGCCGCTTGCTTTGAGGGCGCGCTGGGCGTAGCAGCTCGCCAGGCCCAGGTGAAGCTGGAAAAGGTGACCGTTGAGGCCCTCATCGGCTTTGGCCAGGCCGAGGACGGTGGCTACGGCATTTCGGCCGACTTGCACGTGAACCTGCCCGGCATGGAGCAAAAGCAAGCTGAGGAGTTGGTAGAAACTGCCCACGGCATCTGCCCGTATTCGCGCGCTACCAAGGGTAACATCGAGGTGAACCTCACCACGACGACCAACGCCTAGCTTACCCAACCTTAGTAGCGGGTCACTCCGCGCCTACCGAATGGCCCTGGCTAACGCCAGGGCCATTTTTAGTGTAGTAGCCCGCCGCTACTACCCAGCGCTAAGTTGCTAGCTTTTCAAAAGCTGGGGACTAATTCAGCAGCTTTTCGACCCGCCAGGAATAGCTTATTGACAAATTACGTATTCAGCTTACTCCGCCTACCTTTAGGTAAGTTTCTGCTCTTTTTATCCCATTGAGAATTCCCGATTGAATGTGGCGTTGGTTAAAGCTGATATTTCCGTTGCTGCTGCTGGCTGGCGGCTGTGCTCCCGCAACGCAGGAGCCCGTTTACACCATTGGTTTTTCGCAGTGCACCACCGATGACGCGTGGCGCTGGGCCATGCTGGCGGGTATGGAGAAGGAGCTGAGCTTTCACCCCGAGGTGCGGCTCAACATGCTGGACGCCCACAACAACAGCGAGCTGCAGCGGCAGCAGGTACAACAACTTTTGCAGCAGCGCGTCGATTTGCTCATCATTTCGCCCAACCAGTCGGGGCCGCTAACGGCCCTGGCCGAGGCTGCGTACAACCAAGGCATTCCGGTAGTTATCCTCGACCGCCGCACCACGTCGCACCTCTATACCGCCTACGTGGGGGGCAATAACCTCGAAGTAGGCCGCACGGCGGGCCACTACGCCGCGCAGCTGCTGCACCAGCGCGGCCAGGTACTGGAAATCCTGGGTGCCCCCGGCTCGTCGCCGGCTACCGACCGGCACCAGGGCTGGCAGCAGGCCCTGGCCGCCTACCCACGGCTGCACCTGACGGCGCAAGTGGAGGGCGACTGGCAGCCCGCGCCGGTGCTCCAACGCCTGCCCGCGGTGCTGCGGGCGCACCCCGCTACCGACCTGATTTTTGCACACAACGACCCCATGGCCCGGGCTGCTTACCAAGTGGTGCAGCAACTGGGCCTGGGGCACCGCATTCGCATCATTGGGGTAGATGGGCTGCCGGGCCCCGGCAATGGCTTGCAGCTGGTGGAAGACAAAGCATTGATTGCCACCTTACTCTACCCAACTGGTGGCGAAGAGGCCATTCGGACGGCGCTGCGCATTTTGCGCCACGAGCCGTACGAAAAAGAAAACGTGCTGGGCACGATGATAATCGACTCGACCAATGTGGGCACCATGCGCCTGCAAACCGAGCAGCTAGCCACCCAGCGCCAGGACATCCGGCAGCAGCAGCAGCATTTGCAAGAGCAGCAGCGCCGCTATTCCAGCCAAAAAACCACGGTGTACCTGCTGTTGGCTAGCCTGCTGGGGGCCGTGCTGCTGGGAGCCGTAGCCTACCGCTCGTCGCGCCTCAACCGGCGCATTCGGCAAGTGCTGGAAGGGCAGAATGCTGAAATTCGCGAGCACCGCACCCAGCTGGAGACCTTGGCTGAAGAAAACCGCCGCTCATCGGAAGCCAAGCTGCGCTTCTTCACCAATTTTTCGCACGAGCTGCGTACCCCGCTCACCCTCATCTTGGGGCCGGTCGAGGATATGCTCGCCCACCCGGACGAACTTTCGCCGGCGCACCGCCACGACCTGAAAATGGTGCGCCGCAACGCCCAGCGGCTGTTGCAGCTGGTAAACCAGCTCATGGATTTCCGCAAAATAGACGTGGGCAAAATGGCCGTGCGCGCCAGCGAAGGCAACCTGGTTGGCTTTGTGCGCGAGATTATGGACGTGTTTGAAAAAACCGCCCGCCAGCGCCACATTACCTTCCGGTTCTTGCCCGCCGAGCCGGTGCTAGGGCTCTGGTTCGATGGCAACATCCTGGATAAGGTGCTCTTCAATCTACTCTCCAACGCCTTCAAATACACGCCCGATGGCGGGCAGATTACCGTTAGCATCCAGCCCGTAGTCGCTACGAAGTCGGTGCGGATCAGCATCGAGGATAATGGGCGGGGCATTGCTGAAGAAGACCAGCCCCACATTCTGGAGTGGTTTTACCAGGGCACGCAGGCGCCGGCCAATAGCTCGGGGCTGGGGCTGGCGCTCGCCGAGGGCCTCACCCGCCTGCACCAGGGCACCTTGTCGTTTCGCAGCCAGCCCGGCCACGGCAGCACTTTCGAAGTGACGCTGCCGCTCGAAAAACCGGCTGCCTTCCTCGCATCAGAACCCAGCCCGCTCGCTACCCCGGGGGCTAGCCAGCTGGTGCTGCTCGACGACGAGGAGCTAGCGGGCCCCGCCAGCGAGGCGGCCCCGAGCCGTACCGAAGCGCTGGCGCTGGTGATCGAGGACTACGAGGAGGTTCGCAACTTCTTGGTGCAGAAGCTTCAGCCGCACTTCCAGGTGCGCACGGCGATCGACGGCGCCACGGGCCTGCGCCTGGCTGGCGATCTTATTCCCGACGTTATCGTGTGCGATGTCAACCTGCCCGAGCTCAGCGGACTCGAAGTGGCCAGCGCGCTCAAGGGCGACTGGCGCACCTCGCACATTCCGCTGGTGCTGCTCACGGCGCGCAACGAGCCCGAGCAGCAGCTGGCCGGCGTGCAGGCCGGCGCCGACCTTTACCTGACCAAGCCGTTTAACCCCGCCTTTCTGCTCGAAAGCCTGCGCACGCTGCTGCGCAACCGCGACCAGCTGCGCGAGCACTTTCGGCGCGAGCTGAGCGTAGACACGGCCACGGTATCGCCGCAGCGCGTCGACCAGAAGTTTTTGGCCGACCTCACTGCCATCATCGAGGCGCGGCTCGACCAGCCCAACTTGAGCGTCGATGACATTGCGCGCAGCCTGGGCGTGTCGCGCACGCAGCTCTACCGCAAAGTGAAGGCGCTGCTCGGCACCGGCGTCACGGACTACATCCAAAACCTGCGGCTCACCAAAGCCCGGCAGCTGCTGCTGCAGCTCGGGAGCAGCATCGCCGACGTGGCTTACCAAACTGGCTTTTCTTCGCCTTCCTACTTCGCCACGGCCTTCAAGGGCAAATACCAGGTATCGCCGACCGAATTCAAAGCCCTGCACACGCCGATGCGCGCTTGAGCGAATTTTGAAAGTGCTGGATTATTACCAAGTATTCCTTGCGCGTAGCTTGCAGCATTTTGCTTTGACGTTCAGCCACTTGCCTGCCAACAGTATAGCTAGCTCGATTCGCCTGAATTCTTAACGCATTTGGCACTCGCAGAATAGGCCGGTGGGCAGCGAGGCCAGACCTTTGGGGCACTACGGCAGTGGGGGCAGCACCTCCCGCCTCTGCCGAGTGCTTCCCACTTTTCCCACGCTGTTGGTCATGAAGAATATACGTACTGCGCTGGCTGGCCTGCTCGTGGCTAGCCTAGCCACCTCCTGCAACCAGGCCACCAAAACGGACACCACGGCGGCGGCCACCACCAACTCAGCCGCCCCGCCCGATACCGCCGCGCTCGCCAAAAAGCCCGACTGGTGGAAGGAAACCGTGGTGTACCAACTGTATCCGCGCAGCTTTCAGGATAGCAATGGCGACGGCGTGGGCGATTTGCGGGGCATCATCTCGCGGCTCGATTACCTCAAGAGCCTCGGCGTGGGCTCGGTGTGGCTGAACCCCATCTACACCTCGCCCAACGACGACAACGGCTACGACATTTCGGACTACCGCCAGATTCAGCCCGAGTTTGGCACCATGGCCGACTTCGACGAGCTGCTGCGAGGCTTGCACGCCCGCGGCATCAAGCTCATTATGGACGTGGTGGTGAACCACAGCAGCGACGAGCACCCGTGGTTTAAATCGGCCCGCGCCTCGCGCACCAGCCCCTACCGCGACTACTACTACTGGTGGCCCGCCGAGAAAGGCACGCCCCCGGCCCGTTTTAGCACCTTCGACGTGCAGCACAACGCCTGGCAGTACGACGCGCCCACCAAGAGCTACTACCTGCACTACTTCTCCAAGAAGCAGCCCGACCTGAACTGGACCAACCCCAAGGTGCGCCAGGAAGTGTATAGCATGATGCGCTTCTGGGCCGACAAGGGCATCGACGGCTTTCGCATGGATGCCTTCCAGTTTGTGGCCAAAGACCCCACCTTCCCGCCCATGCCGGGCCTCACCGCCCAGAACTTCGTCAACGCCTACAACCACGGCCCGCACCTGCACGACTACCTCCGGGAAATGAACCGTGAGGTGTTCAGCAAGTACAACCTGATGACCGTAGCCGAGGGCGCCGGCCGCAACCCCCAGGATGCCATGCTATTTGTGGACCCCGCCCGCAAAGAGCTGGATATGACCTACCACTTCGACGCGGTGGGCATTGGCAACAAGCAGGGCAAGTACCAGCTCAGCGAGCTCAAGAATGTGTTTACGAAGTGGGAGCAGGAATTTGCGACCAAAGGCTGGCAGTCGATCTACCTGGGTAGCCACGACCAGCCGCGCATTGTGAGCCGCTTTGGCGACGACCGGCCCGCGTTTCGGGTGCCGTCGGCCAAGCTGCTCACCACCTTTCTGCTAAGTATGCACGGCACGCCCTACTGCTACTTCGGCGACGAGCTGGGCATGACCAACATCCGGTTTTCGAGCATTGCCGACTACCGCGATGTGGCTGCCCGCAACGGCTACGAGCTGGTGAAGAGCCAGGGCGGCAGCCTGCCCGACTACCTGGCCTCGCTCAAAATCTTCTCGCGCGATAACAGCCGGACGCCCTTCCAGTGGAATACCGCGGCTAACGCTGGCTTCACCACCGGCACGCCCTGGCTCCAGGTAAATCCCAACTACACCACTATCAACGAGACGGCCCAGAACCAGGATCCCAACTCGATTCTCAACCACTTTCGCCGGGCCATTGCAATGCGCAAACAGCATAAGGTGCTGGTGTATGGGCAGTACCAATTGCTCGACGCGGCCAACCCCACCATTTACGCCTACACCCGCACGCTGGGCCAGGAAAAGGCCTTGGTCGTGCTCAACTTCTCGGCCGAAGCGCGCAGCTGGGCGCTACCCGCGGGCCTTACCCTGGCCGGCCCACCCTGGCTCAACAACTATCCGACGCTCGCGGCTACGGCCAGCCTCGCGCTTCAGCCCTGGCAGGCCGTGGTGGTGCCCATCCGTTAGGGATAATTAGCGCCGGCCCTACTGCGGGGCCTTCCAGGTGTTGTCGGCGGGGTAGCTGTCGGGCACGTAGAGGCTACCCAACGTCACCTTGCTGATGGCACGGCGGCCCGCCACGGGCACCGTGAGGCTGGTAGCCCCGCTTTGCCACACGGCAATGGTGCGGTGGATTTTCTCGGTATCGCCGTTCTCAAACGTCACGGTCAGGTCTACGGGTACGGGCTTGGTGCCTTTGGCCGCCACCACGATTTGGGCGGGGCCGTCGGCGGGGCGCGTCACGCTCGTGATAGCCAGGTCGGGGTAGCCCCCGTCAAAAAACCAGCGCTTCCAAAACCAATCGAGGTTTTGGCCTGCCCCGGCGTTCATCGAATAAAAGAAGTCGTAGGGCATCGGGTGTTTGCCGTGCCAGGTGCGAATGTAGGTGTGCAGCGCCTTGGTAAACAACGCGTCACCAAGCATATCCCTAACGTACAGATACCCGAGCCCCGGCTTGGGATACGAGTTGAGGAAGAACGGCGCGCCGTGCTGCTGGGTAGTCAGCGTCACGATGGGCAGGTCGTCCTCGGTATCGGCGGCGCGGGCGTAGGCCTCCATGCCGTAGTCGTCGGTGAGGCCAGGCTGAATAAGCGGCGAGATGATCCACTCGCCGATGGTAGCCCAGCCCTCGTCCATCCAGCCGTATTTCGTCTCGTTGATGCCCATGTAGAACGGGAACATCGTGTGGAAAATCTCGTGGTCGGTGAGCTCGATGCCCGCCTCGCGGGTGGGCGTCGGGTTGTCATTCACCATCATCGGATATTCCATCTGGTCGAGGCCGTCGAATACCGTTTCGTGGCTGTACGGGTACGGCCACTTGGGAAAGGTATAGCTCATGGCCTCCACCGTTTTGCGCCCAAACTGCGCTACTTCCTCAAAGTCGTCGTGCTTGGGGTTGTACACCGCGTCGACGCGAGTGCGGCGCTTGGTGGCGGGGTCCACCACGAGGCTGGTCGCTTCCCACACGTAGTGGTCGGCGGTGGCAAACACGAAGTCGGTGACGTCGCGGGCGTCGAAGTGCCAGGTATTGTAGGCATTAGGCGCGGTGGCGTCGTGCAGGCGCGCCTCGGCGCTGTCGATCACGCTCGTGATACCGTCCTTTTTCTCGGCGTTGCGCAGACGCGCCAGGTATTTCTTGGTGAGAACCTTATCGGCGTTGGTGAGGTCGCCGGTAGCCCACACCAGAAAATTGCGCGGCACCGTGATGTCGGCCACGAAGTGGCAGAAGTCGTTGTAGAACTCCGGCCCTCCGGCATAAGGTATTTTATTCCAGCCATCTACGTCGTCATACACCGCAATGCGTGGGAAGAAGTACGCCACAAACGCCGCGCCGGGTGCTACCTCGCCCGTGCGCTGGTGCGAGCCCTTGTTGAGGATGTACGAGTACGTGACGACCACCTGCGCCGCCTGCCGCGGCCCAATGGCGCGGCTCAGCGACACCACCAGGTTGGTGTTTTCGGTAGCCATACGGCTGGGGTCCACGGCCTGGCCATTGATGGTCAGCTGCTCGATTTTGACGCCATCACTCAGGTCTTCGGGCGCAAAGCGGCCCTCGCGCGGGGCCCCTTTTTGGTACAAGTTAGGGTACAACTTGAACCAGAGCTGACGCAACGAATCGGGGCTGTTATTCTGATACGCAATGCTCACCGTGCCGGCCAGCAGCCGCGTGGCGGGGTCGAAGTTGACTTTAATGGTATAATCGGACGTGTTTTGCCAGTACTTCGGGCCCGGCTGGCCGGTGGGCGAGCGCGTGCCTTTGGCGTAGGTCGCCCGCAGGTTGCGTGGCATGGGCAGCGGCGCCTGGGCCAGGCTAGCCGAGTACGTTAGGGACAGCAACACGAATAGCGACAAGCGCAGAAAATCAGAAATATTTTTCAACGAAACAAGCTAAAAGGTAGCGTTCGGAAGCGCGGGCACGGCTTTCAGCCGGAAGCGGTCGCCTTAGCTACTTACGCAAAAATCGATGCGGCGCGGCAAACTACCTGGCAAAAATAGACCGAACGTCAGGCTTAGACCTTCTATACTACAGAACGTCATGCTGAACGAAGTGAAGCATCTTGGTCGCTTTATCGGGGTAGTGTCCCAATGTAGCCTGCCAAGATGCTTCCTTCGTCAGCATGACGTTCTATTGGTTTTTGCTAGTTTCCTGCCCTAGCGCTCCAGCTTGAAGCCGGGGTCGCGGGCGGGCGGCGCGGTGCGGTTGGCCACGGCCCAGCCGGTGAGGTACATCCAGCGCGTCATGTTGGTAAGTTTGGGGTAGTTGATGCGCTGGGGCTCGTCGCGGGGCGTGTGGTAGTCGGGGTGCAGCAGTGAAGTGTACATCACGGCCGGGATGCCCAGGCGTGCGTACGGCAGGTGGTCGGAGCGGAAGTACCAGCCCTCGGGGTGGTCGGCGCGGTCCCAAAGGGTGTCAAGCTTGAACTTGGGGCCCGCCTGGTTGGCTGCCAGCGCCATATTGACCAGCTCGGTAGAATTGCGGTGCGGGCGCTGGCGGCCCAGCAGGGCGGCGCTATCGGGCGCATTGCGGCCCATCATTTCGGCATTGAGCACCGCCACGATAGACGACTGCGGCACCGTCGGGTTGGCCGCGTAGTAGCGCGAGCCGAGCAAGCCGCGCTCCTCGGCGCCGTGAAACACGAATAGCGCCGTGCGCCGCGCTGGCTTCTGCTTAAAGGCCCGCATAATGGCCAGCGTGGCCGCGCAGCCGGTGGCGTTGTCGTCGGCCCCATTATAAATCGAGTCGCCAGCCACGGCTTCGCGCACGCCGTCGTGGTCCTGGTGCGTGCTAAACAGCACGTTCTGGCTCTTCAGCTGGGCATCGGTACCCGGAATTTTGGCCACGATATTAACCGAAGGGTAGGCGAAGCTTTCGAGGCGCAGGTCGGCCACGAACTGCTGGCCCGGCTGCTGGGCCCAGCTAGCGGCGCTGGCGGGCAGCCAGATGGTGGGCGCGGCGGTATTCACGCGCACGTTGGGGCCGCCGGGCAGGTCGTAGCGGCCGCGCTCGTAGGTGTGGCCCCAGTGCTCATACACCGCCTGGGCACGGGCGTCGCCCACGATGACGACGGCCACTGCGCCGGCCTTCATCAGCTCGGCCGAGCGGTCGCGCATGGTTGCCATCTGGAAGCGCCGGAAGCTGAGGCCGGGCGTCACGTCGCCACCAAACTGCATGGCCACGGCCTTGCCCTTCACATCGACCTTGGCCAGCTCGGCCGGCGTCGCGTTGCCCACCCACACCAGCGGCGCATTCACGCTGGCATTGACGGGGGCAAACAGCAGCGCGTCGTGGTTGGGCCGCAGCTGGTGGCTGCCAATGCTCAGCTTGCTGTCTTTGGTAAGGCGCGTGCGCTGGATGTTGAAGAACTGGAAGTAGGTGCCATCGTCGCCGGCCGGCAGCGCGCCGGTAGCCCGAATCTGGTCGGCCAGCCACACCGAGGCCTTCAGCTCGTCGAGCGTGCCGCCCTCGCGGCCCCGAAAGTGGTCGCCGGCCAGCGCGTACAAGTCACGCTTGATATCGGCTTCCCGAATGGCGCTTTCGGCATTGGTGGTAGTGGTGGCAGGCGCAGCTTTCTTCTGCGCCTGGCTAGCCAGCGGCAGCGCCAGGCTGAGGGCAGCCAGTAGGTGGAATTTGTGTTTCATGGAGTTGATGGTTGATAATTTCTTTTAGCGCAGAGTTCCGCGAAGTTGGCAGAGTTTCGCAGAGCTTTGAGCCATAGTCATTCTTACTTACTGCTGTTACGCACTACCCACGTCAACTTGCTGGAAATGACCTCCAGGAGAGCAGAAAAAGCCTGTTTCCAGCAAACTGGCTCAGGTGCTGCGTAACATCAGTTACTTACTCTGCGAAACTCTGCCAACTTCGCGGAACTCTGCGCGTTACTATTGGCGGGCGGCCCAGGCGTCCATGCGCCGCTCCAGCACGGCGAGCGGCATGGCGCCGTCGCGCAGCAACTCATCGTGAAAGTCGCGCAGCGAAAACCTGGCGCCCAGCTGCTTTTCGTAGCGCGTGCGCAGCTCGCGAATCTTGAGTTGGCCGGTTTTGTAGGCCAGCGCCTGGCCGGGCCAGGCCATGTAGCGCTCGATTTCGGCGGTGGCGCCCTGCTCAGTAGTCGCCTCATTATCGAGCATATACTGAATGGCCTGCTCGCGGGTGAGGCCCTTGGCGTGCATGCCCACATCCACGACGAGGCGAATGGCGCGGTGCATCTCGGCGCTCAGCGCGCCCAGGTACTGGTAAGGGTCGGTGTACATGCCCAGTTCCTTGCCCAGGCTTTCGGTGTAGAGCGCCCAGCCCTCGCTGAAAGCCGAGTAGAATGCAAACCGCTGGAATTTAGGCAATGCTGTATTTTCCTGCTGCAACGAAATCTGGTAGTGGTGGCCCGGAATGGCCTCGTGCAAAAACAGCGATTCCATGCCCGGCGTCTTAAACTTGGTGGCATCCAGGATGGGCACGTAGAAAATGCCCGGCCGCGAGCCGTCGGCCGAGCCGCGGGTGTAGGCCGCGCTGGCCGAGGCCGCCCGAAACGCCTCCGTCTGCCGAATCTCAAACGGCGTTTTGGGCACGCGGCCAAACAGCCGCGGCAGGCCCGGCGCCACCCGCCCTTGGATGGCGCGGAAGCCGTTGAGCACCTCCTCAGGCGTTTTATAAGGATGAAACTTGGCGTCGGTGTTGAGGTAGGCAAACAGGGCCTTCAGGTCGCCCTGGAAAGCCAGCTGCTGGCGCACCTGCTCCATTTCGGCCTTAATGCGCGCCACCTCGGCCTGGCCGGTGGCGTAGATTTCGTTGGGCGTGCGCGTGGTGGTCGTCCAGTAACCCACGGCGTAGGTGTACATATCGGCCCCGCCCGGCACGGCGGCGATGCCGGTGCTGGTGCGAGCCGCCGGCAGGTAGTCGTTTTTCAAAAACGTGGCCAGCCGCTGGTAGCTCGGCACAAGCTGCTGGCTGATGGCTTGCTGGTAGGCCGTAGTCAGGCGCTGCTTGTCGGCGGCCGAAAACGAAGCCGGCAGCTGCTTGATGGGGCCGTAAAACACACTCTGGCTGGGGTCGGCCACGGCCAGCGCTTCCAGCTGCGGGATCATTTTCACTACCAACACTTTGGGTAGCACCACGCCCGTGCGCATTCCGTGCCGGAAGTCGGCCACGGCCGTGTCGGCCCACGCCGGAAACTGCCGTACCCGGGCCAGCCAGTTGTCGTAGTCCTGCACCGTCTTGAAGGGCTGCGAGCCGGTGCCCGCGCCCAGCTGCGCCAGCTCGATGGGCAGGCCGCTAAACTGCGTAAACGGCATCGTCCAGGTGAGCTGGTCGAGGCCCCGCAGCCGCGTCGTCATCTCGTACTGAAAGATGTCGTAGCTGGTCTGGTCGGCCGCGCCTAGCCGGCTACGGTCGATGCGCGCCAGCTGGTCGCGGTAGCGCTCGTACAGCCGCCGCTGGCTCAGGCGAAACGCCCGGGTGCCGGAGTTGGGCAGCTGGTCGTTGAAGCGATTATCGCCCTGGCTGGTAGCCTGGAGGGGGTACAGCCGCGCCTGCTCTTCCCAATAGTTGGTAAACAGCGCAGCGAGCGGCGCCGACGTGGCGGCCGGGCCGGCGAGCTTGGCTTTGGTGCGCGTGGGCTGGGCCAGCGCCGGGGCAGCCAGCCCGGCCGCCAAGCAACCTGCTAGTAGAAAATGCTTCATTTGGAAATTACTAAAAAATCTTCGCTCAAAGCTACGTAGTGGCCATCAGTACAGCTAGCGCCTTTTAAAGCCGACGCACGTAAAGCCACTGTCGAGCGGCAGAGTGGCGGCCAACATCCGCCGCCTTATCTGGTTAGCTCCTCGCCCTCTCCTCCTTTCCCAATGAATATCGGCATCGTCTGTTACCCTACTTTTGGCGGCTCCGGCGTAGTGGCCACCGAACTCGGCAAAGCCCTGGCCCAACGGGGCCACCGCGTCCATTTTATCACTTATAGCCAGCCGGTTAGGCTTGATTTTTTCAACGAAAACCTCTTCTACCACGAGGTGTACGTGCCCACGTACCCACTCTTTCAGTTTCCGCCCTACGAGTCGGCGCTAGCCAGCAAGATGGTGGATATCGTGCAGAATGAGCACCTGGACGTGCTGCACGTGCACTATGCCATTCCGCACGCATCGGCGGCCTACCTGGCCAAGCAGATTCTGCGCTCGCGCGGCATCACGGTGCCCGTGGTCACGACGCTGCACGGCACCGATATTACGCTCGTGGGCAAAGATGCCAGCTACGAGCCAGTGGTCACGTTCAGCATCAACCAGAGCGATGGCGTCACAGCCGTGTCGGCCGACCTGCGGCGCGAAACCTATGAGTACTTCCCCGTCGAGCGCAAGGTGGAGGTTATCCCCAACTTCATCGACTTGCAGCGCTTCAAAAAGCAGGAAAAGAGCCACTTCCGCACCGCCATCGCCCCCGATGGCGAGAAAATTCTGATTCACACCAGCAACTTCCGCTCGGTGAAGCGCGTCGAAGACGTACTGCGCATTTTTTGCGGCGTGCGGGAGATTATTCCGGCCAAGCTACTGCTCGTGGGCGACGGCCCCGACCGCTCGCGCATGGAAAAGCTGGCCCGCGAGCTGGACTGCCAGCGGGATGTGCGCTTTCTGGGCAAGCTCGAAGCCGTGGAGGAAGTACTCAGCGTCAGCGACTTATTCCTGATGCCTTCCGAAAATGAAAGCTTCGGCTTGGCCGCCCTCGAAGCCATGGCCTGCGAAGTGCCCGTGGTGAGCACCAATGTCGGCGGCATTCCCGAGCTCAACGTGCAGGGTGTAACCGGCATGCTCAGCGATATCGGCGATGTGGACGATATGGTTAAAAACGCCCTCTACGTGCTCGACGACGCCAACCTGCCCCGCTTTAAAGCCGCCGCCCGCGCCCGCGCCGAAGAGTTTGCCGTCGATAAAATCGTACCACTCTACGAGACCTGCTACGAACGCGCCGGGCAGCTGGCCTTGCAGGTGGCGGGCTAGCTCATATGCTGGTAACTAGCTAATAAAGAACGTCATGCTGACGGAGGAATCATCTCGTTCGCTTTGTCTAGGCGGCGCTGACGAGACGCTTCCTTCGTCAGCATGACGTTCTTTGTTAGTAGTACAATTTTTCTTTTTTCGAGGGTCCGAATTACAGCAGAATATCCGCTATTTCCTGCCAGCCGTGCACGCGGCGGTAACGCGTTTCGTGCGCGTTGTGGGGCGCGTCGAACAGCAGCCCTTCGCCCCGAAAGTTGTCGAAATTATAGGCGTTGTCGTCGATGAGGTAATCGGCGTTGAGGATGCTTTTATCGCCGCAAAACACGTAGTTGGGCCACGGAATAAAGGCAAAGTGCTGCTGAAGCCACTGGTACTTGTCGAGAAAGGAATTGGGAAACTCCATCGCCGCGGTAGCGATAAAGATTTCGTAGCGCTCGGCTAGGGCTTGCAACACCCGCTGGCTATCCTTAATCAGGGGCAGGTCGCGGAAGAACTCCTCCGCGTTGGGGTAGGCGCGCAGCGCGGGCTGGTGCTCGGGTGCTACTACCTCGTAGGGCTTTTTGCCGCGCAGCGTTTCCAGCGCTAGCTCCAACTGAAAGTCGCGGCCGTACCACTCCTGAAACCGGGCGATGGAGTCGGCCATTACCTCATCCATGTCTACGGCAATTCGTTTCTTCGTCATTGTTCCGTTTTTAAGCGAAATCCCACTGGCAAAAAGAAGGATTCCTACTATGTTATATGGTTTTACTAGCGTAGTGTTCAGCTTAGCGTGACTAATTTGCGCCTTCACTTACCTTTTTTCAAGAGTATATGAAGTCAACACCTCTACTCGTTTTGGTAACGGCACTGCTGCTGCACACCGCCACCGCCCGCGCCCAATTTGGCCTGGGCAAGCCCAAAGATATCGCTCTGGTCAAAAGCCAGCCGCTGATTGTCATCCTGCAAGAGGAAGACCCCAAGCAGCTGAAGAAGCTGGCTAACAAGCCGGAAGACCTGGCCGACTATAAGGCTAGCATTGCGGACTACAACGCCCAGATTCAGGACTTGGCCCCGAAACTCTGGAAGCTTTCCCCATCCGTGGAGTTTCGGCCGGAGAGCGAACTGGAAACGTTGCGCAAAGCCAAAAAGACGCAACGCGCCGTGCTGCGGCACCTCGCTTTTACGCTGGGGCATCGGCACCGGCTGGGGGGCGCCTCCACGAGCAGCCTCAACGCGGCTGATTTTTACTACACCACGGAGCAGGTGTCGGCCCTGGTGGTAGACCTACTGGGCGATGGCGACGAAAACCACGTGGGGCGCATCCAGATTGCCCCGGGCACCGTGTACAACAGCGACTTGATTTTCAGCCTCAAATATCTCCAAACCTACCTGCAAGGCCGGGCCGACGGCCGCAGTGGCAGCGACTTTCGGGAGGAAATAGCTCGCAATGGCAAGAAGCTGCCTACCAAAACGTTACTGGTTGACGAAAGCGACGTGAAAAACAAGCTGACCGCGGCCGACATCAAGCAGGTCTACCCGTTCCCGTACCAGATTGTGCCCCGGGCCACCATCGAAACGGCCGCCGCCACCGGCGATGCCCGCTACGCCTACATTCGCTTGCTGCCGGTCACCGAAGCCGTAATGGTGCAGGTAGTAGTCGATGCTACCAACGCCGACTTGCTGGGCATGTCGCTACCCAGCCGCGTGCAAATGCTGGGCGTCAACAACGGCAGCAGCATTGGCAAGGGCAATTTCAAGGATTTTGCCAAGGCCGCGGGCAAGTAGCCGCTAGGCCGGTTATCGCTAAAACAGCCGGGCGGCTTCGCTGCGCACCACCGCCAGGGCCTGCGCCGTGGGGTCGGCCTCATCGGTCATCAGGCCTTCCAGAATGCGCTTGGCCAGCTCGGTGCCGCGCAGCTGGGTGGGGTTGCTGAGGCCGTGAAAGGCACGATTCACCATCGTAAGCACGTTTTCCTTGGCCTGCTTCACATTGCCCCAGGCTTCGGCGCTGACGTACAATTGCTGCGAAAAATTATGCTCGAACTCGGCCCGAATCTCCTGTTGCAGCAGCCGGTGGTAGTCGGTCGCGCTCTGGCCGCCGCTGCTCAGCCGCACCAGGATGTTGCTAGGCGAGATGCGCTCTAGTAGCAGCGTGAGGCGCTCGTAGGCTTGCAGGCGCAGCGGCAGCGTGGTTTTGGTGGTGTCGAGGCGCAGCTCGATGAGGCGGCGCTGCTGCTCCTTCTCCAGATACTGGCGGAAGAGCAGAAAGATGGCTCCGGCCACGATAATGGCGGGCAAAATGGTTTTGAGCAGGTCGAAGAGGTAGGTGGTGCTGTCCATGCAAGAAAGTAATGATAGCGTCAGTAGCCACAAACTTACGGCGTGAACCGGGGCCCCGCCTCACCTGTTCACTTTGCGCGCTGGCTTGGCTGGCTGCTGTATATTTGTCTTATCTACATTCATTCTAAATCACTAATCCTATGGCTACCGCCACGCTAGCTCCCCCTATCGGCCTCACCGCCCGCGCTTTAGTCGAAGTAAAGAATATTATTCAGGAGAAGAACGTGCCCGCCGACTACGGCTTGCGCATTGGCGTGCAGGGTGGTGGCTGCTCGGGCATGAGCTACCTGCTGGGCTTCGACAAAGCCAAAGACAACGATGAAATCTACGACCTCGACGGCGTGCAGCTCATCATGGATAAGAAGCACGCCATGTACGTGCTGGGCATGGAGGTCGATTTTCAGGACGGCCTCAACGCCCGCGGCTTCACCTTCAACAACCCCCAGGCCAAGAGCACCTGCGGCTGTGGCTCGTCGTTTTCGGCTTAAATAGTTTTTAGCAATTTCACCAAAAAGCCTCAGCTAGTTAGCTGAGGCTTTTTGGTTTACATTCCCACCTCAATCTCATGGATATCAAATATCTCTCCGACGCCAAAGGCACCATCACCGGCGTACTGCTCCCTATCGAAGACTGGGAGCAGCTCAAAAAGCAGTACCACATCACCGAGCAGGCGCAGCCCGAGTCGGGCGCTAAGCTGCAACACGGCCTGGCCGAAGCGCTGAAAAAAGCGAAACTGCCCGAGGCCGGCCAATAGGCTGACAGCTAGACTACCCCCTGAAACCGGCCTAAAACGCCAGTGCTTTACCTTGCTCGGGAAATATCAGTCTTAATCCGAGCGTATTACCCGCCTCAAGCTGCGCCCTGATAAGCTGCTCGTTTTCTGCCGTAGGCTTGAGGTGGGTAATAACAACGGGCAGCCCACGCAGAGCGTCGGGACCTACCAAGTTGGCTAGCTCGCCTAGCTCGCGCAGCAGTAGTGCCGGCGTGAGGTGGCCAAAGAGTTGCGCCGGCGGCTGCGAATTGGGGTAGGAAGCCTCGATAAAAATGGCCTTGAGCTGATGGGCCTGCACTAGGGGCTGCACAGTTAGCCAGAGATCGTGCAGGCAGTGCGATTTTTCGAGCTCGTCGGCACCAGTATCGCCCAGGTAGAGCAGGTAGCTAACCCAGCTGCGCACGAGGAAAGCGGTGCTCTGTACGCCAGGGCCGTGGCTAAGCGGGAAAGCCTGCAAGCTGAGCGCCGTGTTTTCGAGAGGTATGATTTGGCCCGACATGAGCGCGCGCAGCTGGTATTTGCCCAGGGCCGGCGGGGTGCCGCCGTCGCCAAAGTTGGGCCAGGCGCGCCAGTTGAAGTAGTCCTGCTGCATGGTAGCCAGGCAGGCAGGCAGCCCATAAATGGGCTTAGCCGTATCGTCTGGAGCATTGAGCAGCAGACCCGCTACGTGGTCGAGGTGTGCATGCGAGAGGCAGTAACCCCTAATGTAGTGCCGCAACACCTCGTCAACCAGAGCCGTGAACACGTGGCCAACCACGGCTTTCTCTATCCCGGGACGCAGACTGCCCGCATCGAGCGCGATGAAATCGGTAGTGCCAGCCGCGGCTACCAGATAGGCCGAGAGGTTGCCTTCCGCTAGCCCGCCCTTTACGCCCACGGGCACCACGGTGAAAGCCGGGCTGACCGACTGAGATAGACCAGAAAATACTAGCGACCAGTGCACTAGCAAAAGCAGCAGAATGCGCATTGCAGGTTAGTGAATGGGTGCCGCAGGCTCTGCGAGTCCACGGCATTCCCTACGAAGCCACTTTAGCTCAACTCGTAGGGATAGCCGATTTCCTGCAAGTCAGTGGCGAGCATGGTCCAGTCTTCCACCTCATCGACCAAGGCCAGCGCCCGGGCTTTTGTCACGGGCTCCTGGCGGTAGATGGGCGCGACGGCCTCGGCAGTCACCGGCTTTTTATCCGACTCGTCGGTGTAATACTCAGTGGCCCACTCGGCGTAGGTAGCCGGCTGGCCATCAAATATGTAGAGCAATTCCTCCGAGCCGTCCTCTTCCTCCTCAATGGTACCGTGCTGCCAGCCGTGCGCCGGCGTGTACCAGAGACAAAACGTAGTGCCAATGGAGCTGACGGGCTCGCCAGACATAAAACCCTCGAAGGCATCGGGCAGGCCGTGCGTCACTTGAGCCTTGGTAGGCTGGTCATACTCGTGAAGGAAGCCGTTGATAACGCAGCCTTCGGGGCGGAATAATACCAGCATCTGGTCACCCTCGCCGTCGCGCATTTCGAGCAGCTGCTCGTCGTCGCCCCAGGCTGGGTTGTAGGAATAGTAGCGGTATTCCCAGTCGGGCGAATTGATGGCGTCGAGCACAGCCAGCGCTTTGCAGAGGCGCTGGAGATCTTCGGGGGCGGGGAGGGCAGAATAGTCCGCAGTTGAAATCATCGGAGCAGTGGTGAATGATTGGTTAATAAGCTCATCGGTACCTGCTAATCATTAAATAATTACCCATTTAATAGGTCTTGGTCATGTCTTCGGGCACGACGATGAGGTAGTCGGCCAGGCTAGCATTTGCTTGATCAAGCTGCTGCAACTGGCTTTGCGCCACTACGCTCAGCGTTTGGATGCGCAGTGGCTTTTTACTCTCGGCGTGCAGGTAAGCCACAATGCCATCGTGGTTGTCGGAGTGGTACGAGCCGTTGAGATGCAGCAGCGTCTGGCCGGGGGCGAGGCTCCGGCGGATGGTAGCGGCCATGGTGGCGTCCTTGAGCGCCTGGGCCTGAATAATGTTGCGCGCGCCCCCGCCACCGTGGGCCGCCGCATTGCCGCCAAACATCGCCGTCATTTTTTTATAGCCCGGCAGGTCGTAGTCTACTTTCAGCGGCAGCGGCACCAAGTAGGCTTTCTCAACGGCGGGCAGCTGGTCGAGCGCCGCGAGCGAGCCGCGGGCTACCTGCTGGGCGTAGCGGCGCGGCGCGTTGGTGCCCACCACCGTGATTTTCTCGTCGCGGGCAAACTGGAGCAGCGGGTGGTAGTCGGTGGCGTAGTTGGGCCAGGGCCGGCTTTGGCGCTCGAAGGCCGAATCGGGCAGCGTGCCGGCGACGTACTGCGTCACCAGCGGCTGCACGTCGCGCTCAAACATCTCCATGCCTAGCACCAGCTGGTCGGGGCCTTTGGCTTTAGCCAAGTCTTTGGCCACCTGCAATTCGAGCCAGTGCGCGATCGGGTCGTTGTGTTGCTCGCCAAAGAGCACCACGTCGGCCTGGGCTAGCTGGGTAAGCATCTGGTCGTAGTCGGCCACCTGGCCTTGCGCGGTAAAAAGACGGTAAGCCGGCCGGTCGCCGACTGGCGCCGAGGCCAGCAGTGGCAGCACCAGTAAAAAATAACAGGTCAATCGGGTCAACATCACACAAAAGAACACTAAAAAAAAACGTTGTGCTGAGCAAAGCGAAGCATCTTGCTCGCACCGTTGGCCCACTAACCATCGAAACGACCAAGATGCTTCACGCTGTTCAGCACGACGTTCCCTTAAAGCAGTTGGCTAACCTACCCCTTATAAAACATCCACTTCGATAATTCTTTGTACGTCACCTTCTTGCCATACATCAAAATTCCCACGCGGTAGATGCGGGCCGCTACCCATACCGTGCCAATAAAGCCCAGCACGAGCAGCGCAATGGAGAGGCCCAACTGCCACAGCGGCACCCCAAACGGCAGCCGAATCACCATCGCTACCGGCGAAGTAAACGGGATTATCGACATCCAGAAGGCCACCGGCCCGTCGGGGTTGCGCAGGATAACCGAGAAGCCCACAATGTAGCTCAGCACCAGCGGCATAGTAATCGGAAACATAAACTGTTGGGTGTCGGTCTGGTCGTCGACGGCGGCCCCCACGGCCCCAAACAGCGCTCCGTAGAGCAAGTAGCCCCCTAGAAAATAGGCAATAAAGCCGAAGAAAATAGTTGCCACGGGAATATTTTGCTCGCGCAGCTTCGCCACTAAGTCCCCAGCCATACCCGCCCGGTTGGCTGGGGTCAGCTGCTCGGCCGAAGCCGATGCCCCGCTAGCCAGTGGCGAGGCATCGGCTGCATTAGTGGCCGCCGGGGCAGCCAGCGCGGCAGCGGCCAGCTCAGTTTTGGCGGGTTTGACGGGGCTCATCACCAGCGGCACTACCACGGCAGTAGCGCCCCACGAGAGCAGCCCCCACAGCAAAAATTGCGTGAGGCCCACCGCCGCGATACCCACGATTTTGCCCATCATCAAATCAAACGGCTTCACCGCCGACAGCATCACTTCCATCACGCGGCTCGACTTCTCCTCCCCTACCCCGCGCATAATCTGCACGCCGTAGAGGAAGATGAAAAAGTAGATGCCCACGGCAAGCACCGAAGCAATACCCGTCGTTACGCCCGAGTTGCTACGCTTCTCTTTCCCAGTCTCATCCATACTCACCGAGTTGAGCGGCACCTTGGCCCGCAGCTGGTCGAGCTGGGCTTGGGTGAGGCCCGACTTCCGCATTTTCAGCTCGGCAAAGGCATTGGTAAGGGCCGTCTGCACGCGGTTTTCCTTGCTCAGGCTGATGTTGCCTTTCCCGAAAAACTGTACGCCCTGCGGGTCGGCTTCACTCACCCCAGCGGGCAGGTAGAGCAAGCCGGCATGCTGGTCTTTCTGAAAATTCTGCTTGGCCTCAGCCAGGGAGCCGCCCACGGGCAAAAATTGCAGCTGGGGCGTCGAAACCAGCTGCCGCGCAATGCTAAGGTCGCTTTCATCGCGTACGTCGATGATTTCGGTGGTATTGTCCGACTGCGCCAGCTTGCCCACAAACAGCCCAAAGCCGGCAATGAGCAGCGGCACGAGCAGCGTGAGCACCACAAACGCCCGCTTACGCACGCGCGTGAGGTATTCGCGCTGGGCAACAAGTAAAAATTTGGAAGCCATAGCGGTAGTGTCAAGTTGAGCTAGCGCAGAATCTTTTCACGTCCGCGCCGTTAGAGTAAAAACGCTGACTAAGGCCGCCGTGCTAAGATGCAGCCTTCGTCAGCTTAGTAGCTGGTTTTAAGCTGTTTCTACCAGCGTTTCGGGCATGGTTTCGCGCACGCGCCGAATAAAGATTTCGTTGATGCTCGGAATCTGCTCGCGGAAGGCGTGCACCTGCACCCGCCCGATGAGGAAGCGCAGCAAGTCGTTGGGCGTGGTGCCGGCGTGCAGCTGAATACGGGCGTAGAAGTGGTCGTTTTCGCGTGCCTTTTGCTCTATCACTTCAAAATCGGGGTGCACGACCAGCAGCTGGCCCTGACCTTCGACCTCGTACGTGTTGGTTTTGAATTGATTGCGAATGGTATTCACCGGTCCGTCGAGCACCTTGCGCGCGCGGTTGAGGAGGGCAATGCTATCGCACATTTCTTCTACCGACTCCATGCGGTGGGTCGAAAAAATGATGGTGGCGCCCTCGGCCCGCAGCCGCAAAATCTCGTCTTTGATCAAATTTGCATTTATCGGGTCGAAACCTGAAAACGGCTCATCCAGGATAATCAAACTGGGCTGATGCAGCACCGTGGCAATAAACTGCACCTTCTGCTGCATGCCTTTGCTGAGGTCTTCCACGTTTTTATCGGCCCACGCCTTGATGTCGAAGCGGTCGAGCCAATGCTTGATGCGCGCCACGGCCTCGGCGCGAGGCAAGCCGCGCAGCCGGGCCAGGTAGATGAGCTGCTCGCCCACCTTCATCTTTTTGTAGAGGCCCCGCTCTTCCGGCAGGTAGCCAATGTCGGCAATGTGGCTGGGGTTCAGCTTCTGGCCGCGCAGCAAGATTTCGCCCGAGTCGGCCCCCGTTATCTGCGTGATGATGCGGATAAGCGACGTTTTGCCCGCACCGTTGGGGCCCAGCAAGCCGAAGATACTTTGCTCGGGCACGGCCAGACTTACGTCATCGAGGGCCGTGTGGGCAGCGTACTGCTTGCGCACATCGCGGGCTTCCAGAATAGGCCGGGAGGTAGGGTTTTGCATAGAGAAGGTAAGGATGGCAGGCAAAGTTAAAGTAACAGGCTAGCGCGGGCATTCGCATACGTTGCGCCCCGAGCGCCTCCAAACTTGCCTGAAACGATTTAACCCGGGGCCGAGCAGTAACTGACTAGCTCTCATCTAGCTCGCGCAGCTGGCTTTCGAGCCGGTCGAGGTGCCGGCCATAAAGACGCTGCAAGTACCAGCGGGTGGCCGGTATTTGCAGCCATAATACCAGGCCACCCGCCCCAGCCAGAATGCCAGCAAAAAGGCCCAGCCGCGCCCAGGCTAACCCCTCGGAACGAATTAGACCTTGGCTGATCTGCGCCCCCATCACGAGCATAGAGCAGGGCACCATCGCCACCGATAGGCGGTAGTAGGAGCGCAGCAACGTACGCAGCCCGGCGCAGAGCTGCGCCAAGTGTCGGCGCACGCTGCCGGCCGGGTCGGCCATCTGGCGCAGCAAACCCAGCAGCCGGTAGTAATAATACCCCAGCCCCACTATCGATAGCAGCAGTAAGTAAAGCCACCAGCGCAGCGCGGGCAAGCTAGGCAGCGCGATGAGCGTCATTAACGTGACGAGTGCCATCAAGATGATTTCCAGCCATGCATTGCGACGCATCTGCTCAATCAAATTGGCTGAACGCCCGCCCAATAAGCCAATCAGCTCCAGCGGCGTGGGTGAATCAGGGCTATTCCGCCACTGGCGGCGCAAATCGTCAAGTTCCATATAGTCAAGGCTTATGCTCGTTCAACGCGTACTAGCTGGCGGCGCAATTTTTCCTGCACCCGGTGCATTTTCACGCGCACGTTATTTTGGGTAATACCCAGGATTTCGGCCATTTCGTCGTAGGGCCGGTCTTCCAAATACAGCAGCACAAAGGCCTTGTCCACGTCTGAAAGCCGGTCGATCGCTCGGTAGAGAGCGGCCGTTTCTTCGGGCTCGTAGGTGCGCGCCTCGGTGGGCTGCCCCAGGTGCCAGGCTTCCTGCTCTAGCCCTACCGCGGCTGGGCGGCGCGTGCGCTGGCGCAGGTTCGAGATGGCTACGTTCAGGGCAATGCGGTAGAGCCAGGTGCTGAGCTTGGCATCGGGCTGCGGTACGTAGCGCGGCCACGCCCGCCAGAGCTGCAATACTATTTCCTGAAATAAATCCTGCCGGTCGGCCGCGTCTTGGCAGTAGAGCCGGCACACGCGCCGCACCAACGGCTGGTACTCGTGCAAGGCAGCCAAAAAATCGGCAGACGGGGCAGCACTCATGGAAGTGGAGGCAGGTAGCGGTTTCGGGAAGGTATATCGCCGAAGGCCAAGCTGCATTACTTGTCTGAACCGCGGATTTATCGAATTTTTCGGATGAGTCGGATTTTGGTGACGAAACTTAGGAAAGCTACTTGTCAAATGCCATTGAAAAAGGCCACCCAATTGGGTGGCCTTCTCAGCTCATATTTCAATATTCTACTTCACCAAAATCCGACTCATCCGAAAAATCCGCGGTTCAGATAGCTTATTGGAAGTACTCCTTTACTTTCTCAAAGAAGCCCTTCTCGTTCTTACCAGGATGCGGCGTGAAGTTGTCCGAATCGCGCAGTTTTTCCAGTAGCTCGCGCTCCTGGTTGCTCACGTTTTTGGGCGTCCACACATTCAGGTGAATAAGCTGGTCGCCCCGGCCATAGCCGTTCAGGTCTTTAATGCCTTTGCCGCGCAGACGCAGGATTTTGCCGGGCTGGGTGCCGGGGTCCACCTTTATTTTCACCTTGCCTTCGATGGTAGGCACTTCCAGATTAGCCCCCAAAGCGGCATCCACGAAGCTGATATACTGCTCAAACATGATGTTGTTGCCATCCCGCTTGAGGAACTCATGCGGCTCCTCCTCAATCTGAATGAGCAAGTCACCGGGAACGCCGCCGCGCTCGGGAAAGTTACCTTTCCCGCTCATGCTCAGCTGCATATCGTTGGCTACGCCGGCCGGAATGTTGATTGGAATCACCTCCTCGTGCAGCTGGCGACCCTCGCCTTTGCACACCTCGCAGGTCGTGGAGATGGTTTTGCCCTCACCGTGGCAGGTGGGGCAGGTGCTGGCGCTCACCATCTGGCCGAGCATGGTGTTTACCACACGCTTGGTTTGGCCGCTGCCTTGGCAGGTAGCGCAGGTCTTGAGCTCGGTGCCATTCTTGGCGCCGGTGCCGCTGCACGGCTGGCAGGCCACATAGCGCTTCACCTTAATTTTCTTCTCGACGCCATTAGCAACCTCTTCCAGATCCAGCTTGAGCTTGATGCGCAGGTTGGAACCCTTTTTCACGCGCTTACCCTGGCCCTGGCCGCGCCCGCCCCCGAAGAAGCCTTCGAAGCCACCGCCCCCGCCAAAAATATCGCCGAACTGCGAGAAAATATCCTCCATATTCGGCCCGCCCCCGCTGCCGCCCACACCCTGGTGGCCAAAGCGGTCGTAGCGCGCGCGCTTATCGGCGTCCGACAGCACTTCGTACGCCTCGGCGGCCTCCTTAAACTTATCTTCGGCCGTGGGGTCGTCGGGGTTTTTATCGGGGTGATACTTAATCGCCATCTTACGATAAGCCGACTTGATAATGTCACCCTCCGCATTCTTCGCTATCCCTAGTACTTCGTAATAATCGCGCTTTACAGTTGCCATTTTTGCAGAGATTTTGTCATAGTCGAACGTCATGCTCAGCTAGCGTGCGCTAGTCGAAACACCTCGTTTGGGCCGTCGGGTTGATAACCCAACGAATTGAGCGAGATGCTTCGACCAGCGCACGCTAGCTGAGCATGACGTTCTTAGTTAGTAGCTACCTTCTTCTTACTCAAGGCTTATTGGCCTAGCACTACCTTGGCGTGGCGGATAACCTTATCCCCCAGATAATAGCCTTTTTCAATCTCATCAACAATCTTGCCGCGCAAATCATCGCTCGGCGCCGGAATTTGCGTGATGGCCTCGTGCAGCTCGGCGTCGAAGTCGCCGCCCTTAGCATCCATTGGCGCTAAGCCCTTCTGCTGCAAGGTTTTCGCAAGCTTATTATACGTAATGTCGAGCGCATTTTGCAGCGCGGCTGGGTCAGCTACGCCTTGTGTATGCTGGCGCGCACGGTCGAAGTCGTCGAGCACGGGCAGCAAGGCTACCATCAACTCCTGGTTGGCGGTTTTGAAAAGATCAGTGCGCTCTTTGGCCGTGCGGCGCTTGTAGTTTTCAAACTCAGCGGCTAGCCGCAGATACTTGTCTTTAAGGTCGGCTAGCTCCACTTCGGCGCGCGAGCTGCCAGTGCTGGCGCCGGCTTCGGGCGCGGTAGCGAAGTCCTGCTCGCCGGCGGCGTGCTCGGCGGGGTTGTCGGTTAGCGGCTGGTCGTCAGGATTCATATGTTTATCGTCGGTCATTTTCTGGAAAAAATGGCGGAATCGGCTAGTGAAAGAAGTTCCCATACGGGTACTGGGTCGGGCGCAAGGAGTTTGCCAAAGCTAGCGAGGGTGACAAGTTGGCACGAAGCAGTAGCGCGGACTTTGTAGTCCGCGCTACTGCTTCAAATTACTTTGCGTCGGATATCATTGTATTCTATGCAAATACAACTTACCAGGGATAGTGTAGCAGCAGGAGATGATCCACAATCTCTCATGCTTGAGTTCGCTGAAAACGCTGTATTAGAGCAGATACTACAACTTGTTGTAAGTAAGAAGTACCTACCAACAATTTCTGGCGGAAAAGCTACGTGGTCTGTAACTTCCCAAAAACCGCTGGCCGTAATGGCCCAACAATGGGAGAAACCCAAGCTATTTTTTCAACTTGAGCCACGGGGAAACTGGTTAATAACAAATCAAATTCTGCAACTACATTTCAACTATCACACTCAACATGACCCCGAGCAGGTATATAAGATACTGAGTGGCTTACGCTTCCCTTAGCGCTACTCGTGCAGCGCGCCCCAAACCATATCCTTCAACCGCTGGATATTCTTGTTGGTGAGGCTGGAGATAAATACCGTGGGCGGCATATCGGCGGGCAGCGAGGCTAGTAGTTCGCCTTCCAGCTCCTCGTCGAGCATATCCGATTTGGTGATGGCCAGCAGGCGTTTTTTGTCCAGCAGCTCGGGGTTATACTGTGCTAGCTCGCCCAGCAGGATGCGGTACTCGGCGGCTACGTCGAGGCTATCGCAGGCTATCATAAAGAGTAGCATGGAGTTGCGCTCGATGTGGCGCAGGAAGCGGGTACCCAGCCCCCGCCCTTCGGCCGCGCCTTCGATGATACCAGGGATATCGGCCATCACGAACGACTGATAATCGCGGTAGGCTACCACGCCCAGGTTGGGCACGAGGGTCGTGAAGGCGTAGTCGGCAATTTTGGGCTTAGCCGCCGACACGACCGAGAGCAGCGTGCTCTTGCCCGCGTTGGGAAAGCCTACGAGGCCCACATCGGCGAGCAGCTTCAGCTCCAGAATTACCTGCTCCTCAATGGCTGGCTCGCCGGGCTGCGCGTACTGCGGCGCCTGGTTGGTAGCCGACTTGAAGTGGTCGTTGCCCAAGCCGCCGCGCCCGCCGGGCGTGAGGATGCGACGCTCCCCATCCTTAGTTATTTCGAGCTTCACTTCGCCAGTTTCGGCATCGCGGGCCACCGTGCCAAGCGGCACTTGAATCACAATATCTTCGCCCTGGGCGCCAGAGCGCAGGTTTTCGCCGCCGCCCTGGCCATCTTCGGCAAACAGGTGCTTGCGGTATTGCAGGTGCAGGAGCGTCCAGAGCTGCGAGCTGCCTTCGAGGATGATGTGCCCGCCGCGGCCACCGTCGCCACCGTCGGGGCCGCCGTTGGGCAGGCCCTTAGCCCGGAAGAAATGGTGCGAGCCCGCCCCACCCTTACCCGAGCGGCAGGTGATTTTGACGTAGTCAATGAAATTGTTATTAGCCACGGAGTTCTGACGTTATGAAGTAAAGCAGAACGTCATGCTGAGCTTGCCGAAGCATCCCGCTCGCATCGTTGGGTTACGAACCCGGGCGGCGCGAGCAAGGTGCTTCGGCAAGCTCAGCATGACGTTCTTGCTATAGGTTGATTAGCACGTTAGGCTTTCACCTCGCGAATGGCCGCCGCTGGCGTTTCTGTCGAGCCAGGCTGGTGCTGGTCGATAAGAGCGCAGATTTGGCCGAAAATCTCGTTGATATCGCCAATGCCGTTGAGGGAGTGAAACTTACCTTGGGCATCGTAGTAGCCGGCTACCTGGGCCGTTTCGGTGTTGTACACCGTGACGCGGCGGCGGATTTTAGTTTCGTCCTGGTCGTCGGGGCGGCCGCTGGTTTTACCTCGCTCCAGGAGGCGCTTCACCAGTTCTTCCTCCTCTACTTCGAGGGCTATCATGCAGGCCACGGCCGTGTGATGCTCAGCTAGCAGGCGGTCGAGGCTTTCGGCCTGCGCCACGGTGCGCGGAAAGCCGTCGAAGATAAAACCCGCCGCTTGCTTATTAGCGCTCAAAGCGTTGCCAATCATACCAATAACTACTTCATCGGGCACGAGCAGGCCTTCATCCATCAGTTTTTTAGCTTGCAGGCCCAGGACTGTGCCTTCCACAATCTGGGCGCGCAATAGGTCGCCGGTGCTCAGGTGCACGAGGTTGTACTGGGCAATGAGCTTTTGGCTTTGGGTGCCTTTGCCCGCGCCGGGGGGGCCGAAGAGGACGATATTATGCATAAAACGAGTAGGATAAGGCGCGAGCGCCAAAGCAAAAAGGAGGAAAGCTAGCTACGCGAGGCAGACGCTACGCGGCCACGTACACGTCGGGCAGGTTGCGGCCGAGGCCGTCATAATCAAGGCCATAGCCCACCACAAAGTCGTTGGGAATTTCCAGGGCAATATAGTTCAGCGTCAGCGGGTAGCGCAGGCTAGCCGGCTTGTAGAACATGGCGGCAATCTCAATAGAAGCCGGGTTGTTGGCTGCAAGCGTGGGCAGCAGGTGGTGCAGCGTGGTGCCGGTGTCCACGATATCTTCGATCAGGACGATATCGCGGTTTTTTACGTCTTCGCGCAGGCCCATGATTTCCTGCACCGTGCCCGTGCTGTTGGTACCTTCGTAGGAAGCCACGCGGATGAATACAATCTCGCACTCGCCGGTGTAGCGCTTGAGCAGGTCGGTGGCAAACATGAAGCCGCCCGTGAGCACTACCACAAACAGCGGCCGGCGGCCGGCATAGTCGGCATTGAGGCGAGCAGCCACCTGGTCGATGGCCGTGGCGATTTCAGCGGCCGAGAGATAAGGCCGAAAGGCCTTGTCGTGGAGCGTAATAAGCGGATGACCCATGTAGGTAGGAGCGGCCAGAATAGCCGTTTCGGGCTGCAAAGGTAAGTGTCTGAACCGCGGATTTATCGGATTCAGCGGATTGGTCGGATTTTGTGGGCGTCCACTGTCGCGAGCAGTAGCCTGGCACTTACCGCTTGCGGAAGTCACCCTGCGAAAAGTATTTCTCGATCAGGCAATAGATCATGATGAAGAAATAGCGGCTGCCCATTTCCTTGATTTTCAGTTTCGACTCGCCGTATTGTCGGTTGGTCCACGAGTTGGGGATGACGGCGTAGCTGTAGCCCCGCACAATGGCCTTGAGCGGCAGCTCGAGCGTGAGGTTGAAGTGCGGCGACAGAAACGGCTTGAGGCCTTCCATCGTGCCGCGCCGGTAGAGCTTAAAGGCATTGGTGCAGTCGTTGTAGCGCAGCCCAAACATCACCTTTACCAGGTTGTTAGCCAGGCGATTAATGTACTTTTTGGGGCCAGGGTAGTCAACAACGCGGCTCCCCGCCATCCAGCGGCTACCAAACACGCAGTCGTAGCCTTCGAGCAGCTTGCGGTAGTAGCGCACCAGGTCGGCGGGGTCGTCCGAGAGGTCGGCCATCATCAGGGCTACGCAGTCGCCCTGGTAGCGCTCCAGGCCGTAGCGCACGGCGTACCCAAAGCCGTTGGGGCCGGGGTTGGTGTAGTAAACGAGGGTCGGAATCTGCTGGGCCAATGCGCGCAGCCGGCCCAAGGTGTCGTCCTTCGAATTGTCATTCGTCACCACTATTTCGTGGTCAATCTCTTCGGTCAGCAGCTTGGCGTACAACGTGTGCAGCGTTGCGCCGATGCTTTCTTCCTCGTTGCACGCCGGAATGACAACGCTCAGTTTCATACCGGTTGGCGATGGCGCGACTCATTAAAAATCTGGATTAACGTGCTCGTCAGGTCATAGCTGAATTGCCAGGCAGGATAGTGCTCAGCAAAGCGGCTCACATCCGACACGTACCAGATGTGGTCACCCATTCGGTTCTGGTCAGCGTAGGAGTAGTTCATCTTGTTGTCCGTACTGGTTTCGCACAGCGCAATCGCTTCCTGCATCGAGCAGTTGGTAAAGCGCCCGCCGCCCGCGTTGTACACTCGCCCACCCGCCCGTGGCTGCTGGTAAAAGTGCCAAAACATATTCACCAAGTCGTAGGCGTGAATGTTGTCCCGCACCTGCTTGCCTTTATAGCCAAAAATGGTGTAGTGCTGCCCCGTGATGGCACATTTCATTAAAGATAGAAAGCCGTGCTGCTGCGCCCCCGAATGGCGCGGCCCCGTGAGGCAGCCACCCCGAAAAACGGCCGTTTTCAAGTTGAAATACCGGCCGTATTCCTGTACCAATATAGCGGCCGCTACCTTCGACGCGCCCATAATAGAATGCGTCGTATGGTCGATACTCATCTGCTCGTCGATGCCACGCTCAGAATACGGGGGGCTAGGGTCGATCTCCCAGCGCGTTGCCAACTCCACCAGCGGTAGCGCGTTCGGATTGTCCCCGTCCACCTTATTGGTCGAGGTGAAGACAAAAACAGCTTCTGGCGCGTATTGATGGGTCATTTCCAGCATATTGAGCGTGCCAGTTGCATTCACCGAAAAGTCGGTAAGCGGCTCGCAGGCAGCCCAGTCGTGGCTGGGCTGCACCGCCGCGTGCACCACCAGCCCAATGCCAGTACCATATTCCTGAAAAATGGCAGTCAGCACGGCCAAGTCGCGGATGTCAACGGCGTAATGGCGGTAATTAGCAAAATCAGCTTGCAAGCGCATCCGGTTCCAATCGGTAGAGGCCTGCTCGCCGAAAAAATAGCTGCGTATGTTATTATCAATGCCAACTAGCACATCAAACTTATCAGTAAAAAACGCAACGGCCTCACTGCCAATTAGCCCACCCGCCCCAGTTATAAGCGCAACTTTCATATTTACTACGTAGAGCTAAGTACCTGGAGCAGTGGCTAGCTCCAGGCAGCAAGCGCTAGGCCAAAAGAGGTTTTAGCTGCGCTTCGTTTTCGCGCAGCCAGCGGTACACATCCGTCACAATTTGCTCGGCCGAGCGCTTAGGCTGCCAGCCAGTTAGCTCGCGCACGCGGGTCGCATCGGAAAGGTAAAGCGCAATATCGGTCTGGCGGTTTTCAACCTGCGAAGTGATAGGCACCACGTGGCCTGTTACGCGCTGGCACATCGCGGTCAGCTCCTGCAAGCTCACACTGATGTCCCGGCCACCGCCCACATTCAGAGTTTTGCCATTCACCAAGTCTAGGTGTTGCAGTTGAAAGTTGACGAGGTCCGCCAAATCGTCTACGTGCAAAATATCGCGCACTTGCTTGCCTGTACCCCCAAAGCCAAAGTAGCCGAGTGGCTGCTGCCACAAATGTCGCGCCACCCACAGCACAACCACGCCTTGGTCCACTTTGCCCATCTGCCAAGGCCCCGTGAGCACGCCGCAGCGGTTAATTGCTGTGCGCAGCTTGTAAAAGTGATGGTACTCCTGAATCAAATACTCCGAGCACAGTTTGGTGGCGCCGTATAGCGAGCGGTAGCCTTCCAGCGGAAAATCTTCGGCAAGCCCGCGCGGCGAAATGCCGCCAAATGGCTGCTCAGCACTTAGTTCAAACCGGGTATCTGCTTCCAGCAAGTGAATCTGCTCAATCTGGTTGATAGGATAAATTCGACTGGTGCTCAGAAATATAAAAGCCGCGTCGTGCCGCCGGGCGTAATTCAGGCAATTGACCGTCCCGCTCAGGTTGGTATTGATAAGGTAGTCGGGCGCCGAGGTGAGGCCCGCCAGCACCGAGGGCTCGGCCGAAGCTTCAATAATGGCCTCGACGGGCGGCAGCGCGTCAAAGTCTTCCTTATTGCGAATATCACCGTGCACAAACTCCACGCCCGCCGCCCGCAGCCGAGGCAGGTTAAGCTCCGAACCCCGGCGCTTGAGATTGTCGAAGGCAATAAGGCGGCAGTCCGGATGCATCTGCTTCAGCTGCAAGGCCAGCGCCGAGCCCACGAAGCCCGCGCCTCCGGTAATGAGAAGAGATTTCACTGGAATACCTTTTGCGCCCCAAAATTACTGGCTAGTTCGTGCTGCTTCGCTGCGCTTGCTTATAGTTTGCGCATCAACTCTTCGTACAAAGCGAGCATGCTAGCAATATCCCGCTTATCCACGATTTCATTTGGGGTATGCACATTGTCTTCGGCCGCGCCCACAAAACACCAGTCCCAAGGCATTTCGCTACGCTGCAAGTCCTTGGCATCGGAGCCACCGCTACCTTCTACCTCTACCTGATAATCAATACCTGCCGCCGCGGCAACACTGCGGATGCGCTCCACGTAGCTGCGGCGCGGAATGAGCGAGTCGCGCAGCGAGATGACGCAGCCTTTGCCGGGTTGCACCCCTTCCGTAACCCAGGTAATATCCGAAATCAATGCCTGCCGCACGCCGTACGTTTCATAAATAAAGCGCGCCAAGTAAGGCACCGACCCACCCCCGTGCTCTTCCCAGCACGAAAAAGCGATAATGCCGTGCTCCAGCGTTTCGGCTAGCCGCAGGGCATTCCACACCCCGAGGCGGTTGTCGAGGTAGCAGCTTTGCACCGTCGTGTCGGTTTCGCGAAAGTCGCAGGCAAACGTGAGGCTGGTGCCAGGCTCAATGTCGCGGCTGAACTCATACCCCAGCGACTCAGTTTCTTCGTCAACCGTTAATCTACAGTCTATTTCTCCTTGCGAATCGCGCCCCACCAGCCGATAGCCGGCCGCACATTCTGGCCCCCCGATTGGCACCAGCTCGCGCCCGTAGCGCACCGTGAAGCCGATGCTATCGAGGTGCGCGAAGACGGCCGTGCGGGGCTGCCCAAATACCAGCAGCAGACAGTCCTGAAACCGGGCCTCATCGTGAATCACGACGGGCGGCTGCCGCCAGCCAGCCCCGTGGGCCTGCACGTAGTCGAGCAGCCAGCGCGTGAGCCCTGCTTCTTCGCCCGAAGGCGCCGGAAACTGGCAGAGGGTTTGAAGAAGTTGCATAGGACAAAGTTCTGGGGCAATGGCAGGCCAAAGCTAGGACTACTGCCGTACTTTCGTCAGCTTATCGCTCATTTCCCGCTGCTAATGTCTCGGGTACTTCCTGTTTTTATTGCCCGTATGCCCGCCCCCATTCGGTTTTCACGCCTGCTATTCCTTTTCCTACTGCTAAGTGCTGCGTTGGCTAGCCGGGCACAACAGCCCGCCGATACTTCTCGCTTGCGGGTGGGCCAGGTGCCAGCCATGCGCACCATCGCCGTCGATACGGTCAATGTGCTGCCAACGGCGGCCGATACCCAGGGCTGGCTGCTCCTCGATAAGGATATTCAGCTGGAGCTGGACGGTGCTGTTCAAAACCTCTACAACTTTAAGTACGACAAGGCCGAAAAGCAATTTCGCTCCCTACGTCGGCGCTATCCCCATCACCCCATGCCTTACTTTTTGCTGGGCCTGAGCACGTGGTGGAAAATTATGCCGACCAATTTTAACGGCACGCAGTACGACAAGCTGTTTTTTGCCTATATGGACACGGCCAATACCTACGCCGAGCAGCTCATCAAGGCCGATGCCCGCAACTACGAAGCTTATTTCTTTCTATCGGCGTCCAATGGCTTCGACGCTCGCCTCAATGCCGAGCGCCACAACTGGCGTAAGGCAACCGTCAGCAGCAAGCGGGCGCTCAACTATTTGCAGAAGAGCCGCGAAGCCAACGGCCTGAGTCCAGAGTTTCTCTTTGGCGAGGCCCTATTTAACTATTACGCCGTCTGGATTCCTAATAATTATCCGCTGCTCAAGCCCGTGCTCCTGTTTTTCCCTAAGGGTAATAAGCAGCTGGGCCTGGCTCAGCTGCGCACGGTAGCCGAAACCGGCTTTTACACTGGTGTCGAGGCGAAAGTATTCTTGATGAAGCTTTTGCACAATGATGAGCACCAAACGGCCGCGGCCATGCCGATCGCCCGTGGCTTGGCGCTTAAATATCCCGATAATGGATACTTTGCCCGCTTCTACGCGCTACTATCCTTCGACCAGGGTGATTTTGGGGAGTGCGAGCGCGTTAGCCGCGACATCCTAACGAAGATTAACACTGGTATGCCCGGGTATGAGGCTTCGAGCGGACGCTATGCCAGCTACTTTCTGGGCTACCTTATGCAATTCAAATACCATGACCTAGCTAAGGCCAAGGACTATTACCAGCGCTGCATCGTCTTTGCGGAAAGCAATGGCGAAACGGAGGGGGGCTTCTACCTTTTTGCGAACGCGAACCTTGCCCGCATGTCCGACCACGACCACGATGTACTCGCTGCCCGCCGCTACTACGAAGTAGTAGTCGACAAAGCAGACCATAAATCGGAGCAGTATAAGGAGGCTAAAACCTACTTAAAGAAGAACCCTAAAGGCTAATTTGCAGCGATGGAATTAAGCGACTATTTGCTCACCCCTTTTTACTTGGCACTATTTTATGCGCTGGCCTTCGCTATCAGGCCAGCTGTAACCAATAAATACACCAAGCGCTATTTTATTCCAGCTCTGTCCGTTAAGCTGATTGGTGCGCTGGCGCTTGGCATTCTATATCACACTTTTTATGGTGGTGATACCAATAACTATTTTAATCAGGCTTCTATTATTTATCACGCTTTTGGCGACTCATTTAGTACGGGAATTCATTTAATCACTACTAATGGTAACCTTACTCCCGACATTGAACCCTATGTGAGTCAAATGACGTGGTTTGGGCCTGATAGCAAAGAATACTTCGTTATTCGGGTAGCTGCAGTATGTGCTCTACTGGGCTTCAATACCTATTCAGTAACAGCCTTATTTTTTGCGGCCCTAAGCTTTAGCGGTATGTGGGCCATGTACATAACCTTTGCCAAAATACGGCCGCAGGTGTACGAGGAACTCGCTACCGCAGTGTTTTTCCTGCCATCCGTGTTCTTTTGGGGTTCGGGGCTGCTTAAGGATTCATTATGCATTGGCGGACTAGGGTGGCTGTTTTATACTTTTTACCGGGGTGCTATTGAAAAGAAAAATATTTTGCGCTGCCTATTTATCGGATTCTTAGCAATAAGTATTATCTCTTCGATGAAAGTCTATATTCTGCTGGCTTTTGTCCCCCCGGCAGCGCTTTGGGTTTTCAACGAGAATACTGAGCGGATACGCTCGACAACTGTGCGGTGGGTGGCTAAGCCGATATTGCTTTTGGGGGGCTTGGCCGTTGCTATCTATGCGATGGGCTCTATAGCGGAAGCTGATGCGCGCTTCAACATTGATAAAATCGGTGAGCAGAGCAAACTCACTGCCACTTACTTACAAGGCGTTAGTCAGAATGAAAATGGCTCTGGCTACAATATCGGTGAGCAGGACGGTACGCTTGAGGGCATGGTCAAGCTTGCTCCGAAGGCAGTGGTTGTGGCACTGTTCCGGCCCTTTCTGTGGGAATCACATAACCCTACTATGGCCCTCTCGGCGCTAGAAGCTACTTATTTTATTCTGCTCACGCTTCGCATCTTCTACCGGACAGGCCTGTTGAGATCTTTACGCATTATTGCTAGTACACCGGTGCTAACGCTTTGCTTCATTTTCAGCCTGATATTCGCTATTTCGGTAGGTATATCTAGTGGAAACTTCGGCACGCTGGTACGCTATAAGATTCCATTTATGCCCTTCTACCTAGCAGGCCTCTACATCTTGCAGAGTATAGCTGTCCCCACCCCGGCCCGTAGTCGAACGGTGGCTACCACTGGCAACTCCAGGCAGCTTGTAGGCTGATGGCACGCTTCAGGAAAACAGCTTCAGGAAGTTAGGAGTATTAGATACTACAGAGTAGCGCTGCTCGATGGTAGCGCGGGCGGCTTGCCCCAGTGCTTGGCGGTGTGGCGCATCGGTGAGGAGTTGGCGTAGGTGACGCTCCCAATCAGCAGCATTGCGGCAGATATAACCATTATGTCCGTTCTGGACTACATCCGTGTTCATGCCCACTGGCGACACCAACGCTGGAATGCCTAAAGCCATGTATTGCAATGCCTTGAAGGAGCACTTGCCCTGGGCCCAGGGGTCGTCTTCTAGTGGCATCAGCCCTACGTGGAAAGTTAGTAAGTCGGCTATTTCGGTGGCTTTCTGCCAAGGCACGAAGCGTAGCGAGCGCAGCAGCTGGTCGAAGTCGGGCGGCTGGTTGGAGATGACGCGAAACTCAAAGTCCAGCCCCTCAGCTTCTAGTTGGGCCAGCACGGGTACCAGCGGCCGCAAATACTTCAGCGTCGAGTGCGTCCCCGTCCAGCCAATAACCAGCGGGCCCGGGGCGGCCTGGTCGCGCACCCGGTTATGCAGGTACTTAGTGTCAATAGTAGTGGGGTTTATAATTGAATTATGGTTATATTTCTGGGCGTAGGAAGCCAGGTAGGCGTTCCCGCAGCTGTTTTTATAGGCCCAGCGGCAGATATTGGCTACTTTATGATGCCATTTTAGGCCGGCAGCTATCTTATTGGTCTCCGAAGTATTTGCCAGCCAGATGGCGTCGTCGAAGTCATAAATAATGCGCTTACGCAACAGCTTGGCCAGCAGCCATTCAAATACGGGCGGGCCCAGCGGCGCCGCCTCTCGGTGTACAAATACGTAGTCGTAGCCCCGGGCCGCCAACACGTGTCCCAGTCGCCGCCCAAAGCCGCGCCCGATGCCCAATGCTTTACTAGCTGCCTGCCCGGGCTTGTAGAGAATCTGCCAAGTAGCCTCGTCCAGAAATGGAGCCAGCCGATAGTGGTACCCGTGCTGACTCAGAATACCTAGGTATTGCTCGAAGCGAAACCGCTGCGACGGGGCCTGCCCGGGGGGGTAAGGAATTAAGAAAAGAATGCGCAAAATAAAGAAAACCGGCTTGACTGGATTACTGAAATCTACTTACAAAAGTACGGCTACTCTCCGTCACCGGCCGCTCCCACCGGTTGCTGCTCACTCGGCCAGCACTTCGTGATACAGCCGGCCCAAGGCCCCATAGGTATTGGGCGGCGCAAACTTCTGGCGCACAAACGCCCGGCCCGCTGCTGCAAAGTGAGTGCGTAGCTCGGCATCAGCAGCAAGTTGGTTAATAGCCTTCGTCATGGCTGGCACGTCACGGTTGGGCACCAACAGCCCCGATTGGCCGTGCTCAAACAGCTCGGCTGGCCCCCCACAGTCGCTGGCAATGAGTGGCGTACCATAATAAAGCGCATCTAGGCATGTCAATGAGAATGATTCTGACTCCGAGAAGTTCAGTAAAATATCTGCCTTTTTTATCTCTGCTTCTACATCTGCCGCAAACCCAGCAAACTGCACCGCCCTATGGAGCCCGGCTTGGAGTACTATAGCTTCGAGTTGTTGTCTAAACAGTCGATTTTTAGCCATTCCCATATCTCCTCCCACAAACCGAAGCCGCAACTGTGAATTTTGGGTATAAGCTTTCTGAAAAGCCTGAAGGGCAATGTCCTGGCCTTTACCCTGAATGTAGTTGCTAAGATATAATAGTTGCACGGTGCCATCAGGTTGGGGCAGGTGCATAGGCTCAGGATGGTCCTCTACCGCTGGCAATGGGTCATAAATCACCCTGATTTTAGCTGCTACGCTAAAATAACGTCGCACTGCTTCCGACACACATATTACTTTGCTTGCCCCCCGTTCGGCTAGCCAGCGCCAAGTACGAGCTAGTGGTTGAGGCAGGCTCTGAGGTAAAAACCGCACATGGGTTACTATTTGGAGTTGGCCCAGGCTTATTAGCCGTGCTACGTAGCCGGTTAGATTATAAAAATCATTTAAGTGGATGATAGTAGCCTTCTCGCGCTGCGCCAGGCGGTAAAGCCGCCAGCCATTTAGTAGAAGCATGGGTACATAGCGCAACAAATCAGCCTTGCGCCGACTAAGCTCCACAAATGGCAACTCATAGACGGGGTATCCATCAGCTTCAAGTACAGCGCGGCCTGTACTGCCAGCCGGTAATACATAAGCAAATCTGAAATTCTGCTGGTTGCACAGGGGAGCAGTTGCATTACGCATAGCATTCAGGGCCCCAGTTACCGCTCGCGAATTATCAACTACAAGTACCACCAAAATAATTAGGTAATAGTAAGTTATAGCGGTTTCGTGACCACCGTACCCTTTTTGATTGCCTTGTGTGCTGACAATCAGTAGCTTGATAATTTAAAGAGGGTAATTGGTTCACGAAACCGCTATAACGGGAGAATAGAAACACGGAATATTATCTTAAACTGTCGTTTTCTCTGGTTCCAGATATTTTTCCAGTATACCTTTCATATGGGTAGCTACTGCCGGCTCGAACACTACCTCCTGCCACCACTTAAGGGTTGCCAAATGCAATTCTTCCATTTGCTGTGGATTTGCGAGCAATCCTTTTATTATTTTATCTGCTTGTCCCCAATTATCTACCTGAATAATAGGGGAAGCGGACAAGAAATAATTCTCAGGCAACCGCTCCGATATGATGATACAACCGCATTTCACCGCCTCATAATGTCGAAAGCACTCTTCTGCTACTGACCCATGAGGAGTTAATACTATTTTACTGTTTTTAATATACTGAGCATACTGCTCAAAACTTAATCCTTGCATAAACCCATTAGTAAATTGCAAATATGAATTAGGGTACTTTTTGTCATAAACTAAATTGATTCCACCTTGTATTCTATGCTGCAGAAAAAAAGGCAGGTATCGGAGATAACTATAATAATTAAATATTCTGCGGCGCCCCTTATGCAAATTGCCGGAGAAAAAAACATTGATCGTTCGCTCGTTAAAAGCTATTGGTTTTCTAAGTCTAGTTTGCTATTAAAACCTAGCGGGAAGGGAAATATGCGCGAGTATAAGCCGCTAAATTTCGTACCGGAGTAATAGGACTGAAAGATAATATTGCCGTTGCTATATAGGTAAGGGCGAGGCTGCTGGTGTTCGTCTGCAATAATGAAGACGTTTAGAAAGCCCTCATTTGGTATTGCCTCTACCGTTCGATTGCCAAAAACCAAATGAAAATTCATTTGGTCAAACTGCACTTCTGTGAGTAATCCACGCAGCGCTGCTAGTATTCTATTCCAATAACCAAGCTCCAGCAGCCCTTCAGGAGGAACCTCTGGCCTAGTGACTAAAAATGTATTGTGCGCGATTTGCTTCGAGATAATCATATAAGATATATTTTATATATTACGACTTTCAGCATTTTATGAGCATCAAGTAATTCCATGCTGTTAGTCACTCCTGCTATTGCAGCATATTTAGGCCTTCTTTGGGTACTTTTTGGCGTGTTACGGAGCTAAATGAATCTGCTCCGAATTAATGTCGAATTAAGTAAGTAGGCATGTGCTTGATTTTCAGTCAATAGTAACTCTAATGGCTAGCCTGAACAAGCTAGTTATCTAGCTTAACTTGATTCTTTATGACATCATCCAGCAATCGCACCCATTGTCCGGCAATACGCTCACGGGTAAAGTCGTTCATACGACGGCGGGCAGCCTGTCCCAGGCGTTGGCGCGTAGCCCCATCGGCTAGCAATTGTAGTAGCGTAGCCATCCATACGGCTTCATCGGCTGGCCGGGTAGCTTCATTTGTGAGCATGGGCATTAATACCCCAAACTCAGCCCACTCTGCCTGGCGTAGCGGCTGCACCGAAGCGGCGGTATTAGGGGCTAACATTTCGCGCGGGCCGGTAGGGCAATCGGTCGATGCTACAGGGATGCCGCAAATCATAGCCTCGCCCAATGCCATCGGAAATCCTTCCCACGCCGACGGGAAAACGAACAGCGTGGCCGGCCTGATATACTTAAAAGGGTTAGTTTGCATGCCCATAAAGTAAACGTCATAATCAGTGGAGAGTTCAGCACTGCCCCAGGCTTCGTACACGCGAAGACCGCGCTGCCGGGCCGCACTTACGATGTCATCGCGCAATTCGCCATCGCCCACAAATACCAACTTAGCTGGCTGCTGGCGCAGCAAATATGCAAATACCGTGAGCAGTGGCACCTGATTCTTCTGGCGCGTAAGGCGGCCCGACGTTACTAGTATGGGGGCGGAAGCATATACTGCCTGCTCGGCTGGCGATAAGGGTTCCTGAGCTTTAGCTTCGATACTAGCTACCTCAAAAAAATTATTGATAGTTAAGACCTTTTCAGGCTTTACTCCAAAGAAATTAACGAGTTCGGGCTTAATATCGCGGCTTACCGTCACGATAGCATCGGCTCGGTTGTAGAGCCACGGCATAAGCACGCGCTTGCGCAGCCACCCTACCGGGCCACTGATATTAGCATCGTGCAGCTTGGAGCCATGGATGCACAGAATAACCTTCTCCGGTCCTTTACTAAGCAGGTTGATATAATCGGCACCTTCCAGGTGGCTGATGCTTACTGCCACGTTCAACTGGCGCTTCAGGGCTTTGAGCCGGGCCACGCGGTGCCAGAAGTTACGCAGCTTAGTGATGGGGCTGCCCGCGCCGGCTACGTCCAGGCTCACCACCTCGTTGAAGGTGGGATACATATTGCCGCCATCCAAGTTGAAGACAGCTTCCGTGACGTGGTAGTGGTGGGCCAGCTCTACGCTGTGGTCATGAAAAACTCGCTGCGCCCCCCCCAGGCCAAAGTTCGGAATAACAAGTAATACGTTGGGTTCGGGCAGCATGAATAAATAGGCAGCTTACTAACTGATGTTACGCACCACCTGCGTCAGTTTACTGGAAATAGGCTTTTGCATTCGATAAAACTGCCCTTTCCAGCGAATGGGAGCAGGTGGTGCGTAACATCAGTTACTAAGCACTAATAATTTTTAGAAAGGCTTTCGCATTGATTTAGCCCACATTTTGAGTCGCTGCCTGGTTGTGAGGGGATAATAAGCCGCCAGCTGGCTTTTGCTAAAATGCCGCAAGCTGGCGAAAAACGGCTGCGGATGGGTGTAGCACACCTCAAACCAGCGCTTGCCCAGCCCTTGGTGCAAGGCTGCGGAGTCGAAGCGTGGGTGCTGCTCATTGTGGGCAAGCAGGCGACAGAGCCATTGTTCAATTTCGGCTAGCGTCAGGTCACCTAAGGGAATATTCAGCAGCGACACCGCACTATGAATATGCTGCTCGCGGGCCGACACTGGAAGCTGCCAACTGGCAAACAGCTGCGCCTGTACCTGCCCGGAAACCCGCGCCCGCTCGGCTAGAATTTCCTGCTTAACTACGCTGGGCAGTACCCGGTATTGTACCAGTACCTCCGGAATGGTGGCAATAACCAGCTCGTCAAGGTAACGTACGCAGAATTCATAATCCTCCGTCTGGCGCAGGCTGGCATCGTAGTGCATGCCGCGCTCACGCAGCAGGTTGGCGCGCAGCATAAAGCAATTATTGCCACCCGGCAGCGTAAACAGAGTTTCTACCTTTAAATCGGCGGGACTAGCGGGGTAACGGTGCAAATACGTGCTGGCCCCGAAGTTTTGCAGCCAGCAGCCTACCATATTTACTTCCGGATGCTGGCGCAAAAAGGCTACCTGCCGGGCCAGCCGCTCGGGGTGGCACAGGTCGTCGCCATCCATTTTGGCAACGTATTCGCCCCGCACATAGGGCAGCGCCGCATTGTCGGTGCCGGCCCGACCCAGGTTGCGCGGGTTTTGCACCAGGCGCAGGCGCGGGTCCCGAATAGCCTGCACTTTGGCCACCGTGCCATCGGTGGAGCAGTCGTCCAGTACCAGCAGCTCAAAGTCCGCAAACGTCTGCGTTAGAATGCTGGCAATGGTGGCCTCAATGTAAGGGGCAACATTGTAAACAGGCAATACGACGGATACACAAGGGGTCATCGGCAAGGAACGGGTTGGAGCAAGCAGGACACCGGATGAAGGCGTGGGTCATTCAGCGGCGTCCTGCCATGGTTAGGCGCTTTGCTGCATCAGGCCCTGGACGTCGGCCAGCCACAAGTCCAGCAACTCCAGTTCCTGGGCGGTTACAATGTTTTCCTTCGCCAACTCGGCGTAGGCCCGGCGCAGATTCTCGGCCACGGTTGCGCCGGCGTCGATGGCACGGCTCACGGCCGCAATTACCCGGTTGGGGTGCAGGTAGCAAGGAATCTCCGATTCAAAATCCTTGACGTAATCGTGCGGGTTGCGCACCTGAATTACTGTGGCCTCGGTGAAGCCCAGCCGGTAGCCGTGTGCCCACATGATAGGCTGGGCCACGAGGCCGCGCAGAATATCGGTGAAGCGGAACGTGACGTACGCCGGCAAATACAACAGCGGAAACAGCTCGCGGCGCACAGCCGTGTTCTGCGAGTTAAACGGGCAGAGCGTGCCTTCGGGTAGCACAATGGGGGCGCGCTTATCAAAGAAAACTTCGGTATTGTCCACCAACCGGTAGATGGCGTCCACGTCGGGGTCGCTGTCGGCTAGGCCCTGCCAGATGCCAATTTTGCTGGTCTGCTGCGTGAGCTCGTCGTTTTGCAGGTTGTGGGTTTCGTCCAGAATCAGGTCAAGCGGGTAGCCCCGGGGCCAGATGTGGTGCGGCGTGAAGCTCTTGTAGATGTTGACGAACCCTTTGTTGGCCGGGGCCGTCGCAAACGCACCCTCCAGGGCCGGGAACGCCCAGTCGTCGTAGGGAATGTTGTCGTCGTCGGTGTCGATAATCAACTGAGCGCCTTGCTGCATGGCGTGCAGGTAGCCCATCATTTTGCGTCCGTAGTGGTTGAAGGGCAGCTTACTCGCCAACATGAAGCCCTGCGCTTCCTGGTCGGCAACGGAAAGGTAGCTTACGCCTGGGGCCGCCCACTGCGCTGGCGATTTCTTGTCGCCCACTACGGTGAGCTGGTAGTCGGGCAGGGCGGCAAACTTCGTCACGGCCTCAGTCGGCGCGAAAATGGACGTGATGACAATGGAGGGCTTCGAACTCATGGACGAGGTAAAAAGAAAGAAATGCAACTACCGAGGCAATGCGCCTAGTCAGGAAGGTAAGGTTAGGCAGCCGGCGCCACCGGCTGAAACGTGTCGGCGTAAACTTGAGTAATGCCTTCGCGCAGGCCAATGCGCGGCGCCCAGCCCAGTGCTCGCAGCCGCGAAACGTCAAGCAGCTTGCGCGGCGTGCCGTCGGGGCGGGCGGGGTTCAACTCGATGGCGCCCGCGTAACCCGTCACGTCCCGGACCAGCTCGGCCAGCTCCAGGATGGTCAGGTCTTCGCCGGTGCCCACGTTCACCAGCGAAGCTTCGTCGTAGTGTAGCAGCAGATGCAGGCAGGCCGTGGCCAAGTCGTCCACGTGCAGAAACTCGCGGCGGGGCGTACCGCTGCCCCAAATTTCTACCGCCGGCTGCCCGCTAAGCTTGGCCTCGTGAAACTTACGCAGCATGGCGGGCAGCACGTGGGAGTTTTCCAGATCGTAATTGTCGCCCGGCCCATAGAGGTTGGTAGGCATGGCGCTGATGAAGTTGCGGCCATACTGCCGCCTATACGCCTCGCACAGCTTGATACCCGCAATCTTAGCAATGGCGTAGGCTTCGTTGGTGGGCTCGAGCGGACCGGTCAGCAGATACTCCTCGCGGATGGGTTGCGGGCACAGCTTTGGGTACACGCACGATGAGCCTAAAAACAGCAGCTTGCGCACCCCGTGCGCGTGGCTCTGCTCGATGACGTTGGTTTGCAGCTGAATGTTATCGCGCAGAAAGTCAACTGGGTACGTGTTGTTGGCGTTAATGCCGCCCACCTTGGCGGCCGCCAGCAACACGTACTCCGGCTTTTCTTGGGCAAAAAAATCGGCTACTGCGGGCTGGTCGCGTAAGTCCAGCTCGGCCGACGTCCGCACGACGAGGTTGGCGTAGCCGGCTTGCGTGAGGCGGCGCACCAGGGCCGAGCCCACCATTCCCCGGTGGCCCGCCACGTATATTTTAGCGTCTTGCTGCATAGTAAAGCGGTGCCGGAGGCTATTCGTAAGCGTTGGGAATAGCGTGGCCGCCAGCTTGCAGGTAGGCGTCGCGCTGAAACAGCTTCAGGTCGGCCTGTACCATTTCCTGCACCAGGGCCGGCAGGTCGTAGGTCGGCTTCCAGCCCAGCTGAGTTTTGGCCTTGGTGGGGTCGCCAATCAGCAGCTCCACTTCGGTGGGGCGGAAGTACCGCTCGTCGATCTGCACCACCACGGCGCCGGTTTCGAGCTGAAACTCTGGGTTGGTGCAGGCCACTACCTGCGCCAACTCATTTATTCCCTCGCCACTAAAGGCCAGCTCAATGCCCAACTCGGCAAACGCCAGCCGCACGAACTCGCGTACGGTAGTAGTTACGCCTGTGGCAATTACGTAGTCCTCGGCCGTTTCCTGCTGTAAAATCCGCCACATAGCCTCCACGTAATCCTTAGCGTGGCCCCAATCGCGCTTGGCATCCAGGTTACCCAGAAACAGCTTTTGCTGCAGCCCCAGCGCAATGCGCGCCGCAGCGCGGGTGATTTTGCGGGTTACGAAGGTTTCACCGCGCAACGGGCTTTCGTGGTTGAACAGGATGCCGTTGCAGGCGTACATACCGTACGCTTCGCGGTAATTAACTGTAATCCAGTAGCCATATAGCTTGGCTACTGCATAAGGCGAGCGTGGATAAAAAGGGGTGGTTTCGGACTGCGGCACTTGCTGCACCAGGCCGTACAGCTCCGAGGTACTAGCTTGGTAAATGCGCGTTTTCTTTTCCAGGCCTAAGATGCGGATGGCTTCGAGCAGGCGCAGCGTGCCGATGCCGTCCACGTCGGCCACGTACTCGGGGGTATCAAACGACACCTTCACGTGCGACATGGCCCCGAGGTTGTAAATTTCATCGGGCTGCACCTGCTGCACGATGCGAATTAGGTTCGTCGAATCCGACAAGTCGCCGTAGTGCAGCACAAAGCGCACGTGGCTTTCGTGCGGGTCTTGGTAGAGGGCATCAATGCGCTCGGTGTTGATGAGGGACGAGCGCCGCTTGATGCCGTGCACTTCGTACCCTTTGCTGAGCAGCAGTTCGACAAGGTAGGCTCCGTCCTGACCGGTTACACCGGTGATAAGGGCACGCTTCATGTAATTTTAATCTGAATGGTCGGTCAAATGGTGAGGTGGCGGGCGGCTCGGCGGCTAGGCCAGCTGCAGCCCACGCAGCAGTTCAGCGCGCTGCGAAGTGTAATGTTTCTGGAGAATCTCGTCGTAGAGCGCCAGCGGCGCGGTTTCCTGGGCCAGGTAGCGCAGCATGGTTTCCTCAAACTGCTCGTAGGACGTGACGTTGGGGCATACCCGCGCCAGCTCATAAAAGCGCGTTTCCTCGTTGTCGGGGTAGCGGCCCAGCAGCAGACACTGCGCGTTGAGCAACTCTAAATAGCGTGGGGTCACGGGGTTGAAGCCGCCGGTGCGCTTTTCGCCCCCGTCCAGGCCTGGCGTACTGTAAAAGGAAATTTTGCTGGCGCGCAGCAGCTCCAGGTATGATTCGCGGCTCTGAAACTTACCAATTGGCCCGCGCTGGTTCGACACATAATGAAACTCGCCGTCTATCTCCTGCTGGTAGAGAAACTCCACTTTGGGGTGCTTCTGCGCAAAAGTCTGCAGGTAGTCGCGCAGTATCTGGCTGGTGCGCACGTCGAGGCGGCCGGCCAGCAGAATGTCGTACTTTTTCTCGTACACCGTGCCCGGTGCCGCGCGGTGCCGGTCGGCTAGGCTAAGGGGAAAGTGCGCCAGGTTAAGCGCGCAGCCAATACTTTTCATGTACTCCAGCGTTTCCAGACTGGAAATCAGCACCAAGGGACAGGCCCGGTACAGTACCTCAAACGCCTTCCAGTCCGTGTGCTTCCACAAGTCAATAAACGCAGGAATGGCCTTGGGTGAGGTAGAAAAACTAGGTTGCGTGCCGGCTCCCAGCTCGAATACCAGGTACGGCCCGGCCGACGGGCGAAACACATTAGCCGTTTCGGCAGCATTGCTGGCGGCGGCCAACGCCTGTGGGCCAAAAGCCTTGAAAATTTTTCGGCTCACCGGGTTGATAAGCGCCCGGCGAAACGGCGGCAGCGCGTTCAGCACGGGTACCCGGAAGTCCGCTGCTAGTTCATCCTCCCATTCATAAATCAGATGATACAACGGCGCCTTTAGGTAAGAGCGGGTCGATAGGATAGCGGCAATACTCATATACACGAAACGAATAGCCAATCAAAAGCACAGCAAACCGCCGACAAAGATACCGAAGACGGCCAAGCAGGCATAAAAATTATTTTTCCAACAACTCGGCAAAGATAAGTGGGCGCCCGGCAACGCAGAGCATAATACTATTATTAATTATTTAATAATCTTTATAACCATGTTCCCCACACATGACCTACTATATGCGCCCGCTGGTTTACGTCCACCAGTAGGTCGTCGCCCTGCACGGTAAGGGTTAGGCCGCTGAGCGCACAGAACAGGTAGTAATAGTCGATGGATAGGTCGGCAGCCAGAATGTACTGGCAATGGTTGGTGCCGTCGTCCTGCATCTGTAGTTCGATTTCGATGAAAAGCAGAAACGTGTACTTCTGTGAAGCAGCCCAGCACCTCAAAGATGCTGTCAAGCCAGCCTCCAAAGAAACCTGAATCCAGAATTTTTGTCGCGAATTAAGCCCTAACTGAGAGTGCAGCGACATCGGTGAGCCGGGAGCAAATCTAAATTTATATCCCTGCCCACATCGTGCGGCTCATTCGCCCTAAATCCTTAAATCATCTTGAGAATCACTCTAAATTTTTACCCAACAAGTGGCGCACTAAAATTTCCATAGATTTTTTTATCAGCTGGAGCATTCAGCATCTTCAATACTGACTTTTCTAGCTTAAAAACATCTACTTCATACTCCTTTAAGCCTTCATACCTTTTGTGATTACTGCTTGACATAGGCACTCGGTCAATGTCTTCCCCCAAAACAACATCATAGTACTTAATTCCCAAAGAATAAGCCTGGCAATAGTACTCAGGCATCAACCTGTTTACCGGAATAATTTCGATAATGTGCGCCTTTTCGTAGGACATAAAGAATTGCTGTATAAGTCCCATCCCTGTTAGAGCGACGAGATATTCGGTTTCCTGAAAAAGCTTTACTTGCTCGTCAATGGTTAAGTGTTCCGCATATGCTACCTCAAATCCGTAGTTATGAAGCATACTAATTACTTCCTGCTCGTTGCTTAAACCTCTGGTATAGCGCTTCTTATCCCTGCTAAGAAATACCTTTTTGCTAGGAGTAACTTCATCAAGATTATACAACTTCCTGGTAAAATCCCAACTTTCGCTTCCAAAGTAGAGAGCTTTAGGCCGATATAATTTCTCTACTTGCAACCATTCATGCGGCTCTTGAACAAGCCAATTGAAGGATTTAAAATAAGGACTCTTAGAAAAAAGATACTGAAAGAAAGGGCTATCATAAACAGATCGATTTACAATGATAGAAATATCTATTGGTAAATCTGTTTTTGACAATACCGAGAGGCGGCACACCGTTTCTATGAGGTGATGATACAGGTTTCTGGTTGCGGACCCGTCATAAAGCACAGCTGCTTTTAGAAATTTGGGTTTATCCCTATGAAGCAGATGCGGAAGTATATAGGGGTATTGGTAGTCAACGGTAAAGACAACCGTTTGCTCTATTAATTGGTTTAATCCTTTTGTCCCTAAGCTACGTTCCGGCTCTACCAGAACATCATCTACTTCAAGAACATACTCAGCTTGCTTTTGAATAACCCACTTACCTAAATTATCGTGAAGAAATTTATTAAAAGTTTCTTCCTCAAAGCAAATTGGCAAATCTCCTATAACACTTGCCTCATTGTAAAAAAGGTAGCGCATATCATCACCCGCGTTCCTTCTTTGCCAAAATTTTTCTGCTGTAAACCTGCCAATTTTGGAACGCCATAAAAATGAGCGTATAACTCGCGTAAATATATTCATTGCCCGTTTTGAGTTTTGTAAATTGGAGAATTTACCTCCCGCTCATAAATGACTTGGTAAGATGTATCTTTCAGGTACTGACGGGTGGAAAGAATTTCCGCTAACGACGTATACATCGCCAAAGACAGTTAGGTAAAAAAACGACAGATTAGGCACTCTAAGCAGCACAAGGTCACGAACAAACCAAGTAACCCAGCCAGCCCGACATCGCCCTGTTCAAGGCTTGCGGAGCTTTTCCCTTTGGCAACCAGCGGCCAGTTCAGGGGTGGCCAGCGGCTTGCAGGCACTGCTGGAGCTTTTTCACTCTACTAAAGATGCGCGCGGCCTCCGCGCGACCCGTGAGGGCAACGCCAAGTGTGTGCAGTTGCCGCATCGTATCAAACGCTTCCGGGTGCGCTTCATCGTGCCGTTGCAGCCAGTAAGTGAGTACCCGCCCTGGCTGACGTAATACCTGCCAGCCCCTCCACGCCAGCCAGCGGTAGTAGCGGCGCCCAAAGGTGGCCGCATCTAGCGTGGGCTCGCGCAACAAAACGTAATACACGAGGCCCGTTAGATCCGACGTGGCGGTGCCGCTGCCGACGCGGAGCAGGTAGTTCCAGTTCAGGCGTTCCTTGTACATGAAATGACGGAAGCGCAGGCGCTCGTCATACCAAGTCTTGTAGCCCGCTAGCTGCATGGCATTCCCCAGTTCTACATCTTCGCCGCCAGAAAGCACGGCCCCCCGCTTAGCCGAGTTATTAAATTCAAAACCACAGGCCCGCAGCAACTGCCAGGCGTGTTTGGATATCACCGAACCCGCCCCCGCCACATTTGCTCCCCGCGCTAACGGTCCCGACGCGGTGCCTGGCGCACCTATCGCGTACACGGCCTGAAACTGCTCGAACCACGCGGGAGGGACTATCTCAAATGCGCCTTCGGAATACGCGCCGAGTATACCAATCTCTGGGTGAGCCTGCATGATGGTGACTGCTTGCGCCAAGTAGTCTGGATAGAGCCAGTTGTCATCATCCACAGTGCAGATGTACGCGTAGCGGGCCTCATCAAAACCTCGAATAAGCGCATTTTCCTTACCGGGCTGTGGCTCGTCAAACACCCTTAAAGAGATCGGGGCACCCAATTCGGCCCATAGTTGCGGAACCACAACCAATGTGTCATCGGTACTGGCATTGCTCACTAGCACTACCTCCCAGGCCACACCAGCCGGCACCTGCTGCGCCGCCAGATGAGCCAGTGTCTGGGGTAAACGAAGGGCCCCGTTGTAGGTGCAAACAAGCAGTGTAACACCCAACGGAGCGCCGGCAGCACTTGGTGAGTTATATTCTGTCATATACTTTTAGCAAGTAATCCAAGAGTTAGGTAGTGGCGGCTTACCCCCGCCCAAACCGGCGTACCACACCCAGAGACAGGGTACCTACCAGCATTTTAAAGTTACCAATAGTAGGCCCTTTTTTCTGCCCGGCCAATTGCAGCCAGCGGGACCTCAGTAGGTAGCGGCATACCAAGTAGCGTAGTTATAGGCAACATAAAGCACATCGGTTGGCAGGAAGGAATCAGTGTGTTGTAATAGAGTTGTTATTGCTTGTTAGCCAAAACATTGAAGGCTTATACCTGTTCCCCATTCCTATGGCAACTAGCATCTATCAAAACGTTCGGACTGACCCACAATACAAGGCAGCAACTGGCCT